>BS_KBA_SWE02_21mDRAFT_10000978_pt1 | contig 10807 bp, 10 predicted proteins | sample BalSeasSWE02_21m_FD_9196 | JGI IMG/M metagenome (IMG submission 9196)
AATGAAACGTAGGAGAGCAGAAACATTCTCACGTCGCGACTTTATGACCGCAGCGGGTATCTTCGCCGCAGGGGGAATAGCGGGGTGTACCAGCCGTGCATTGCCCCCCACGCCAACAGTGACTGAACCACCGCCATTGCCATGGAAATGGACGAAGATAGATCCGTTGGAGGCTGGGAGGCGCGCCTACCGCGGCTACCTCTCGAAGCCGGGCGGGTGAGGGTATGGCACATGGCTGGGGTTCGCCAGCCTTCTGAAGGAAAAAGTCGGTTATCCCTGGACGACGCTTCCGGACACCATGTTTGTGCATGCCGGTCAAGGTTATGCCGGTCACGGGACCCTCTGCGGGGCGCTCGGCGTCAGCTCGTACATCATCAACATGGCCTGCTACGACGATAAGCAGAGCTACGCGGCCATCATCGACCGGATGATGTATTGGTACTCCGAAATGAAGTTCCCTACGGAGCGCTTTGACGACATTTCGCCCATCCCCAAGCAGGCCCAAGCCCAGGCGATGACCCCTCTTTGCCACACGTCGGTTTCCAAATGGACCCGTGCCGCCGGAGTGGAAGTCACCTCCAAGGACAAGTACGAGCGCTGCGCCAAAGTGGCAGGTGAGGTCGTCTACACCGTCGTGTACTACCTGAACGAATATTTCGACGGCAAATGGAAGCCTGTGAAGTGGACTCCGTCGGACAAGATCGCCCACTGTGTCCAATGCCATGGGCCGGAAACCTTCCCGGACTACACCGACGGAATGAACCAGCAGCAGGGCCATATGGAGTGTCTGCTCTGCCATACCGACCACACCAAATAAGGAGAAGATCATGAAAGTCATCATCGTTGGAGGAGTGGCGGGTGGAGCATCATGTGCGGCGCGCCTGCGCAGGCTGGATGAAAAGGCGGAAATCCTGATGGTGGAACGCGGGCCGTATGTTTCGTACGCGAACTGCGGGCTTCCCTACCATGTCGGGGGCGTGATTGAAAAAGAGTCGAGCCTTCTGGTGGCCTCGGAACAGATGTTTCGCGCCATGTTTGCGATTGATGTGCGGACCAACTGTGAGGCGATATCCATATTGCCGAAGAACAAGACCGTGGATCTTCGCAATGTCCAGACCGGTGAGGTCACGACCGAATCCTATGACAAGCTCGTGCTCTCGCCCGGAGCGCCTTCGGTCCATCCGCCTCTGCCAGGGATAGATCTTCCGGGGATCTTCCATGTTCGGACAGTGCCGGACGCGCGGACGATTCGTGAATGGGTGGAACGTGGCACGACATACCTGGCGGGAATGTTCAGGTACTCGGGAATCCAGATGCTCAAACCCGTGCGGCGTGCGGTGGTCGTGGGCGGAGGGTTCATCGGTCTCGAGATGGCGGAGAACCTGGTCCATCTCGGGTTCGACGTGACCCTCATCCAGAAGCCCGATCACGTTTTGTCCCCTTTGGACCCGGAAATCGCGTGCCTTGTCCAGGGGCATATAAAAAGGCATGGCGTGCATGTTGTCGCCAACGACGGTGTGGTCGGATTCAAGCAACTGGAAGGCGGCGCGATCGATGTCCAAACGAGCTCCGGGAAAACCTTCCCGGCGAACATCGTAATCCTTGCGATTGGCGTGCGGCCGGACACGACGCTGGCCAAAACGGCCGGCCTTGCGATCGGCGAATGCGGGGGCATCCGCGTGGACGAGCATATGCGCACGAGCGATCCGGATATCTTCGCAGTCGGGGATGCCGTTGAAGTCAAGGACTTCGTGACCGGACAGTGGAGTCTTGTAGCGCTGGCCGGGCCGGCGAACCGGCAGGGCAGGATCGCGGCCGACGTGATCGCCGGACGCGATTCCCGTTACCGGGGCACCCAGGGTACCGCAATCATCGGCCTGTTCGGTGGGGCCGCAGCCTGGACGGGCGTCAGCGAGAAAACGCTCAAGAAGCTTGGCGACACGGACTACGAGAAGATCTACCTGTTTCAGAATTCACACGCCGGATACTATCCCGGCGCCAAGTTGCTCGCCTTGAAGCTTATCTTCCACAAATCCAACGGGAAAGTCCTCGGGGCGCAGGCATTAGGCCTGGACGGGCCGGCGGTGGACAAGCGGATCAGTGCATTGGCCGTGGCGATCCAGATGGGCGCAACGATTTATGACCTGGAAGAATCAGAGCTCTGCTACGCGCCCCAGTTCGGCAGCGCAAAAGACCCGGTCAACTTCGCCGGAATGGTGGCAGCCAATGTCCTTCATGGCGATATGCCGATCAGTCACTGGGATGGGACCGCAAATGCATTTCTGCTGGACGTGCGCGAGCCGGTGGAGCTGACCGTGGAAAGCGTGCCGGGTGCGGTCAACATCCCCCTGGGTCAGCTCCGCGCACGCTTGGGAGAGCTTCCCAGGGACCGCGAGATCCATCTCATCTGCCGCTCGGCCCAACGCGCCTACTACGCGACGCGCATCCTGGTGCAGAACGGATTCAAGGCCTGCAATCTATCCGGCGGCATGCTTTCGCGGGCCATGTATGCCTTGGGCAAACTGAACTTTTGAAATCACCTCCAGGAAATAAGGCTGTCTGGCGTGAGGAAGAGATGCGCGGCACTGACGAGAACAAAGGTAATCTAAAGCAAAAAGTACTCCATGAATTCAAGGTGTATTTGTTTTATGTGATCTACCTCGCCCTGGTCTTCGCGGCCTTCACCCATTACCGCAGGCTCATCCTGGCCGACGTGGGCCTCGTCTATACCAATTACGGGGTGGCTTTGATCGAAGCCTTAATTTTCGCCAAGGTCATCATGATCGGCGATGTGCTGCGCCTGGGCCGCATGCTCGAAAACAAACCCTTGATTCTCCCCACGCTCATAAAAACTGTCCTATTCACGATCTTTGTAGGCCTCTTTACTCTCCTCGAACATGCCGTCAAGGGCCTGATAAAGGGGAAAGGGGCCGTGGAAGGGATTATGGAATTTCAGGAAAAAGGTCCCTATGAATTACTCGCCGGAGCCTTGGTGCTTTTCGTGGCCTTTATTCCCTTCTTCACCCTCAGGGAGTTGGCCCGGGCGCTGGGCGGAGAGGGTAAGGTTTTGAATCTGTTGTTAAAGAGCAGACCCAACCCATGATCTTTCCGCAATTGCGGGAGGAGCGGCTGAGGTTTTCATATCCGCCGACCTGCCGCGAAAGCTGTGCAGGCACAACCCATCGAACACCCCAACCAAGTGAGGATAACTGCATGCGTGCGCAGCAAAAAATTCAATGGCCCACGGTTTTTGAGGGTCTGCGCGGAGTGACCTGGGCCAGTTTTCCCAGTGAAATTTCCGCCGGCATCACCCTGGCGGCCTTGATGATCCCCCTCAATATAGGATATGCGCAGGTGGCCGGGTTGCCCCCGGTGTTCGGCCTTTATGCGGGCATCATTCCACTTGCGATGTTCGCCCTCTTCACCAGTTCGCGCCATGTCGTGGGAAGCCCTGATGCGCCCATTTCCGCGATCCTGGGAGCGTTGCTGATCGGCTTCGCGCCCATAGGCGACCCGCTGCGAGTGCACTATGCCTTGGCCCTGGCATTGATGTGCGGCCTGATCTTCTTTGTCTTCTGGTTTTTCCGCCTGGCGTTTCTCGCCAATTTTCTATCCCGGGCCGTGTTGGCCGGATTCATCACCGGCCTGGGGGTCGAGGTGCTGACCAATCAGGCCAGAAGAATCCTTGGCGCTGCCCATTCAATAGACGGTTCGGGATTGGCGGCCAAGGCCGAACAGCTCCACGGCGCCATGGCGACTTCCATAGACACCACGGGCTATTTTGTGGAGCTCATCGCCCTGTTTGAGTCCATACCCCATGCCAATCTTTACTCCGTCGCCATCGGCCTGGGCGCTTTTGTCATCGTGCGATTAATGAAAAAATACGCACCCAAAGTACCGGCGGCGCTAGTAGCGCTGATCCTGATGACGGTCATCGCGGCCGTGTTCAGCCTGGATCAAAAAGGGGTTAAGGTGTTGGGGGCCATGCCGTCTGGACTGCCCTCCCTGACGCTACCCAATATACCCATCGCCGACTATTTGCGCCTGCTGCCCGGGGCCCTGGCAGTGGTGGGCATCACCCTGTGCGAAGCCTTGCTGCTGGTGCGCAGTTGCAGCCGCAAGCACAACACCAAGGCGGACGGCAACCAGGTGCTGTTTGCCTACGGCATGACCAGTATCGCCAGCGGGTTTACCGGCTCACTGGTCTCGGGCCCCAGCGCCTCGCGCACCGCGGCCATGGACGCCGCCGGGTCCCGCACCCAACTCTCCAGCCTGGTGGCGGCTGGGACGGTGGCGCTGGTCATGGTTTTCTTTACGGATCAGCTGGCCTATTTGCCCACCGCGGCATTGGCCGGAGTTGTGGCCAGTGCCGTGTTGAATCTGATCGAAGTCAAAGAGCTACGGGAATTGTGGCACATGCGCCGGTCGGAATTCTGGATTGCCGTTGTCTGCCTGCTCAGTGTCCTGGTGTTCGGGCCCTTACAGGCGGTCATCATTGCATTTCTGCTGGCCACGATCGACCTGCTCCGGCGTGCATCTCGGCCCGGCACCTGGGTGCTGCGGGAAGCATCGGATGGCAGTCATTTCGTTCCCGAGGAGACGGACCACGCTCCCGATACGTCCGGGTTGATCATATATCGCTTCGGCGCGCCGCTCTATTTCGCCAACGCCACTTTATTCGAGGAAGAGGTAGAGAAACTGGTCTCGCGAGCCGCCCCACCCGTCAAATGGTTTGTGCTGGATGCGGAAGCGATGGTTGATATCGACACCACCGGCGAAGAAGTTCTGCATCAGGTTCTGACGTCGCTTGCCAAACGTGGCGTGACCTTTGCCCTGAGCCGCGCCAACCAGCCGACTACTGAAATGCTGGTGCGATATCACCTGCTGGGTTTGATCGGGAAGGACCGGGTGTACCCGACCAACCGCCATGTGATCACGGCATTTCGGCAGGCGACAGGGCAGGCGACGCCGTAAACCGCATCTCCGGCCCGGACTGCTCGGGAAGCCGGGCGAAAGCTCAGGTGCAAAAAGAGGATCTTCAGGGGTGACGATGTCACAGTCGGCGAAAGAAATAACCGGCACGAGAAAGGAGGGAACTTTCAAGAACGATTTTAGTTGTGGTCGATGGATTTAATTTTCGTAAATAGAAAGGTTTTTACAATCGATTCAAGCTTCTTAAAAAACCCAACATTGAAACGAAAGGAGTAATCGTATGAAAAAGAAATTGACGGATATGAACCCAGTAGACGACTTCGTCACCAGGAACACCCCGGGCCTCAAAATTTGGGATGAGCGATGGGGCGGCATGCAGTGTGCCTACCACGTCTTTGCCCCGGGCACTGACTTCACAGACATTCTGAAGGGAAAGGGACTGGAGCATGATCTGTGCGGGGTTGAACACTGGGCTTACGTTTTGAAGGGCTCGGTGGAGGTCATTTACCTTGACGGGACCATTGAGATTTGCCGCGCTGGGGAAGTGTGCTTCTGGCCGGCTCCGCACAACTTCAAGTCGAAGGAAGGGGCCGAGATCATCCAGTTCAGCACCGATGGAGGGTTGGCTGCGCAAGGCAAGAGAATCCAGGAGTTTGTCGCGAAACAGATGAAGAAGTAAGCGTTTACGCGGCGTGGCACTCCCGGGCCTGAACGGCCGATCTCACGCACTCTCCGCGGTCCGAACCCTAACCCTCTCCCCAAAGGGGCGAGGGGAAATAACTTTTGGCAATACGCCAATTTCAGAAAGGAGAATACAAAATGAAACTAAAGATAGGTCCTACTCGTAGATTCCAAGCCAAAAACACCCGCGGTGCCGCTTTCCACGGAATGGGCGCCTTCGTCGGCGTCGGCAAGACCCAGCGGGCTCACGTCTACTCGGCAAATGCCCTGCCCGTCGGCCCGGACGACTATAAAAAGATCGACCCCAAGAAATTGGCGGAAGAACTCGAAGTGGACATGTGCGCGGTCAACAGCGGCCGCTTCTGGATGATGGACGAGCTCGAGGTCGCCGCGGGAGACACCGTCGACTTTCATGGTCTCGGGATGAATTGGGTCGGCGACATGACCGGGGCCGAGATGATTTCCCAGTTCCAGAGCGCCTATTTGCCGTCCTTGATCCGGCGCGACACGATCTGGACCTTCAAGGCGGGCAAACCGGTGCATCTCCTGCGCGAGCCCGGCGGCCCGGTCTGGGTCCTGCAGGAATACACGAAGGCGGTCGATCCGAGCCTGACGCCCGACAATCTTGATCAGGTGGGCGGCAAGCTGAAGAACCTGCCGAAAGGCTGGACGTTCGAAACCAAGGTGCTGACCGAGGACCTGGTGCTGGACACGGGTCGCGCCGGCGGCTGGGCGGCCATCATTCGCGACGACCTGCACTGCACTTACCAGGGCTGCGGTTACGGCAAGGACACCAGCGCCAACTACGTACCGTAAGGGGGTCATGTGCCTTTGATCTCTGCGGGAAGTTAAGCTCAAGAAAGTTAGAGGCAAGCGTATGAACCAACGCGTCGAATTTCCTTTGATCGACACCATCCTCAGGATCGTTGTCCTCTTCGTGCTCATCGCCTGGTGCATCGGGATCATCCTCCCCTTCCTCGAGCCCGTGATCTGGGGTGCCATCATTGCCACCGTCTTGCACCCCTTCTTTGCGATGCTAAAAAGGTGGTTGGGGAACAGGAATATGCTGGCAGCGGTCACGGTTACCCTACTGATATTTGTCATCCTGCTGCTGCCCACCGCCTTGCTTGTAAAATCGCTGGTTGAAGGAATACAAAGCCTGGCCACCCAGTTCAGGAACCAGGCGCTCGTGATCCCTCCCCCTGACCCGTCTGTGGCTGGATGGCCGCTGATCGGGAAAACAATTTCGGAAATATGGCTGCTGGCTTCCCAGAGCATCGAATCGGCTATCACGGCCTACAGAGAACCCCTGTCGAAACTGGGCATGACAATTATCGGGCCCTTGGGAGGTTTCGGCAGGGGCCTCCTCATGTTTTTCGTCTCGGTGATCATCGCTGGCGCATTCCTTGTCAAAGCCGATGCATCGGCTGCTTTTGTGCGGAAACTGATTCATCGCATAGTCGGAGAACGCAGCGATGCGGTGTTCCCTGTCACAGGGATAACTGTCAAGAATGTCGCCAAAGGCATCCTCGGGGTTGCATTCTTTCAGTTTCTTACAGCCGGCACGGTGTTCGTGTGGGCGAATGTACCTTTTCCAGGACTTTGGGCCTTTGCTGTACTGGTTTTTTCCATTCTTCAATTGCCTTCGGTCATTGTGATCTTGCCCGTCATTATTTACCTCTTCTCGGTAAATGAGCCGCTGCCGGCTATCCTGTGGACGATCGCGCTTCTGGTCATCGGCCTCTCCGACAATGTTCTGAAACCGCTGCTGATGGGAAAACGTTCCACCGTGCCTGTGTTGGTCACCTTCCTTGGCGCCATCGGTGGATTTATCTTTTCCGGCTTGATCGGGCTGTTCACCGGGGCCATGGTTCTATCAGTAGGTTACAATCTGATGGTGCACTGGATTGGGGAAGGGCAGAACTGACAGAAATACCTATTTCAGGCATTGGGTCGGTATCTCGAAATTGTCCATAATTTATGAAGAACGTCCAAAACACCTAAGTGCCCGATCAACAAGAAGGGAGCCTGCATGAAAAGAAAGGTGCGAAGTCTTTGGCTATGGACCTGGTTTGTATTTTTTCTGACAGTCGCAGTCGCGCACGCCGGCGGGGTATGGTTGTATGAACAGGCGACTCCCGACATGGGGGTGGGCGGCGCCGGTCGCCAGGCAGCGGGGTTCGACGCATCGACCGCCAGCGGCAACCCGGCTGCCATGACTCGACTGGACCGCTCCCAGATGGAGGGCGGGTTCCTGGGCATCTATGTCGACTCCAAGTTCGATGTCAAAAACTCTTCCAACGGCGACAATGGCGGTGGCAACGCCGGCTATTTCAGCCCGGTGCCGACCCTGTATTACGTGCACAATGTGAACCCGGATTTGAAGCTGGGGATAGGGGTGGGGTCCTATTTCGGCCTGGGGCTCAACTACTCCAACGAGTGGGCCGGCAAATACTATGTCCAGAGCGCGAGCTTGACGACGGCAGCGGTCAACCCGACCATCGGCTACAAAGTCGCCGACTGGCTGTCCATCGGCGGAGGCGTCAGCGTCGTGCAGGGCAATCTGAGCGAGCGGGTCGCGGTCAACACACTGGCGGAACCCGGAGATGGTCGCCTCAAGTACGATGCCTCGGACGTGGGCTACGGGTACAATCTCGGTGTGCTCTTCGAGTTGAGCCCGCAGACTCGCGTGGGGGTCACCTACGTATCCCAGGTCAAGCTGGAATTCAAAGACGATTTGCGGTTCAAGAACATGGAGGGCACGATATTGGGGGCCGCCCTGAACGCCTCCGGCCTGCTGGATGCCCAGCTTAAACTGGACGTGACCATCCCGGCGCAGCTGGCTCTCGGGGCCTATCAGGCGCTCACCGACAAGCTGGCGCTGGTGGGCACGGTCAACTGGCAGAACTGGAGCCGATTCGGCCAGCCCGAGATTGCAGTGGCCGACAGCAACACGGTCACGGCCGACTTGAACTACAAGGACACCTATCATGCCGGGATAGGGATCTATTACCGCGTGGCGGAGCCCTGGTTGCTGATGGCCGGCTTCGGCTACGACACCTCGCCCACATCCAGCAGCAGCGACCGCTCCCCCGTGCTGCCGCTGGGTTCGACCTACCGCTATTCTGCCGGCGTGCAGTACGACTGGAGCAAGGATTTCTCTGTGGGCGCTGCCTACACCCTGCTCGATGCCGGCAGCGCCAAGGTAAACAGATCCGGAGGAACGCTCAAGGGGGATCTTGAAGGCGAGTACGACACTAACTTTATCCACGCATTCAACTTGAACTTTGTCTATCGATTTTGATTCGTTATTGTTACTCGGAGTGACCAGAGATTGGACTGCGGCGGCATTGCTGTCAAGGTGGCGTGTCGATGATTGAGGAGTCGGCAGGATGATTTCAGCCCCCCCACCATTGAAGATTTTTTAACCCTTATCGTTTAGAACCTGATCGGACATGTGAACGGACCCATAAGAGGAGAAAGACCTATGGAAGCAAAGAAAGCAATCATGATCACGGTATTGGGCTTAATCATGTCGCTGGGAGCCCTGCCCGCGGCCTCACAGGAAAAACCATCGAATAACATGCAGATTGTCATTGAGAAGGTCCGCGCCGACAAGAAGCTCTTGGTCGCGGAGAACATGCAGCTTACCGAAGCCGAGGCTAAAGCCTTCTGGCCGGTCTATAAACAGTATCAGGATGAACTGTTTCTGCTGCGCACGCGGACCGTGAAATTGATCAAGGACTATGCGGATGCCTATGAGACCATGACCAACAATACGGCAAAAAAGCTGCTAAACGAGTATGTGGCCATTGAGTCCCTGGGACCGAAACTTCGTCAGGCCTATCTCCCGAAGTTCCGCAAGGCGTTGCCAGAGGTGAAGGTGGTACGCTACTACCAGATCGAGAACAAGATCCAGGCCGCTTTGATTTATGAACTCGCTGCCAACATCCCACTCGTGAAAGTGGACAAGTAGTTGTAGGAAAGGGAGGCAACGATGATGAGATATTTTCGTTTGATGACGATTCTCTTGGTTTTTGCATTACCTGTAGGTGCCCTCACCAGCCCGAACCCCGCTAAAGCAGCGTCCGCCGCAGAAATCGACCGTGATGCCCAGAAAGCTCTGGACAATCTATATGCAAAATCCCCATCAGCCAAAACGATGAGTGAAAAGGCAATAGGCATCCTCGTCTTTCCGGGCATTGTCAAGGGGGGCTTTATAGTGGGCGGACAGTATGGCGAGGGTGTTCTGATCAGAGATGGAAAGACTGTTGGGTACTATAACACTATTGCGGCCTCTTATGGACTGCAGGCCGGCCTTCAGAAATTTGGCTACGTGCTCTTCTTCATGACCGACTCCGCCCTTAAGTGGATCGACAAGAGTGAAGGCTGGGAAATAGGCGTCGGCCCGAGCATCGTAGTCGTGGATGCCGGTGCGGCAGCATCTATGACGAGCACCACTGCCCAATCCGACATTTATGCGTTCTTCTTTGACCAGAAGGGACTGATGGCCGGGCTCGGCTTGCAGGGTACGAAAATCACCAGACTCGAAAAATAAGGGTGAGATTATGAAATCTTCATGGCATGTGAGTTGGGTTCTCTTACTGGCGGTCGTCATCCTGTTCCAGGGATGCGCCACGCCAGTGGGCGTGCGCCCACTGGATTCCAAGGAGGCCAACCGCAGGCTGACCGAAACTGTTTTGTCGGACGGCATACTGAGCGCCCCGACCCTACAGATCCTCAACCGGGCCGGCCTGGAGGACCAGTTCCAGAGCGAACCGACCGAGGTGATCACGGCCCTGCACAAGGCCCTGCCCACCGCGCGCGAGGCCGACCGGCTCTTTGCCCTGGCGGAGATTTCCTTCCTGCACGCGGTCAAAAGCGGTGACCGGTCTTTCTTCTTCGCCGCCGCGGTGTACGCGTATGCGTTTCTCTTCCCGCAGGGCTCCGGCGCATCCCCGGACCCGTTCGACCCCCGTTTTCGAACCGCCGTCGATCTTTACAACCGGGGCATTTCCGGGGGCTTCGCCGAGCCGGAAAACAGGCAGGTGCTTATACCGGAGAGACGGCGAGTAATCTTGGAGGAGGGGGTGTACAGTCTGCCTTTCGGGGAGCTTTCCGTCCACATCGATCCGGAGGAGTTTCGCTTCGGCCCGTTCCGCATGGTGAATTTTGTAGACACGGCCGAGCTCGA
>BS_KBA_SWE02_21mDRAFT_10000979_pt1 | contig 10798 bp, 8 predicted proteins | sample BalSeasSWE02_21m_FD_9196 | JGI IMG/M metagenome (IMG submission 9196)
CTTTCGAAAAGTTGTCAAATCTTAGACTAGATTTGACAACTTTCGAGAACCAGATTTGACAACTTTCGAAAAGTTGTCAAATCTTAGACTAGATTTGACAACTTTTCGAAAAGTTGTCAAATCTTAGAAATCTTAGAGGAAACAATTATTGTGCAAACTATTAAACAACGTTTTCAGCAAGTCCTCCCCAAAGTGGATTTTTGTTCACTACGTTATATTGAAAAACGTTCTGAAATTCTCTCGGTGCGGCAAAATATTGCCGAGCCACCGTTACGCCGTAACGATGTCGGGGTGATGATAACGGTGATTCACCAAGGTGGTTTAGGGTATGCAGCTACCAGCAATTTGAGTCAAACCGGCTTACGTGAAGCGGTCACTCAGGCGTGTGATTGGGCGCACCGGAGCCGGGGGCGAATGGTGGTTGATNTTACTAATTTCACGATGCCACATAGTCGCGGTGATTATGCGACGGTGGTGTCGAAACCTTGGGAGGGTCTAGGTTTAGGTGAAAAATTGGATTTATTGTATCAAGAGGCTGCTAATTGCCAGATACATCAGAATATCGTGGATTGGAAAACTACGTTGTGGTCGGTACAAACTGAGCAGTGGTATTTTACTAATGAAGGCGGCGAGATTCATCAAACTATTCAATATCTCGTGCCAAATATTCGAGTAGTGGCCAATGCCGGCGCGGATACCCAGTATCGCACTTTAGGCGGGCAGGGGTATGGTCGACAAGGTGGTCTGGAGGTGTTGGAGCAAATTGGTTTTTCTGGTAAGGGTCGGCAAATTGCGGAAGAAGCGTTACAATTGTTAGAGGCCCCTAACTGTCCAACGGGTGGTATGGCGTTGCTGTTAGCACCGGACCAGATGATTTTGCAGTTGCATGAGTCGATTGGACATCCCTTGGAATTAGACCGCATTTTAGGTGATGAACGTAATTATGCCGGTACCAGTTTTGTCACTCCAGAGATGTTTGGGAATTATCAATATGGTTCCGAATTGCTGAATGTCACTTACGATCCTACCATTGCTGGTGAGTTGGCGAGTTATCAGTTTGATGATGAAGGGATGCCAGCGCAAAAGGTTTATTTGATACGAGAGGGTATGTTGTTAACGCCCTTGGGCGGACTAATGTCGCAAGCTCGGGCCGGTTTGCCTGGGGTGGCTAATGCTAGAGCCACCAGTTGGAATCGACCACCCATAGACCGGATGGCTAATTTAAATATTGAACCGGGAGACAGTAGTTGGCAAGCGCAGTTGAGTGCGATTGAGACGGGTATTTTTATGCAAAGTAATTCGTCTTGGTCGATCGATGATTCGCGTAATAAATTCCAGTTTGGTTGTGAATGGGGACAATTGATAAAAAATGGTGAGCTTACTCAAGTGGTGAAAAATCCCAATTATCGCGGAATTTCGGCCACGTTTTGGCGCAATCTTAAACAGGTGGGGAATCGGGATACGTTTGAAGTGTTAGGCGTGACCAATTGTGGTAAAGGGGAGCCGAATCAAGCGATTCAGGTGGGTCATGCGGCCCCGACTTGTGTTTTTGCTAATGTTGATGTATTTGGAGGAGCGGCTTAATGCAAGACTATTTTTATTCTTTAATGGATTATTTGGATGGGCAGTTACAGGCTGGTGAAGTTTATTTGGGTTATTTTTCTGGGGAGCAATCGGAATTTATTCGTTTTAATCGGGCCAAAGTGCGTCAACCTGGTAGCGTGGAGCAACGATATTTGGAGTTGGAATTAATTGAAGGGAATCGTCACACCACTGGACAGTTGGCTTTAAGTGGTGATCGCGCTATTGATGAGGATCGAGTGTCAACCTTACTGTGGGAGTTACGCGGTCAATTGCCACATTTGGCAGAAGATCCGTATTTATTGTATGCTCAAACGGTCCAGTCTAGTGAAACGGTGGCTACGAATCAGTTGCCAAATGCTCAAGATTTGTTAGACGAAATTATTAGCACCGTGGCTAATTACGATTTCGTCGGTCTCTATGCGGGTGGCGGCATTTTCACGGGTTTTGCTAATTCTCTTGGGCAACGTAATTGGCAGAGTAGTTTTAATTTTAATTTAGATTGGAGTTTTTATCACGATCAAGATAAAGCGGTAAAATCAGCTTATGCCGGCTTTCAGTGGAATAGTGCGGAATTTGCAGATAAAATCGCTCAAGCCAAGCAGCAATTAGAAATCATCAAACGTCCTGCTCGCTCCATCGCTCCTGGCAATTATCGAGTTTATCTATCACCGGTCGCACTTCAGGAAATTTTCAATTTGCTTAGTTGGGGTGGGTTTGGCATGAAATCTCAACGCACGAAAGAGAGTCCATTGTTGCGTTTGTTGGAGGAGCCGAAACAACGGTTACATCCTAGCGTGACTTTATTGGAGAATACCGCGGCAGGAATTGCGCCCTCTTTTCAAAATAAAGGATTTATCAAGCCGCCCCAGGTGGTTTTGATTTCTCAAGGAGAGTTGCAAGGGGCGTTAGTTTCTCCACGGTCGGCCAAAGAATATGAGGTGGTTACGAATGGTGCTAATGAGGAGGAGACTCCAACGGCCTTAGATTTGGCGGCCGGCACTTTAGCCAGCACGGATATTTTATCTACTTTAGAGCAAGGTATTTATATCAATAATTTGTGGTATTTAAATTATTCGGACCGGGATGCTTGTCGGATGACTGGGATGACTCGGTTTGCGACCTTTTGGGTGGAGCAAGGGGAAATTGTGGCGCCACTAAAGGTGATGCGTTTTGATGAGACGTTGTATCATATTTTAGGCGATAAATTGATGGCTTTGACCGCGGCGCGGGAGTTTATCATGGAAGCGAGCACTTATGATTTTCGTTCTACCAATAGTATCAGATTGCCTGGTGCGGTGGTGGACGATTTTACTTTGACTTTGTAACTATCTCCCTCACCCCCGACCCCTCTCCCAGAGGGAGAGGGGAGACCGGCGGCAACACCGGTTTACTCCCCTCTCCCTCTGGGAGAGGGGTCGGGGGTGAGGGCGGCAGTAGTGAAACTCGATACGATATGAAAATCAGCGGCTTTACTTTTATTCGTAATGGCACTTTGCTTGGTTATCCTTATATAGAAAGTTTGCGCTCGTTATTATCGGTTTGTGATGAAGTTATCGTAGCCGTAGGTCAAGGACAAGATGATACGTTGGAGCGGATTCAGGCGTTGTCGGACCCTAAATTGCGAGTCATCGAGACGGTGTGGAATGAGACCATGCAGGATCGTGGCTACGTGTATGCACAGCAAAAAATGATTGCCCAGTTTAATTGCAGTGGGGATTGGGCGTTTTATTTGGAAGGAGATGAAGTGCTACATGAGGAGGATGTACCCAAGTTGAAAGCACAGTTGCAAGGCTATTTGGCGAATCCTCAGATTGAGGCGGTGGTCTTTGATTATTATCATTTTTATGGTGCTCCAGATACTTTAGCAATTAGTCCGGGGTGGTATCGTCGGGCCCCACGAATTATTCGTAACAGTATTCGTTCTTATTCACCTGACGGTTTATTTTTTGTGGTCATGGCGCAGAATAAACGAGGACGTTATCCGCGTGCGGTCGCCGCTGGCCTTCCGATTTATCACTATGGGCATGTGCGCTCAGTGGTCACCATGCAGACGAAGATTCAACAGGTCAGTCGTTATTGGGGACATGCACCCCCAGGGTTTGAGGGCTATGGTAATATTGATCCTCAAGCCATAATTAAGTTTCACGGCACCCAGCCGGCGGTGATGTCCAGTTGGTTGGCCACACAGGCGGCGCCAAAGTTAATTCTCAATCCAGATTATATTTTGACTCGCCGAGAGCGTCGGCACCGTTGGATGATGCGGTTGGAGCGTGTCACGGGGTGGGATTTGAGTAAAAAACATTATCGTTTAGTTAAATAACTCACTTTACTTCAACCACCCCCGGCCCCTCCTTGGTAAGGAGGGGAGTGGTCCCTACCAACTCAATTGGCGCATACTCCCCTCCTTGTTAAGGAGGGGCTGGGGGTGGTCATGTTAAATTCAACCACCCCCACCCCTCCTTGTTAAGGCTACTCTATGCACACCACTGCATTTCTGCTCCCTCCCACGCGCCGCGTGGGAGGGCGAGCAGAAAATTATTTAGAAGGTTGGAGTAGAGGCTTTAGCCGGTAGGGGTTGGCGCCCCATCAAAGGTCGTCGCGGCCGGCCCACCGGCTAAAGCCTCTACTCCAACAGGTTTTTTCTCGTTCCTACGTGGAGTCCAAGACATGTCTTGGACTCCACGCTCCGCGTGGGAACGAGCAGAAATGCAGTGGTGTGTATAGAGTAGTTTAACAAGGAGGGGCTAGGGGTGGTTGAGTTAACCATGCGTAAGGTGAGTTAATAAAAATTAATAGGCTTAACTTTTTTGCAATAGACTGGTATACTCGTTTGGGTTGAACTAGAGATAATTAAGTTTAATCATATAAAACAATAAGTTAAATTAAAGTTAATAAATACCACATTTAAAAGGAGAATTAAGCTAATGCGTTTAATTTTATTAGGTGGTCCAGGGGCTGGTAAAGGCACCCAGGCCAATTACATCAAAGAAAAATACGGTATTCCACAAATTTCTACGGGTGATATGTTACGTGCGGCGGTCAAAGCGGGTACCGAGTTGGGCTTAAAAGCCAAAAAAATCATGGATGAGGGCGGATTAGTGTCGGATGAGATTATCATTGGTTTAGTGAAGGACCGCATTAAAGAGCCTGATTGTGCCAAGGGGTTTCTGTTTGATGGTTTTCCACGCACGATTCCACAGGCAGATGCCATGAAAGCGGTGGGAGTCAAGTTAGATTTCGTGGTAGAAATTGCGGTGGATGATGAGGAAATCGTCAAACGCATGAGCGGGCGTTGGGCGCATTTAGCGTCAGGGCGGACTTATCACGTTATTTTTAATCCACCGAAGGTAGCTGGTAAGGATGATGTTACCGGTGAGGCGTTGGTACAACGCGATGATGATAAAGAAGAAACGGTAAGAAAACGTCTGGCGGTATATCATGCGCAAACGGAGCCCCTGGTTGAATATTATTCTAACTGGGCCAAGGCTGGTGGGGCCAATGCGCCTAAATATGTGCAGGTGAAAGGGGTTGGTAAAGTAGAAGAAATTCGGGACTCTATTTTTAAATCCTTAAGTTAAGGATTTTTCCAGTAGATTATTTTTTTATTGTTTGCTAGAGTAAGTAGTAGGTATTAGATATTAACTTAGCAACGAGATTTGACAACTTTTCGAAAGTTGTCAAATCTTTAACAAAACCTTAGTGGTCACTCACGTTATCATCAGATACGGGGAGGCACCGGAATGAATTTCTTAACAACACTTTTCTTAGGTATCATCTTGTGGTTTTATGCGACACCAACATCTTTGTTAGAACAAATAAAAAGCAATGGTGTTTTAAGGGTCGTCACTCGGCATGGGCCTACTACCTATTATCGTGGTCCTCAGGGTGAGGCGGGCTTGGAATTTGATTTGGTCAAGCGTTTTGCGGAAAGTTTAGGTGTCAAACTACAACTCATAGTTTCCGATAGTTTTGCCGATATTTTACACAAAGTGGCCAGTCAAGAGGTCCACTTAGCTGCGGCCGGTTTGATTATTAATGAAGAGTTTCAGTCACTGGTACGGTTTGCGCCCTCCTATCAATCAGTTACCCATCAATTAGTTTATCGTCAAGGCACCTCTCCTCCTCCTAACGATTTAAATTTGTTAGATGCTCGTTATCCTTTGACCGTGATTGCTAACAGCGCACAAAGTTATTGGCTCAAGCAGTTGAAAAAACCACACCCTAATCTAATTTGGGAAGAGCAGAGCGAATTGGAATCCGCTGAATTGTTAGAGCAAGTGTGGGAAGGAGAAATCAAATACACGTTGGCAACTTCCAATGAAGTTAGCCAAATGCGGCGTTTTTATCCGGAATTAAAAGTCGGTTTGACATGGAATGGTGCTCAAAAGTTAGCTTGGGCGTTTCCCATTTTCAGCCATGATGATAGTTTATATTTAGCCGCTATTCAATTTTTTAACCGTTTACGTCGTAGTGGCGAATTAGCGCAGATTATCGAGCGTTATTATGGTCACATTGATAAAACCGAGGATTTTGATTATGTTAATGTGCGTCGTTTCCATCGTCATATCGTTGAAAGTTTACCTAAATTTAGGAATTTATTTGAACAAGTGGCTAATCGTTATCAGTTGGATTGGCGACTACTGGCAGCGATTGGGTATGAAGAATCGCAATGGAATCCGAATGCGGTTTCAGTTACTGGGGTACGAGGTTTGATGATGTTGACCAAGTCGACGGCGCAAGAAATGGGAGTGACTAATCGTAATGACCCAACGCAAAGTCTTGACGGAGGAGCTAAGTATTTTTTAGCAATTTACTCGCGGATTAACTCAGACTTACCAGAGCCAGACCGCACTTGGTTTGCGCTCGCGGCTTATAATGTCGGCTTAGGTCATTTGAGAGATGCGATTAAATTAACCGAATTACATGGCGATAACCCTTCGCGTTGGGTGGATGTCAAAAAATATTTACCTAAATTGAGCGAAGAGGAATGGCATAAACAAACTCAATATGGTTATGCTCGTGGCTATGAGCCGGTTAAATTTGTGAAAAATGTACGTCGTTTCTATGATATTTTAGTGCGAGTATTTAGCAATCAACCACCAGACGTATTCATTTCCCCTAATCCAGCTTTACCTCCTTCCAAATTAGTGCCTATGTTATAGCCTCACTGCCATTAAGTTAAGCTAAGATTACGGCGTTGGAGTTAAAATCTTCAGATTTGGCAACGTCGTCTTATCTTGACCACTCTCGTCCAAAGCTGAAGGCATTGGACTCTAACGCGGTTTAACTTAATGGCATTGATGTTATAGCCTTGAGATTTGACAACTGATCGAAAGTTGTCAAATCTTCGTTGACCATTAGCCCTCACTCCTTTAAAATTAAAAAATACGTACACTCACACTCAATTTCCAAAATTAATGCCTTTTTTTGATAATACTGTTAAATCTGATGATAAACTATTTTTACCAGATTTTTGTAATGTATATACGGTATTTCTAACCATCATCGTGGTTGAATTACTGGCTTTCATACTGGTTTTTATTCCTTTAGGTAAAATAGGTTATAACTGGAAATATATTAATTCTGAGCTATTGACGGATTTAGCCATGGTTTCTTGGTTTATGCAGTGGGTGACATTAGTCAGTATGGGTTTATTATGCGTTTTTCGCCAACCACTGGCAGAATTAAAAATAGACTGGCTAGTAGGGCTTTTTAGTTATATACTCATTTTAACCGTTACTCTCCTTGTCAGTGAGTTAGCCTGGGCCTTGAATGAATATAGTATTTCCGATGATTTACAGACCAGTTATGACCACTATTGGTTTTTGGTAAAAAATTTAGGTGTCAGTACGTTAATAAGTGCGGTTGGATTTTCGTTAGTTTATTATTATCATTGGTTAAAAACGAGCAACTTATTTTTAATTTATGTAATTATTTTAGGGGCAACATTATTTATAAGTGAATTAATAGCCCCGATAAATTTTGTTCTTAATTTGAATCTGCAACCGACTGGGCATGGATTATTTTTACTACGTAATTTACTGATTAGTGCAATTATCAGTGCGATTGCTCTACGCTATTTTTACATTCAAACCCAATGGCAAAGGGAAGTAGAGGCGACCGCTTATGCCCAATTCCAAGCGTTACGTGCGCGTATTGACCCGCACTTTTTATTCAATAGCATGAATACCATTGCCAGTCTAATTTCGATTGACCCACATTGTGCCGAGCAGGTAGTAGAAGACCTTGCAGACCTATTTCGCGTCGTGCTCTCGGATACCACAGGATTAGTCAGATGGCAAGATGAAGTAAAATTATGTACGCAGTACTTACGCATTGAAACTTTGCGCCTAGGAAAGCGTCTTCAAGTCAATTGGGATATAGACCGCATACCAGAGGATGCTTGGTTTCCTGGAATGTGTTTGCAACCCTTATTGGAAAATGCTATTTATCATGGGATACAATCTTTGCCGGCAGGGGGAGTTATTAATTTAACTGGACATTTTGATGGAAAGATCATACAAGTGGAAATAACTAACCCTAAAGCCGAAACTTGGTCTTCACCTCAAGGACACCAGATAGCTCAAACCAATATACGACAACGACTACAAATTTATTATGGCCAACAGGCTGAAATTAAGATAGACCAACAAACTGATTTTTATTATGTTATGCTACGTTTTCCTTATCTCCATGATTTCAGAGTTGACAACTTTTCGAAAGTAGTCAAATCTTAATGCCATTAAATATGAAAATTCTTATTGTAGATGATGAGCCTTTGGCATGTACTCGCTTGCGGGCCTTGATTGAGGAATTGGCCATAGGAAAAGTGGTTGCCGAAGCCAGTAATGGGAAAGAGGCAATAATGGCAGCCCGGCTCCATCAACCCGATGTCGTATTGCTAGACGTGCGAATGCCAGGAATAAACGGGATGGAAGTCGCCGCGCAGCTGACCACACCTTATCAAAAGCCGATTATTATTTTTGTTACTGCTTATGGCGAATATGCTTTGGAGGCATTTGAACAACAAGCGATAGATTATTTACTTAAACCCGTGCGTAAAGAGCGACTGGAGCAAGCCCTAATTAAAGCCTACAGGATATTGCAAACCTCACCTATTAGGGCGGCAGATTTACCGAAACCGACGGCGCGGACACATATCAGTGTATATATACGAGGAGAGTTGCGCTTAATTCCAGTTAGTCAAATATATTACTTTTTGGCAAACCAAAAATATGTGGTATTACATTGGAAACAAGGAGAAATACTCGTCAGTGAGGCATTGAAAGATTTAGAACAGGAATTTGCTGGACAATTTCTACGTCTTCACCGTAGTGTATTAGTAGCTACGGTCCATATTGCCAGCTTATATAAAACCCCTTTGGGGCAATCTTATATCAAATTAAGAGAAGTCGATAAATCCTTAGAGGTTAGTCGAAGACATTTAGCTATTGTTAAAAAAGTTCTAAAAGATATGCGGATTCCTGGCTCATCTTGAGCACTATCGATTTGACAACTTTTTGAAAGTTGTCAAATCTTGAGCACTATCGAGATTTGACAACTTTTTGAAAGTTGTCAAATCTTGAGCACTATCTTCGTTCAGAGAAAAATAAAACTATGAAGCGTGAGCATTTATTTAGTTTCAGCAAACTTGTATTGTGGATGTGGTTAATCATTCACCCAATGGTCCTGGCCAATGAGATGGCTACCAAAAAATTTGAAATGGCCATAGCTGTCTGCGAGCGTGGACTACAAATGACCATGCCAAAGAGTAAGGGGGCACTGATAGTGTTACAAAGCCTCTTCAAAAAATATCAACGCCACCGGGATAGCGCATTAGAAATGGATGAGAATTTAAAAAAATCCGAATCCAAATATACCAAATCTGAGTATACAGCCACTTTATTTGGTAACAAAACCTTTGGCGAAATTTATCAAATCTGTGAACACGATTTGCCAGAGCGATTAACAGAAGCTTCTGCCATAGTCGATGAAAAGATGAAAAAGATCGAGGAAGCTCAAGCCAAGTCCAACACGGAAATACAATCCTTGATACAACAACATAATGCGGCGAGTAAGGAAGCCATTACTGCTATTGATAAATATTGTGCTAACCATTTACTTAACCCAACCGCTGAGGATGCCACCGTTTACGACAATTATCGCCAGGCCAAACAAAAATCTTTGCAACGTTATCCTGACATTGTGACTCAATTTCATACCGCCACTCTAGTTAATACCAGTAACGGTAAACCTGAAACTACCAATAAGACTATTCAGGCTTGGTTTGATTATTGTGATACCATCTTTACTCAGGGAAGCCTAAAAACGATTACTGAAACGAACAACACCGATAACCTGGTTACCGCTACGCCTATCAGTGACACTGAAGGTCCACCACCGCTACCGGCCACTGACCTTTCCAAATTGGATATAGTCACTAAAACGTCAGCCACTACAGCCAGCACTACAACCTCGGCACCGGCAACTGCCACGGTAGAAACTGCGGAAAAATCTGCGGACACCACCGCCGTCTTACCAGACGTGCTGCCATCGAGTGAGGAGGTTAAAAACTCCACGGTAGAAACTAAAACTGTTTCTACTTCAGTCACTACCGAAAAGACCGAAGCCGAAACTGAACTCGAAGGCGGGCCACCGGTAGCGGCCGGGCCTCCTATTACAGGGACTCCACCCAGCCTTTCAAGTGCCACCACGGTCACTAAAGAAACTAGCGACTTAGAAGAATCGGCCACTCCAACCACGAGTGTCCCAACCAGTGTGGCTACCGCCAATGATACCGGTGACATCGGTAATCCCGGTCATTCCGATAATCCCGATAGCCAGGAAATCAATCAAGCAGAGGTGGAAGCAGAGGATGAAACAGCAGAATACAAATCGTTATTGAGCAAAGTCCAAGGGGATCGTTTGAAAATTTTGAAAGAAGAAGGACGACTGCCGGACTTTGTTGATGATGAAGATTACAACTATCAAAAAGCCAAAATTTGGCAATATGAGAAAGCTAACGGTAGCAAATGTAATATGTACACCTTTAAAAACAATCAATTAGCCAAAACTCAAAAAAATCTAAGAGGGCAATGTCCGCCGCTATCTCAGGACTAACTGGCAGATCCCTCCCTCACCCCCGGCCCCTCTCCCAGAGGGAGAGGGGAGACCGGCGACAACACCGGTTTACTCCCCTCTCCCTCTGGGAGAG
>BS_KBA_SWE02_21mDRAFT_10000980_pt1 | contig 10795 bp, 11 predicted proteins | sample BalSeasSWE02_21m_FD_9196 | JGI IMG/M metagenome (IMG submission 9196)
GAATCAAATTAAACTTAAAAAATTTATTAACCTGGTACTTATCTATTGGATCAAAAATTAAAATTGGTTGCTTTATTTCTAATTGTCTAAGTTCCACTCCTTCATCAGGAGTTGCAACTGCGTAGTATTCAGGTTTTTGTTCAACTAAAGAATTCAAAGTATCTACTACAGTTTTAACACCGTGTCCATATGCATCCGCTTTAACAACAGCCATAACTTTAGCTTTGCCAACTTTGTCCCTGATGTTGAGAAAGTTCTTTTTAAGATTGGTTATATTGATTATCGCTTTTGTAAGACGCATAAAAAAAGGAAAATTAACTTATGTTTTTTGAAGTATTTAAAATTTATGTTGGAAAGTTAAAGAATAATCAAAAATATTACTATAAAGAGTTTTTGAGGGATAGGAATTGAATATTGCAGTTAAAGACACTTTATCACGTACCATTTCGAGTAAATAAAATATTTCAACTCAATTTCGAAATGGTTCGTGACAATTGAAAATTACTTACCGTGCCACACAATTGTTTTCTGAAGTCCTGCATCATCAATATGCCCAACAACAAAGGCTTCTGTCCCGTCTGTCCATACTGCATAATAATCCGTCTGTGGATCATTTAGAACTTCTATCTGTTGCCAATCATTGCCATTATAATGGAAGGCTTGCCCACGACTGCCAACTGCGAAAATATTTTCATTGCTAGTCCCCCACATTGAAATTACAGGATATATGGCTTGAAAAAATGGATTCCACGAACCACTTTCATATTTATAAATTCCACCCGAGCCATTTGAGTATAAACTTGGTAAATTACTTTGGTTTAATTTTTCCCCAAATTTATCACTAATACTATTTGTCATAGAATCTAACATTATCCAAATATTATTTTCTCGCTTAAAGAAATAACGTATTGTTTCGGCTGTATTGTCATTAATAGAGCTTGCTATTAAATAGGTGTTTGAATTATTAGAGCTAATTGAACTTACCTGAAAAAAAAATCCAGCTGGAACCGAAATACTTATAGAATCAGTTTCCCAATTACTTCCATTGTAGTGATACATTTTTTTCTCCCAACCTCCCGCCCATATGTCTGATTGAGAGCTTCCATATATGTCGCCAATCCGCCTTCCTTTGTAAACATTTACTTTTCTCCAGGCTGTACCATCATAATGGATTATTAAGTTTGAATCTATAATGCTGGGTGGCGGGTTATAGTTTGTCCTTAATCTTGCTCCCACAGCATAAATATCTGTGCTGCTAAAGCCATATATTGATGTCAAATCAAAGGCTCCAGGAATTTGTCCACCTTTTGATTGGCTTAACACAACATCAGACCATTTATTCCCATCGTAATGCCACATAACTCCATCATTGGCGCTACTATGTCCTACAGCATATACATCTTTAGGTGAACTGCCCCACATATCGGACATTAATGTTTGGAAAAATCCTGGATAAGCTAGCGTGTCTGCTCTCCATATATAGGTTCTTGGGTCTTTTGGCGGTTTTACTTCAACTCCTTTATCTGCACAGCCCGTTAAAAGAGGGATTACCCAAATCAACACAAAACATATTTCTTTTAATAACATAAAACTCCCCACTTACTTTGTTAATATCATCTTTTTTGTTTCGGTATAACTATTTGCAATAATTCTATAAAAGTATATTCCACTTGATAAATTAGTGCCATCAAAACTTAAGTAATATTTGCCTGCATTTTTTTCTTCATTAACTAATGTTACCACTTCTCTTCCAAGGTTGTCATAAATCTTTAATGTAACGTAACCCGGATTAACAATTTGATAAGTTATAACAGTAGAAGGATTAAATGGATTTGGATAATTATCAATTTTATTTTCTGTGATATTGTTAGAAATATTCACATTCTTCTTAGCCAGTGGTCCATCCGAAAAAACCAGGACAAAATCATCATCAGAGTATGTGCCGTCTAAAGAAAAATAAGATTTTACATCGTACCACAAAATCCAATCTGTAAATCCTGAACTAGGTCCTGCATAGTCATAATCCACAAAAGTGGTTGTACCGCGGTTTACCGTACCTATTAATACCGGATTGCTTGTTGCTTGTTTTTTATATTTAATTCTTCTCCAAATTTGGTATTTTGTAACATTTGAATCCGGATGTTCGCTCCAAATTACTGTAATAGGTTGATTTGCCGAAGCATTAAAGTGTAGATTTCTGCTTGCGTTATTTGCTTTACCTATATAATAAGCTGTGCAAGTTGTATCGTCACTCGGACTAAAATAATGATTATAACCTTGAGTGCTTCCATCACTCCAGTGGCTAAAAGAATAACTTATTCCATTTATTGAATTTGTAATTGCAGTTGCGGAAATGCTATCATACTGTAATACTGTTGTTTGATACGGCGCATTTTGCTGTGTGCCGTTAACTTTAATAACGCCCCCTGTTGTGCCTGAAAAACTATTTTGAAAGTTAATATTATATTCATTTTTAAAATTTGCCTGATAGATGTTATTTCCTGTTGAAATAGATTTTACTCTATCATAAGTTTCGTTACTTCCATTTACGGTCCAACTATAAAATCTCTGCCAATAGTCGAGATCATCTGGTTTTTGGTCTTTAGCTTCAAAGCGGTGTGGAAAAGAACTTTGTTCCCAGGTAAATGTTGTACCTGCTGCAGGTATAGTAAAATTGATATTATCTAAAGACATAATACCTTCAAGATTAAAACTGTTTTTAACTATTACATCGTAACCTGTCCAGGTATGGGTTGCAGAAATTGAAATCTGCCTTCCAAGTTGTGCATTATCTATTCTTGTAAATACCCCACCTACAAATTGTAAAACGAAATCAGCATTATAAGCTGGATTGAAATTTGGAATGGTAAGTGTGCAATATTTGTTTCCTATCTTTAATAAATATGAGCCAGGGGCTACAGGTGGCATACTTGGATCAGTTGTATTAGATTGCATATCAGTAATATCAGCAACAAAATTTACCACAGCTCCATTAATTGTTTCACCTCTAGGTATATTCTCAGAAGCACCGGAGTATTTCAAATATGAATTTAAAGAATATAGTTCTACAGTTGCTGGCCAAAAAGTAGTTACATTGCCAACATGCATCCTAAATTCAGCCGTGTGTGGGGTATATAGTGGTTGAAAAGAAAAACATAACAAAATAAGTGAACAGAACAGCAAAACTACTGGCTTTGCTTTTGTGAGTTAGATCTTTTGGGTGGGCAATTGTTTTCATTATTCTCTCCTTTTTTAATAATAAAAATCTAGTGCTTCTGGAAGTTAACTAATTAAGTTCCCAGTTAATTATTTCTTTTTCCTTTGAAAGTTAGTATTAAAAATTTGTTAGATCAAGATTCTTAATGATTATTCTCAAATGTTTTTATTTGAGAATTCTTGACATTCCACAAATGCAGTGGTAATTTTGGATCAAAATTTTTTAAAGATAATGCTGACAGAATTCGGAAAAGCTCTCATCTTCATATTGACCGCAGGCGTATTTGTCGTAGGTATCGTTTATCTTGCAAAACTTATTCGCCCGGCAAGACCAACCCATGAAAAATTAACAACTTATGAATGTGGCGAAAATCCGGAAGGTTCTCCCTGGATTAAATTTAATATCAGATTTTATGTTGTTGCACTTATCTTCTTAATTTTTGATGTTGAAGTTGTTCTGCTGATTCCCTGGGCCTTAGTGTATAAAGATTTTGGAATGACAGGATTTTTAATCGGTGGAATCTTTTTAGTGCTTTTAGGTTTAGGAATGGCATACGAATGGAGAAAAGGTGATTTGGAATGGGAAAAACCAAAAGTACTTTCGCCATCTTTCAATAAAGCAAAAGCGGTACCACAAGTTGAAAAAGAATTGGTAGAGGTTTAAGATTATGGGATTTTTAGATAGCGAATTTACTGATGGGAATATTGTTGTAGCTAAAGCAGAAGATCTGCTAAACTGGGCAAGATTATCCTCACTTTGGCAGGTTAGTTTTGGATTAGCCTGCTGTGCAATCGAAATGATGGCTACTTCTGCATCACATTATGATTTTGACCGGTTTGGTGTTATTCCACGCCCTTCTCCAAGACAAGCCGATATTATTATTATATCAGGAACTGTTACTTTAAAGATGGCAACTCGTATTAAGAGATTATACGAGCAAATGCCGGATCCAAAGTACATTATTTCTATGGGAAGCTGCTCCAATTGCGGCGGACCATATTGGGAGCACGGTTATCACGTCTTAAAAGGTGTGGATAGAGTTATTCCGGTTGATGTTTACGTTCCCGGCTGTCCTCCAAGACCAGAAGCTTTACTTGAAGGATTATTAAAGCTTCAGGAAAAAATTCGTAATGAAAGTATGATAAAGAAATCCGCATGAAAAACGCTGAAGAAATTTTACAAATCTTAAAAGAAAATTTTCCTGAATCTAATCTGGAATTAAAAACTGACCAACCAACCGAAGCAGTTTTAATCGCTGCATCATTAGAGATTGATAAGCTGAGTCTATTCTTGCGTGATTCATCGGAATTATTATTTGATTCTTTGATGAATTTATCTGGTGTGGATGAACTGAAAGAATCCTTATTAAGTGTTTACTATCATTTAGAATCAACCTCATTAAAACATAAGATCACAATTAAAGTTTCTACAGATAGAAATAAACCTGAAATTCCAACTGTATCAGAAGTTTGGAAAGCTGCAGATTGGCATGAACGTGAAGCTTACGATTTATTTGGTATAATCTTCCTAAATCATCCTGACTTAAGAAGAATACTTATGCCGTATGATTGGGATGCAGGTTATCCACTAAGAAAAGATTATGAAAATCCTGAGTTCTATCAGGGAATGAAAGTCCCGTACTAAGGCAAATTATGGCTATAAAGACTGAAGAAATGGTGTTAAATATGGGACCTCAGCATCCGTCCACACACGGAGTGCTTAGACTCGAGCTTGTCTTAGAAGGTGAAATCATTATTAATGTTATTCCGCATATAGGTTACTTGCATAGATGCTTCGAAAAGCATTGTGAAGTAATGACTTATCCACAGATAGTTCCCTACACAGATCGTATGGATTACTTAGCACCGATGGGAAATGAATTTGGTTATGCTATTGCGATGGAAAAACTTTTAGGATTACAGATTCCTGAGCGAGTTGAGTATATAAGAGTAATAATGGCTGAGTTGCAGCGTATATCTTCTCATCTCGTTGCACTTGGAACTTATGGTGCAGATATTGGTGCATTCACACCATTTTTATATTGCTTTAGAGATCGTGAAAAGATTCTCAGTCTTTTTGAAATTACTTGCGGTGCAAGATTACTTTATAATTATATATGGATTGGCGGTCTTTCGCATGATCTTCATCCTGATTTTGTGAGAAAGACACGCGAATTTATAAAAGAGTTTAGACCAAATCTTAAAGAAGTAAATGACCTTCTGAGCCATAACAGAATTTTTATTGATCGTACCGCTAATGTTGGAATTTTACCAATTGATACTGCAATTAATTATGGAGTAACCGGACCAAACTTACGCGCTTCAGGAATTAAATGGGATGTAAGAAAAGAAGATCCGTATTCTATTTACCATAAGTTTGATTATGAGATTCCTGTTGGTGAAGGAACATACGGAACTGTTGGTGATAGCTGGGATAGATATTACGTTCGTGTTTTAGAAATGGAAGAAAGTTGCAAGATTATTGAACAAGCATTGGAGCAAATACCAGAAGGTGATGTTCAATCTGCTATTCCAAAAAGAATTAAACCACCGGTTGGTCATGTTTATGCTCGAGTTGAAAATCCACGAGGTGATTTAGGTTATTTTATTATTAGTGATGGCTCAACAAGTCCTTATCGTGTAAAAGTAAGAGCACCATCCTTTGTAAGCATGCAAATCTTAAATGAGTTGTGCAAAGGTTATATGGTTGCAGATGTGGTTACAATTCTTGGGAGCATCGATATAGTTTTAGGAGAGATTGACAGATGATTTATGACTTTTTAGTTGATCTTTTCGGCAACTCTTCGATTGCAAATATTATTGCTGGAACAATACAAAGTTTACTTCCCTTATTTGCTTTCATTTTACCTTTTGCATTGTTTGCCGTTTATCTTGAAAGAAAAGTTTCAGCACATATGCAGGATAGACTTGGACCAATGAGAGTTGGCTGGCACGGATGGAAACAAACTATTGCAGATATTTTAAAGTTAATTCAAAAAGAAGATATTGTTGCAAAGGACAATGATAAATTACTATTCAATCTTGCGCCAATAATAGTTTTTGCAGGCAGCTATGCTGCTTTCGCGGCCATACCATTCACAAGTATTTTTATCGGAACCGAAGTTGATCTTGGTATCTTTTATATAATTGCTGTAACAGGAATAGTTGTAGCTGGAATTTTAATGGCTGGCTGGTCATCAAATAATAAATATTCACTTCTCGGTTCGATGAGATCAGTTGCGCAGATAATTAGTTATGAAATTCCAACTATACTTGTTGTATTAAGTTTGGTAATGATAAGCGGATCGATGAATTTGCATACATTAAGCGAACAACAAACTGGATACGCCTGGAACTGGTATATCTTCGGTGGTCCCGGAGCTGAGTTATCTAAATATTTATTAATACCATTTATGTTTATTGGTTTTCTCGTCATTTACATTAGCACACTTGCAGAAGTTAATAGAACACCATTTGATATTCCAGAAGCTGAATCAGAACTAGTATCAGGGTATCATACAGAATATTCAGGAATGAAATTCGCAATGTTTTTCTTAGCTGAGTACGCAAATATGTTTGCAGTTTCAGCGATTGTAGTTGCGTTATTTTTAGGTGGATATCAGTCCCCTATCGGATATCTCGGGGATTTGATCGGTGCAAAATGGATGATACCAATTGAACAATTCTCCTGGTTTACAATCAAGGGTGTGTTTTTTGTTTTCGTACAGATGTGGTTAAGATGGACTTTGCCTCGAGTTCGAGTTGATCAGTTAATGACAATATGTTGGAAATATTTAATTCCAATTGCATTTGTTAATCTTATAATAATCGGATTGATTACACTTTTATAATGAAAGAATATTTCGGAAATATATACTCAGCGCTTTCAACAATCTTTATTGGAATGAAGATTACGTTTAAGCATATGTTCGTTCCATCAGTAACAATTCAATATCCTGAAGTAAAACCTCAGCTTCCTGAAAGAGAACGAAACAGACTTTACGTTAACATGGATGATTGCATAGGCTGTGATCAGTGTTCAAGGGCTTGTCCAGTTAGTTGTATCGAAATTGAAACAACAAAATCAATTCCTGGTGAAGATCTTGGCAAAACATCCAACGGAAAAAAGAAAGCACTTTGGGTAACAAACTTTACTATCGATTTTGCAAAATGCTGCTACTGCCAATTGTGTGTATTCCCTTGTCCAACCGATTGTATTTATATGACAGATGTTTACGAGTTTTCTGAGTGGGACAGAGATAAATTGATTTATGATTTCGCTACACTTACTCACGAAGAACGACAGGAAAAAAGAGATAATCTTGCAAAATTTAATACTGAAAAGGAAGCTGAAAAATTAAAAGCGGCATCAGAACCAAAACCTGAAATTAAAAAAGATCAGCCAGAGGAAAAATAAAGTGAACGTTTACGATTTAATATTTTACTTGTTTGCTGCAATTACAGTTTTATCAGCATTCTTTGTTGTTACAAACAGGAATATCGTTTACTCAGCATTTTTCTTACTTTTTACTTTTTTTGGTGTTGCAGGGATTTATGTTTTGCTCGGTGCTGATTTTGTAGCCATTGTACAACTTATAGTTTATGTAGGCGGAATATTAATTTTACTACTCTTTGGCGTTATGTTAACTAACAAAATTACCAATGTTGAAATTAAAACGGGTACTATAAATATTTATCCTGCTGTAATTGGTGTTGGATTACTTTCTGGTTCTTTATTAGCAGCGCTAATTACTTCTTCCTGGAAGACATTTCCAACAGAGGCTCCACTACCTACAACGGCGGCACTTGGCACAATGCTTTTGCAAGAATACGCACTTGTATTTGAATTACTTGGAATTATTTTATTGATTGCACTAATTGGTGCAGCATCGATTGCGAGAAGAGAAGCATGATTGAAGTTGGATTAAATCACTTTTTAGTTGTTAGCACATTATTATTCTCGATGGGAATTTACGCCATCGTTACAAGAAAAAATGCCATATTGGTGTTAATGGGAGTTGAGTTAATTCTTAATTCAGCTAACATAAATTTTATAGCTTTTACACGATTTGGAAACTTTGGATTGCAGGGACATTTGATTGCATTATTTGTAATCGTACTTGCCGCAGCAGAAGCTGCAATTGCATTAGCAATAGTTTTGAATATTTATAAAACTTTATCAACAGTAAATATTGATGAAGTTGATAGCCTGAAAGATTAGTAAATGACAGAAAATAGTATAATAAATATTTCACTCGCAATTTTATTTTTACCGCTGCTTGGTTTTATTGTTACTTTGCTGCTTGGTAAAAAAGTAAAATCAATTTATTTGTTTGAAGTGTTTATTATTTCCGCTGTGCTTATCGCATCAATTGTACTTGCATTTAACAAACTATCATATTTTATTGATGATAAAATTGTTTCTGAACTTGAATGGTTCAGACTTAGCGATACTCTGATAATTAATCTTGGATTTCTTTTAGACAACATAACAGTGCTTATGCTGTTTGTTGTGTCATTAATTAGCGCTCTTGTGCATTACTTCTCAATCGCTTATATGAAGGGCGATGAGAGATATAACCGTTACTTCGCATATCTCGGAATATTTACTTTCTCTATGAACGGAATTGTACTTACAAACAACATTTTGATGATGTACATTTTTTGGGAGTTAGTAGGACTATCATCATATCTCTTAATTGGATTTTGGTTTGAAAAAAAATCTGCCGCTGATGCCGGTAAGAAAGCATTCTTAGTAAATAGGATTGGCGATTTAGGAATGTTTGCAGGTATCTTAATTTTATTTCTTACTTACAACACATTTTCATTTGATCAAATATTTGCTGCGATTGGTGCGGGTAAACTTCCATTCAATTCTGATTTCTGGTTATCCGTAACGGGTATTTTATTATTTATGGGAGCAATCGGAAAGTCCGCTCAATTCCCTCTTCACGTTTGGTTACCGGATGCTATGGAAGGACCAACTCCCGTTAGCGCATTGATACACGCCGCTACAATGGTTGCTGCAGGCGTTTATCTTACAATAAGAATTTTTGGATTGTTAACTGCTGATGCAATGATGTTCATTGCGGTAATTGGAATGTTATCAGCATTTATTCCAGCTACAATTGCATTAACACAAAACGATATTAAAAAAGTTTTAGCATACTCCACGGTTTCACAATTAGGCTATATGGTTATGGCTCTTGGAGTCGGCGCTTACAAATTTGCTTTTTTCCATCTTGTAACTCACGCTTTCTTTAAAGCTTGTTTATTCCTTGGTTCGGGTTCAGTTATTCATGCAATGCATCATGAACAAGACATTAGAAATATGGGTGGATTAAGAAAAAAACTTCCGCTTACTTATACAACATTTTTAATTGCTTCACTTGCAATTTCAGGAATCCCTCTAACATCAGGATTTTTAAGTAAAGATGGAATTCTTGCTAGCTCATTTGCATTCGGTTCGCTTACCGGTTATTGGATTTTTGCTATAGTTGGATTTTTAGTTGCATTGATGACTGCATTTTACATGTTCAGATTAATTATAATTACATTCCATGGTGAACCAAGAGACCACCACAAATTTGAACACGCACATGAATCTCCATTTGTAATGGCAATGCCATTAGCGGTTTTAGCAATGTTGTCAATATTTATTTTTTATACACCAAATCCATTTAGTGCAGATCAAGGTTGGTTTTTTAGTAAGTGGATAAACTCACCAACACTCCATACTCCAAATGCAACTCGTTATGATTTTATGCAATCAGAAGTTGTTACAGAAACTGAACAAGTTGCTGAACACCATTCAACTCACGGAGAGATCACTTACTCTGAAAAATATACTGAAGCAATGCATTCAGCACATTATCCAGCAATGTTCTTATCATTATTTGTTGCAATTGCAGGAATATTAACTGCATTTGTTTTCTATCAATGGAAAAAAGTTGATGTTGAAAAATTAACTGCCTCCATCAGACCGCTTTATAATTTCTCCCTTAACAAATGGTACTTTGATGAACTATATCATAAAACATTTGTTGCAGGATTGCTTGGAATAAGTAAAATTATATACTGGTTTGATGCTACAATAGTTGATGGAATTGTAAATGGTTCAGCAGAGGTTACTCGCAGAATCGCATTCTTTACAGGTGGATTTGATAAATACGTAGTTGATGGTCTTGTCAACTTGATTGCATACATCAGTGGTTTTATTGGTTTGATTTTCCGAAGAGTACAAACAGGAAAAGTTCAAACGTACATTGTGTTCGTAATATTTTCGATAATTATTTTACTCTTTTTATTCTAAGTATAAAGTTTGAAAAACAGGTAACAAAACAATGAATAATTTTCCTATACTATCATTATTAACATTCCTTCCAATACTGGGAATGGTAATAGTTCTGCTCCTTCCCAAGAAGCAAGAACTCTCAATCAAGGTTACCACACTCATCGTAACGGCAATACAAATTGTTTTATCGATAATTTTATTGATGAACTTCAATTACGCTGCCGGTGGAATAAACGATGCAAGTTCATTTCAATTCATTGAAAAATTCAGATGGATTGATATTCC
>BS_KBA_SWE02_21mDRAFT_10000981_pt1 | contig 10784 bp, 7 predicted proteins | sample BalSeasSWE02_21m_FD_9196 | JGI IMG/M metagenome (IMG submission 9196)
CAATCGACCCTTTTCCGCTTCAACATATCGTAAGGCCTCTTCCGGATGCCCATCCTTCACCCGTTCAATCAAATGATCTTTATCGGACATCAGATGTTCCAATTTGCCTTGAACCGACTCAATAAGCTTCCGCTGCGATAGATCATCGACGACCATCTGTCGAAGCACATTGCCCAATGTCAGCACGCGCTGTTTCGCCGCTTGATACGGCTGTAAAAATTGCGGTTGTTGAGTCAGCACATATCCCCGAAACCCCGTTTCGAGATCCACAATCAATCGCATAAACTCTGAGGATGCGCTTTGCGCATGATACACATCATTCAGGTGATCTTCGTCCAAGGAAAAGGTCTGCACACTCTTGTAGGTCACCAGGCTCAAGATCAAGACAGCCAGGATAGGCACAGCAGAAACAAAGAGGAGCTTTTTGGCAATAGGAAGATTAAGGAAAAATTTCTTGATCGTCATTGCGGCCCCATAACACGTATAGAAATCTCGTAGCTGACATGCCTAATCATAAATCTCATACCATTGCTGTGTGGAGGCAAGAGCCTACGGGAACCGTTTCCTTGCTGTCCATTCTCTCATAAACGACTCTTTCAGCACCCACCTCATCGTCCCACACTTTTCTTGATAGGCCTCAGGATACCCGTTTCATGTCGGCACCGTCCTCGTTGCCATACTCAACCCTGAGGACCCCACATAAAACTTATTCACCTATCTTAGAATATTCTCCGTAACGTTCTCCATGGCCATTTCCTTCACGAAATCCATCTTCTGCCCTAAGCTTAGGAAATCGAAGGGTAAAAATTTCACGGCAGTTCATGCGCAAATTATATGCCAATTCTCCGAAGAGAGGCCCGAGTAGCATTCATTGGAATTTTCTGAAAATTCTTGATGCGTCAAATAATCCATGGCAAGAAAGTCAGACTGGTACTAGCTTTTGAGGGACTCTCCCGTGCAAATTCATACGGTGTGCCCTGAGCGAAAAGAAACGTTTGGCGGGAAGGTTGAATGACTCCCGTCCATTGCCCTGTTATCTATGAACGGAATGACGTATTCAAAAAAACGAGTGGGCAAATTGAGGCCTTAGAATGTTAGCGTGGCCATGGTATACACATAATTGACATCGGCCGTACCCGGGCTTTGTGGGACGCGATCAAAGTAAGACCCTTTGAAAAATCTGGCAAATCCCAACTCAAATGACGTATGTCGGAAATAGCCTTCCTGAGGGGACCAATTCACCGACGTATCGAACAAATTTCCCAGGAAAGTCCCCGCTCGACCCATCGTGTCCTGCAGGCCGCTGCCCACAAAAGGGCCACGGCCATCCGCCAACCAAAAAGTCCGGTGAGACACCATGAACTTCACCGTGGGAATCGGTTGGAGGGTCGAACGAAATCCAACAGGGGAAAGAATATTTGACGGAAAAATAACTCCCAAAATCCCAGTTGGTCCGTATTCAGCCCGACGTTTTGCGAACAAGAAATCAAAATTCTTTTTCGGATTGGGATCACCGGATGAATAGTCAAACAGGTAGACAAACCGAAGTGGCCAATCTGTTCCAAAACTATAGCCCATCTCTCCGTGATGACGATGCGCAAAGTGACTCGTATCATCGACCGTTCCAACTTGATAGATGGATTCTATCTCATAATCCAATTGCTTTTGAGTAGGCTGGGCAAACACTCGAAATCCTATGGTGGAAAGATCACGCTTTTGAAGATGATTCCCCTCATTCAGTTGAAAAACATACAACTCCCCATTAGCCCAGGGAACATGGCGGCTGGAAATCGCCGCACCCGAAAAATAGGAACTGGGGGTGTTCCAATCCGGGCTAACCGTATGTCGTTGAACAGGTCGTGTGACAAAGGCCCGAAGTCCCCACTCATGGTTGTTGTCCAATCCCATGGTCAATTGCACACCATCAAATGTTGGAGTAAAGCTTCCAAACCGATGTCCCGCCACGAGACGCCCTTCCCCAAAATCCATGATTAACCGACCAACTTCAAGTTTCCCGGCACTTCCTGTTCCCAAAAAATTCTGAGACACCAGATCAAGATGGAGTTGAAAAATATCCAGATGATCGACAAAATTCGGCTGGTGTTCCTGCCCCCGATCAGCCACAGGGGCGCGAAAATCCGCGACTTCAAGCGTGAATCGGAGAGGATCCCAAATATCCTTAATTCCCAACAACACCCTCGTCCGTTGAGCAACCATCTGATCACTTCCTGCTGTGCCTTTCGTAAAACTGTGATTAAACGTTTCATAGCGGGTTCGATGTTCAACCCCCAAATCCAGCCATTTCGGTGTTGCCGCAGAAAGGGAGTTGGGCTGTTGTAAAATGGTCTTCAAACGATCAAAATCACTCGGGAATTCTTTGGGGGCATCGCCAGCCCCAAATGTGGTGGTTGCCCATGCACATCCTCCAAGAATCATGAGGATCGCCATGCGCACGAATCGAAATTTGTTCATGTCAATCTTTTCAGGACAAACTGCAGGTGATTGGTCACTCTCGCTTTATTTCAAACCAGATTGATGCACGCAAAACTAATACCAATCATGAGGACAGGTACTATTTTGTTTCGCTTTTACAGATTGGGCATACCATACAATGGAACGGTTCTCCTCTCATCATGAGAGCCCATTTAATAAAGGATGAAACCCGTTGAGGGTCTCTATTTTTATTTTTTGTTTATTTGGCATTTCTGCTCTTTAAAAGATTCCGCCGCCACGTCTTCCATTTTGATTTTTCACACACGACACAAAAGGTGCCAAATCACACGTATCATCCTGTGCAGCATCGCACACTCATGAACGTCGAAGGATCAAGGGGAACACGTTGAAGATACGTCCTCGTCACAATGTATTGAGAAACCAATGCGACGTATGCGTTAAACGCCCAGGAGCAGCGGTGAGTATGACCTTTGCTTCTCCCCTGTTCACGTTGACTGTTTCTGTTGCAGTTTTCATGGGGGTGCAGATTCATTCAAGCCATGTTGACATCATGCCAATTGACGTATCTAAGCCGTATAGGCCTTCGCGTTGCTTCATTGATCGCCACGGCGTATTCAACCCATACGTGACCTCCTGGCTGGGAATGCTCTGGTTAGTTGGGTAACGGTGTGAAGACCTTTCCCCCGGGACTTAAAACCTCAAGTATTCGCCCAGACCCACTTTTGGACAAAGCTCACAAAAAAAACAGTAGGTGTCCTTGAGGTTCTCCTGTTATATTTGTCACCTCAAGCCTTGAATAGAAATGAAACCTAAGGTCTGGCAGTGACATCTATGAGAATATGGCCGTGACTCGTCAACATTTTCTCATCCTCATTCCAACTGCTCTCGTTTCCTTGATCATTGGGGTTGGCTTTGGCATGAAGCTTTCGTCCCCTCAAGGCATTCCCATTCGTGTCGTGGCAGACTATCTCCATGCCGTCCTTCAAGCCGACCGGACCTTTTATACCCAACATGTGGTGGAGCGAATGGAAGCCATGTTGATTGTGAACGCGACGGAAAATTGGCGAGAAGACCGCACCTTGCCACTCCCCGCGCAATTTTTCAAAGAATCCTCACGTGGCTTACAGGTGGGCGGAAAACCGTTTCGATACCGGCTGGTCAGCTTATGGCCCCTGAATCAGGAGAACGCCCCTGAATCTGAGAAGGAACGCCATGCATTAGAACGAGTGATGACCTATGGAGAAGTCGTGGAGCAGGAGATTGAGGTAGAAAAGCGCCGATATTATCAAGCCATCTTCCCCGACCGCGCCGTGAGCCGCGCGTGCGTCAATTGCCATAATGCCCACAAAGAGAGCCCCAAGCGCGACTTCAAACTCAATGACATTATGGGCGGGTTAGAGATCTTGATTCCGCTGGACTAGCTTCCAACTCTTCCAGGAACCCATTCTTCATGCAAATACTTCCCTGATCAGACCAATCCGCTTCACCGTCTTTTCATTCTCCCTTCTGTTCATGAAGGGAGGAAGATAATGGAATTTCCCGCAAAACACTCCTCTTCCTCTTTCAAAAATATGATCGAGGGTGCTCGCTCACAGAATTCGTTCTCTACGCTATGGAGAAGATTGAACTATTGAGAGCCCAGGCAGGATGGAGCGATGACTGGAGAATGTCGCCAAACACACAGTAGAGAATCAGACTGAAACTTTAGAGTTGGCTTTGGGAAGTGTGAAGTAGAAAGACGTACCTTGCCCAACGACGGAGTCCACCCACAGCCGGCCTCCATGTTTCTCGACAAGCTCTTTACAAAGAAGCAACCCTAACCCCGTTCCTTTTTCTCCCGCTGTTCCGTCCGTTGAACGACCCGCCATAAACTCAAACAGGTGGGCAAGTTTTTCAGGTGGAACTCCAACTCCGGAATCGATGACCGAGATCTGAATCGTGTCACCTAGATCTGCTGCCTGAACCGTCACACGTCCATGGGCCGGAGTAAACTTGATGGCATTGCCGATTAAGTTTTGGAATATGGAGTGGAGCATCGTCGAGTCGGCAAATACCTCGGTCGCCGGATGTGATGCATACACCAAATCGACATTTTTTTGAGCCGCATTGCCTTTCAAGAGAGTCAACACATTTCCGGTCACGGTATCGATGGCCATGTTGGTGGGCTGATAGTCCAATGTTCCCAATTCAAACCGAGTGCATTGTAAAAGATTATCAATCAGATGCATAAACTGTTCGGCTGAGGTCAGAACCGTTTGGGAAAAATCTTGAATTTCCTCACGACTCAATGTCGCCGCTTCTTCGGCCAGCGCTTGGGAAAATGCCAGGATTCCGTTAAAGGGTGAACGCAGGTCATGGGATAAAATGTGAAAAAGCTTATTCTTACTTTCCAGAACCTGTTGCAGCTCTTTGGTAAGACGATACATTTCCAATTGGGTCACCACCTGCCGAGCCAATGCTTGCAAGGCGGTTATTTGCTCAGGAGATAATATTCGGGGCTCTTGATCAATGGCACATAATGTCCCGATTGCCAAGCCTTCAGGAGTAATAAGAGGTGCGCCGGCATAGAATCGAATATGTGGCTCACCGGTCACCAGGGGATTGTCCACAAAGCGGAGATCTGCCAGCGTATCGGAAACCACAAACACCTCAGATTGATGAATCGCATGCGCACAAAATGCGATGTCGCGTGAGGTTTCCGACGCCGAACATCCTACTTTAGCTTTAAACCATTGGCGAGTAGGATCCACCAGACTGATCAGCGCAATGGGAGTCTGACAAATATAGGAAGCCAGCTTCACAAATTCGTCATACACCACTTCAGCCTCGGTGTCCAAAATCCCATATTGCAGGAGAGCTTTAATGCGGGCTTGTTCGTTTTCGGGGAGAGCCGCGATTTGCATAAAAAATCCTTAGGAACCTGCCAAAGCACAGGCAAGAGACAGAAAGGGGTGGTGGTGTACCTTCATACCAAATCAAATTAATTTTTCAATGGAAATAGAGGGTCTCGTTCGTTATATATTCGGATTACATCCAACCCATCTTTAATCATTAATGGTCGCATTGAATAGAACAGGAGAGGAAAGACCTGCAAGAGCTCTTGCCTGGAGAAGAGGTAGGTTCTGACCAGTAGCCAAAAATTGTGGAAATGTCAGAACATTCGGCATGCTTCTGAGAAAAGCCCAAAACGCGGCTACCAACTCAACGCCATTATGGGCGGATTAGAGATCTTGATGCCTCTGGAATAACGGGAGACTCTGAGAATTTTAGATCCCAGGTTTTCTTCGGCAAGTCGTGAGGTCTCGACTATAGACGCTGCCTCCATCGGCCAAATACAACACGGCTTCTCTTCAAAAAAAAAGATGGCCGTTTCATCAAATCGAACAAGATTGAGAAAAACAGAAATCAGGCGGCAGATGGTTTTCGTAAACGCCACCATCCTAATACAGCCAGATCTGAGCCAAGGAGGAAAAATGTTTCAGGCTCAGGAACCAGCTTCAGATCAATAATGAAATCCACATGATTGTGACTATGGGAAAGAATCGTATTTGAAGCTTGGCGTTGGTATGACTGGTAGGCGTGGAGACGGAACTATTTGAGAAGGAAGGAAGAGAAGCAGGGGTTTGCCGGAACACCGATGACAGAACAATCTGACACAATACCCACCAATGGCTGGAGTAAAATTGGCAAGTTGAAAATTACTGGAATGCGGTTCTTCGGAAGCCATGATGTCCCTCATGCCATTAAGAGACGCCCCTCAGCAACCGAAACAGTTAAAGAACAAGATCACGTAACCATGCACCAATTTCCAAAACAGACAAAACCTAAAACGCCTGACTCCCAAACCTCTCGTCGCCAATCCCCGCGATTCATGAAAGCGCCGTTTTCTCTCACTGATCGCTTACGGTCGGGATACCATCGAATTTGGTACGAAGCCTCTCAAGCCCTTCGTTGGTCATGCGGGAAATATCGGGAAGCTCCCTTAGGAACCCTTCCAGATATCTCCCCATTCCAACAGAAACGCATCGAAGAATTGGTCAGGGCCTACGGACTCCAATTCGAGTTAGGGTATCCTCCTGAAACTGCCTTCATGAATTACGGATATCTGGATCTTCTGGACCGCGCACGCACGGCACTCAATTGGACAATCCCCTCTGGACAGGTTGTTTGCGATGTGGGCAGCGCGAATTTTTCTTATGCAGGAGCCTTACACACCTTTTTTCAGCCGACTCAAATGAAAGGAATCGAAGTCGATGGCCATCGGGTGTATTGTAATGGGCGTAGTCGCATTGATTACGCGCAGGGTCATATCCAGGATCTTCCCAATACCGACTATGTGGTTGCCGACTATCGCCATTATCATCAGTCCGCCAACATCATCACTGCGTGGTATCCCTTCGTCACACCCCAACCGCTGCTGGCATGGCGCTTACCCTTAAGTTTGTTCGATCCGGCTACATTGTTTGTCCGCATGGCGAACAATCTTGTCGTAGGGGGGACTTTTGTCATGATCAACCACAGCCCCACCGAAACCACTGTTGCTCGAACCATTGCCGAATCCGTCGGACTCGTCTGTCGAGGCCAATATGTGCACAACACCCCGCTCCGCCCTCGCACGCAACCCGCTGTCCTCACGCTCTGGCAACAGAGCTGACCAACTCGCTCAACAGTATTCACCGCACGTTATTTTGGGTCTTGGAAGGCTGAAACTAGCCTGGGGTCACATGGGGGAGGCTATTCGTATCGAAGGGCGTCGATGGGATTCAGCCGCGAGGCTTTGTTAGCCGGATAGATACCAAAAATCAGTCCGACGGCCACGGAAAACAAAAAGGCCACCAGAATCGCATCGAAAGAAATAATGGTCGGCCAACCCGCGACAAGGGTCGTGGCCCGTGCGCCAAGGATACCGAAGATCACCCCCAGCAGGCCGCCAACCATACTGAGAATGATCGCTTCGGCCAGAAACTGCACCAGGATGTGCCGACGTTTCGCCCCGATGGCCATGCGGATCCCGATTTCCCTGGTCCGTTCCGTGACGGAAACTAAGAGTATATTCATAATCCCAATGCCCCCGACCAGCAAGGAGATGGAAGCCACGGAAAACATCATCATCGTTAAGGTTTCCCCCGTGCCTTCCTGAACGCGACCGATGTCCACTTGTGTCCGGACCGTAAAATCATCGGGTTGCTCAGGACGAAGCCGGTGACGTTCCCGTAAAATCCGTCGAATCTCTTCCACCGCTTCTGGCAGATCCTCGGTCCGCTCGGTTGAGGCAAAGAGGGCTCCCACGGTCCCCAAAAACTGGGTCCCCACCACTTTTCGCTCAGCGGTGGTAAACGGAATAAAAACAATGTCGTCCTGGTCGTTCCCATTGGGCGATTGGCCTTTGGGAGCCAATACGCCAATCACTTGAAAAGGTACGCTTTTGACACGAATCATCTTTCCCACCGGATCCTCCCCCGAGGGGAAAAGATTGTCCACCACAGTTTGTCCGACCAACGCCACCCGACTGGTCGCTTCCATCTCGGACTCGGTAAACGGTCCCCCGCTCGTAAAGGCCCAATCCCGAATCCGCAAATATGAGGGGGAAATCCCATTCACCGGAACGTTCCAGTTTTGATTGCCATAGACCACCTGCATCACGTCGCGTTTGGCCCAGCCGGTTTCATTCAGCAAGGGCACCTTCTTTTTTAAATCCTGGGCGTCGGCCACGGTGAGAGTCACCGCTCCGCCCTGTCCCCCCCGAACCCCGCCCACACTGGTCGCACCTGGCAGAATGAGGATCATATTGGTGCCCATGCTGGCCACTTGGGCCTGAATGACAGACTTGGCACCTTCTCCGATACTCACCATCGCGATCACCGATCCCACGCCAATGATAATCCCGATGGTGGTCAACACCGAACGCATCCGGTTCCGATTCAGGAATCGAAAGGCGGTGAGAACGGTCATTAATAAAAAACTACCCATGGGCATTCTTACGAAATCACCTGGTCAATCTCCGATGTCGGTTGATCAATGACGATACGCCCATCTTTCATGACAATTTGGCGGGCTGCATAGGCCGCAATATCATGTTCATGAGTGACGACGAGAAGAGTCATCCCATCCTGCTGGTTCAATTGTTGGAAAATACCCATGATTTCCTGGCTGGATTGGGTATCCAAATTTCCAGTGGGTTCATCCGCCAGAATAAGAGAGGGCGAGGACACCAAGGCCCGGGCAATGGCCACCCGCTGCTGTTGTCCACCGGATAACTGAGAAGGATAGTGATGTTCACGGTTCGCTAGTCCCACACGAGCCAACGCCATTTCGGCCCGGGATCGTTGGTCCCGGAAGGAAACCCCCTGATAAAACAGCGGTAGTTGTACGTTCTCCAGCGCACTGGTTTTTGGAATAAGACTGAAATTTTGAAAGACGAATCCGATCGTCCGACTGCGAATCTCCGCCAATTCCTCAGACTGCGCGCGCGCGATGTCCTTCCCCTTCAACCAATACTCACCTTGGGTGGGAACATCGAGACATCCTAAAATATTCATAAGAGTGGATTTGCCCGACCCGGAAGACCCCATGATCGCCACAAATTCCCCGGGTTGAACGGTGAGATCGACTCCGCGAAGGGCATCGACATTAATGTCACCCAACCGGTAGGTCTTCCACAAATTGGCACAGACTATAAGAGAATCCATAAAGAACGAAATTCTTCTGCCAAGGTCAGNCCTGTTGGCTTCGGGCAGGACGCTGGTCTTATTTCAGCACAAAAATGAGATCCACCATCGCGTTGAAGATATGACAATGAGAAATATTATTTTTTCTTCTTCAATGGCCATCAATGTATTCGGTGATTGAGTAAACATTAGATTCAACCATACCCATTAAATTCCCCGCTCCCGTGGACTGGTTCGCTGTGGACTTGGGCCAAATCCTGGCGGGAGCGCATCCGGCTTACGCCCGCCTTTGGTACCTTCGATGCCGATAATCACTTTCTCTTTTTCCTGAATGTCCCCTTCCACGATTTCTGTTACAGTCCCATCGGTGACACCAGGCACAATACGGACCGGAACCGGCTCGCCGGTCTCACTGACTTTCCACACCGTTTTCCCGCTTCCCTTCCGCCCGCTTTTTGCGGAGGGGACCTCTTGCCCTGTGCTCACGCCCTGACTTTGTGGACCGCCGGCACTCTCCCCTTTGGATTTCTCATTAGTAGATTTTGGCGGAGAAAACCGGAACGCCGCATTGGGTACAGTCAACACGTCGTCCTTTTTGGTCAGGGTAATCGAGACATTCGCGGTCATCCCGGGCTTCAAGCTGAGATCCTTATTGTCGACCTCTACCACCACATCGTAGGTCACCACGTTTTGCACGATGATGGGCGCGTTTCGAATCTGTCGGACGATCCCCTGAAACTCAACATTCGGATAGGCATCCACGGAAAAAGCCACCTCTTGTCCTTCACGGATTCCAGCGATGTCGGATTCACTGACATTCGTATCAACTTGCATTTTGGTTAAATCCAGGGCGATAAGAAAAACATTTGGCGTCGTAAACCCTGACGTCACGGTTTGCCCCACTTCCACGTTACGGGCAATCACAATGCCATTCACCGGCGAACGAATCACGGTGTATTTCAGATCCAAATCTGAGTTGGCTAATAAGGCCTGGGCCTGTTTGATCTGCGCTGCGGATACCTGAAGCTGAGCCGTCGCCCCTTCATACGCAGTGGTGGCCATATCCAACTCATTCTGCGAGACTAACTCACGCGAAAATAATTGCTGCGTCCGTTCCAGTTCCCGTTTTCGCTGGTCCAAATCTACACGGGCTTTGCTCCACATCGCCTTGGCATTGACCAGATTCGCGGCGGCCTGATCCCGTTTGGCCTGAAACAACGAAGGATCAATTCGGGCAATGATATCACCGGCTTTCACGACCGAATTGTAATCGGCATGAAGACTGATAATTTTTCCGGTAACCTGAGCCCCGATCTGCACTGACGTCACCGGATTGATGGTGCCCGTGGCCCCGACCACGGATACAATTGAACCGCGTTCGACTGAAGCCGTCCGATATTCAACCGGGAGGCTGCCTCCCCCATTGGCCCAAAAATATCGCACCCCGACCAGCACCGCGATGAGCAGCATTCCCGTCAAAAGAATTTTCCGCATGTTCGACTTTACACCTTCCAACAATGAAGAACCCACCCATCTTTTCCAAATGAGTCACTTGAGACGTTTCTCGTAGGGGATTTTACCATTTTATGGAGAGAGGAAGAGAGGGGAACAAGCGCCAGGGGGAAGACCGATCCCGAGGTACAAGCCATATTCCCGAATATC
>BS_KBA_SWE02_21mDRAFT_10000982_pt1 | contig 10783 bp, 9 predicted proteins | sample BalSeasSWE02_21m_FD_9196 | JGI IMG/M metagenome (IMG submission 9196)
ATTGTCATCTCTCTGCCATTTAAAGCGGAGGCCAATTGTTTTTTAGCACCTCGCTGCCAAAAAAAAGCTGTTAACGGTGCTACCGGAAATCCCGTCTCTGCAAGGCGTATTGCAGGCGCTAATATTTTCTCAATAGGTAGGGACCCAAAACGTTCAATTAGATCAAACCAACCAGCACAAGCACCGGGCACTGTTATTGTATAAGGATGGAAGGGAGGAAGTTCTTTCCCCAAATCTTCTTTTTGTAATCGTTCCAATGAAAGATCTGCTGGAGCTCTTCCAGAACCATTTAGAGCACTGATCTTGTTTGTTTTTGAATCGTAGTAAAGTGCAAAGCAATCTCCTCCAATTCCAGTGGAAGTTGGTTCGGTAACATTTAAAGCAGCTGCTGTTGCCACAGCAGCATCTGCGGCCGTACCTCCCAGTCTCAAAATTTCAAGACCTGCTCCAACAGCCAGGGGTTGAGAAGCTGCCACCATTCCGCCACTTCCGATGACTGGAGAACGACGTGAGGAAAATTTTAATTTTTCCGTCAATTTTCTGTTCCCGTTTGTTCAATACCGGAAGATATTACCGGAAATGTAGTAACCAATACCTTGTCAATTCGATTGCCATCCATATCCATTATCTCTAATCGCAACCCATTCCATTCAAATTGTTCTGTAACTTTTGGAATGCGACCCATCAAAGTTAGTACCAATCCGGCCAATGTTTCGTATCCATCTTCCCTGGGAAGTTTCTGAAGATTAAAAATCGATTTAAAATCTTCAACAGAAAGCATCCCGTCCAGCAACCAGGAACCATCCTGTCGTTGGGTGGCTTGAGGACCATTATTTGCAATTTCACCAATTATCTCTGAGACAATGTCGACAATAGTAACCAGCCCTTGAACTACACCAAATTCATCAATAATAAAAATCACTTCTGTTTCACCCTCCCTGAACATCGCCAGGGCATGTGATCCAAAAGCGGTTTCAGGGATAAATAAAGCAGGTTGAAGAATATCTTTTAGTTGGCTATTCTCCTTTTCATACTCCGCCAGGAGTACATCTTTGGCTTTGACGACTCCTAAAAGATGGTCAAGATTACCAGAACAAACCGGCAAACGTGAATATGGACTTTCGGAGATTTTTTTCCGTATTTCAAGAGGAGAATCCTTAATATCCAGCCAGATAATTTCATTTCGTGGTGTCATCAAAGATGATAATCTGCGGTCGTTCAGTGAGAATACTCCTTCAACCATATCATGTTCAGATTCATCAAAAACCCCAGCTTGAGTTCCCTGTTCTAGCAAAACCTGGATCTCATCTTCGGTGATTGTCGGTTTAATAGATCCCTGGACACCTAGCATTCGAAGCACTAATTCAGTACATGCACTAAGCAACTTTACGATCGGAGACATAATATTGGATGCAATTTCCATTGGACGCGCCATTAACGAAGCGATTCGTTCCGGCTGCTGGATTGCTAATCGTTTGGGTACCAATTCACCCAGGATGATCGAGAAGAATGTGATCGTTCCGACAACAATTATCAAACCCAGCGAATCGCTGTAAGGTTCCAATCTTGGTATGCTTGCGAACCACCCTGAGACAATAAAGGCCAGGGTTGCACCACCTATTGCACCGGTCATCACGTCGATCAAAGTTATTCCCACTTGTATTGTCGATAGAAACTGGTTTGGATTCTCCGCTAGTTTTATAGCGGATTGCGCTTTCTTGTCACCTTTTTTTGCAAGGTTATGTAATCTTGCCAGGCGAACTGAAAGTAATGCAGTCTCTGACATGGCCAAAATACCATTTAAGATTAATAACCCTATTATGATAAAAATATCGCGCGTAAAATCAGACATTAATTTTCCGCCTATTATTTTCTATCAACTATTTAACCTCGATCCCTTCACCTTCAATAGCCTGACCGATTACCCAAACAGGCTGGTTGTTTTCTTCGGCCATTTTTAATAATTTTTTTATCTTTTTTTCTGGAACACCCAACAATAATCCACCGCTTGTTTGTGGGTCAAATAGGAGCATCTGATCTTCTTCACTAATATCAGGAGAGAAATCGACATGTTTTCCGTAATATAAGCGGTTATCTGAAGCTCCCCCTGGGAATGTCCACATTTGAGCATATTTCTTTGCACAGGACACAAAAGGAATATCTTGATACGAAAATTCTATTCGAACTTTAGAGGCTTGGGTCATCTCCAGCGCATGACCCAGCAAGCTAAAACCGGTCACATCAGTTCCGGCCTTAATATCATTGTTGCTTGCCAGCGTTGCAGCACCATCGTTCAAACGTTTCATCCAATTAACAACTTCAGCAACATCCTCTTGATCAGCCTTTTCCTGCTTTAATGCTGTCGTTGTCACACCAAAACCAATAGGCTTGGTCAACACAAGCCTATCACCGGGATGCAATCCCGCTTTTGACAATTGTTTCTCTGGATGGACAAACCCAACCACGACCATCCCAAATTTTGGCTCATCGTCACGTATGGTATGCCCGCCTGCCACCACCACACCAGCTTCTTGGGCTTTCTCTGCCCCACCCCGTATTATCTCACTTAGAATTTCAAGAGGAAAATTCGGAGGAAAAGCGGCAATATTTAATGCCAAAAAAGGCTTTCCGCCCATGGCATAGATATCCGAAAGCGAATTAGCAGCAGCGATTTGACCATAATCATAGGGGTCATCAACAACCGGTGTGAAAAAATCAGTGGTTACCACCAGGGCGCGCTCCGCATCCAATCGCCAGACAGCAGCATCATCCGGATCATCCAAACCCACTAACAAATCTGGAAAATCTGAACTGCTAAACATATTTTGTACAGGGCGCAGAACCTGCGCCAGCGCATCCGCGCTTAGTTTGGAAGCTCAACCTGCACAATTAGACAAACTGGTAAGTCGGATCTTCTTTCCTGATGGTTTAACTTCATTCATTTTGTTAAGTCTCAATTTAGCCGGGAATTTTGCAACTCCCGGCTAATACTATTCCCTGATCGAGTTATGGAGTTGGCATTTCCGGTAACGGGAACAAGAATGGTGAGTCATTAGGTAAAAGCATGACTTGTATCTCAGGAGACAATTTCGTGATGTATTGATAAGTAAGCAGATCAGGGTTATCTTGAAGAATAGTAGAAATTATCTCAAGCGCTTTGGCTTCTGCATCGGCCTCGATCAAACGGGCTTCAGCTGCACCTTTGGCTTGAATCACAACTGAATCTGCCTGCCCTTGAGCAACCTGGCGTGCCTGTTCAGCTTCCTGCTTTTTTTGTTCAACAGTGAACCCTGCTTGCAATGCAGTTTGTTCAGCAATTTGTTTTTGTTCAACTGCAGCGGCATATTCTTCACTGAAATGAATATTTCGTAAAACGAAATCCACCATGATCAGGTCATTCTCTGTAAATTTTTGCTCTAATTGATTAGTTATTGTAACTACCAATTCTTCACGTTTGGAGCTTACAATTTCTTCAACTCCATAACGTGAGGCCATATCACGGATAATACCGCGGGCCAATGGGCGAACAACTTCATCTTCGTAACGATCCTGCCAATCGATGTGAAGTTGTACTACATTTGCTGGATCAATTGCATAAATAACAGATGCATCAATATAAACTTCTTGTCCATCTTTTGTACGTGCAAGAATTGAATCATCTCCAGCTATATCACCTTCGGATACCATAACTGACATTGTGTAGGTTTGCCTGGAAATGCTATAAAGCCGGACATTTTCTGCAAAGGGAATCACCCAACGCAAACCAGGCTGTAAAGGTACCTCACGGTAACCTTTTTCCTGCACAGCAGAAACCACCACGCCTCGTTCGTCCGGTTGTATGAAAACCAAACCAGCGCTTACTGTCGATAGCGCTACAGCTAAAATTATTAACACAATCACCATCGTACTNGCGCCTTTTATCGGGTGTGCTTTTGAGGCACGCACTACCGCAAGAGCGATAACCCCAACCACAAGTAACCAGGAAAAAGTTGCCAGACCTTGTAAAGCAATAGAAATATTCATTTCTTCTCCATTTCATATTTAGAAATATTTTAAAAATATAAGGGTTTTTTCAATTCGTGTCTATGGTATTAATCCGTCAACACAACCAACTTAAATTTCCAGTATTTTTCCAGATAGATTCTGAAATCATAATTATTATAACATTTTATAATCAAGGATTATTCCATAGGGTATGACTCTCTGGGATTTTCCGTGTAAGTGAGTGTATGTGGAGGTGTTTTGCGGGTTACGCCTGCAAAACACCTCCACATCTATCTTTTACCACGCTAATTCCCAAAGAACCCGGGGTATTCAAGTAATGCTTTTACGATCCGGTTTGCAGCGTGACCATCTCCAAAAGGATTGGCGGCTTTGGCCATTTTTGCATAGGCAAATGGATCATCCAGTAATGAATTGGTTTCCGTCGTGATCCTGTCGATATCTGTACCAACCAGTTTAAGGGTACCAGCTTCCACTCCTTCGGGTCTTTCTGTCACATCTCTTAGAACGAGCGTAGGGATTCCAAATGATGGAGCTTCCTCTTGAATTCCTCCTGAATCTGTTAATACAATAGAGGACTTTTTCATGAGATGGACCATTGGCAAATAATCCAGGGGAGGCAGGAGTGTGATATGCGGAACATCTTGCAACATACGTTGGGCAGGTTCCTGAACATTGGGATTCAAATGCACCGGATAGACGATCTCTATGTCATCTCTGGAAGCAAGTTTTTTTAATGCGTTAAATATATTTTCCAAAGGCAAGCCAAAATTTTCACGCCTGTGTGCAGTCACCAAAATCATTCTTTTTCCATGTTCCAAACCAAGTTTTTCAACCAACCTGGTCACAAACACTGGTGCCGCTTGCTTGGTGACAATTTTCAACGCATCGATCACCGGGTTACCTGTTACCTTAATAGCACTCTCAGAGACCCCTTCGCGCAACAAATTATTTTTTGCCCATTCGGTGGGAGCAAAGTGTAGATCGGCTGTTATACCTGCAACCCTCCTGTTTATTTCTTCCGGATATGGTTGCCATTTATTAAATGTCCGCAAACCAGCTTCTACATGCCCAACCCTGATCCGCCGGTAATATGAAAGCAGGGAAGCAATAGCGACCGTAGTCGTATCTCCTTGTACAAAAACCCAATCCGGGTTGATGGATTCCAATACGGGATCAAGGTGTGTAAAGATCGCCGCACTTAATCCCGCCAGGGTTTGATCCGGGCGCATCAAGTCAAGATCTACATTTGGGTTGATTTCAAACAAATCCAGCACCTGGTCCAGCATCTCACGGTGCTGCGCAGTAACGCATACAAATGAATTAATTTCTGGCGTTTTCTCAAGTGCCTGCACGACCGGAGCCATTTTTACCGCTTCTGGTCTGGTTCCAAAAATTGATAGAACACGTATCGACATGAATTATCCTGAGCCTTTTTTATTCACACCAAGTTTATTCATTGAAAAACCGGACCCTTTCCAATCTTTACCATTCCATCCATTGACTGTGTCGATCAATACTCTACATGAAGTCATACTAGCCAATTCTTTCGGAGTTAGCGCACACAACACTTTATGATTTACAAGCAAAATAATTCCATCAACTTCTGATAGTGCAGCTTCAAGCACTGGTTCTATTTTAATGCCGTGTAAATTGGCATCTGGTTTAAACGGCTCATAACATTTGACCGATACACCCGCATCCTGCAACAAGCGCACCACATCAACTGCAGGGCTTTCACGCAGATCATCCACATCGGGTTTGTAAGCCAATCCCAATGCAGCGATTTTCTTTCCCTTTAGCCCCCCCAGTACTTTCTTTACCATATCCAAGACAAAATGTGGTTGACCATCATTCACCTGACGGGCTGTGTAAATAAGTTGAGAAAGTTCAGGTGCACTTTCAACAAAGAACCACGGATCCACACTGATACAATGACCGCCCACACCTGGGCCTGGGTTTAGAATTTTGACACGAGGATGCCGATTTGCTATGGATATGGCTTCCCAAACATCTATACCAAAGCGATCTGATAGACGTGAATATTCATTGGCAATAGCTATATTGATGTCACGATAGGTATTCTCCATCAGTTTTACCATCTCTGCTGTGGTTGCATCCGTTAAGATGATCTCACCTTTCACAAAGATCGAATAAAGATCACTGCCCGCCTGGGATGCTCGTGGAGTGATACCACCGATCACGCGGGCATTCTCTATCAGCTCGCGTAATATCTGACCTGGTAAAACCCGTTCAGGTGAATAAGCCAGGTCAAAGTCAATACCTGCCTTCAATCCGGATTTTTCAAGGATAGGCGCAACCAGGTCATGAGTAGTGAGAGGAGGCGAAGTTGACTCAAGCACCACCAGGTTACCCTTCCGTAATACAGGTACGATCGCCTCCGCAGCCGATGTGACAGCGCGCATATCCGCTAATTTAAAAGACTCACCGTTATATTCCCCAAATTTATCAGCGTAAAAAGGCGTTGGCACAGCAATAATAAATGCGTCGGCTTCTTCAGGTTTATCCGAAACACTTAGGTTTCCAGATCGGATGGCTGCTTCCACCACTGTTCTCAGACCTGGTTCATGGATATGCAAACCGCCATTTCGCAAAGTATCCAATATTTTTTGGTTTATATCTACTCCGACTACGCGTAAACCATGTGTAGCAAATGTACTGGCTGTTGGCAAACCAATATATCCTAAACCAAACACACAAATTTTTTCGAAGTTCAACCTTTCCTCCAGAAACTAAATTGGATCATTTCAAATATCTGTAGAATTGTATTCTAACCCATATCAGAGTGGGAGTAAAACTTGATATGGAAGGACAATCGCATAATAAATTTAATNATGCTTTGTTATTCCTGTGATTTTTTTCAGGAACATTCCTGAATATTCTGCAATTTGATTCCTTAAAATTTGGTACAGGATACGATTAATTGATAAAACTTGATCCATGTATCTGCGTATATATGATTAATAACGTACAGGTTGTTGTATAATTACAATTAAGCTTTCCTGAAAGGAACCAAAATGGAATTCATTACGGATCCAAATATTGCTTATGTTTTACTTGTTCTTGGCTCGATTCTAACATTACTGGCAATTGTTACACCAGGCACAGGGGCTCTTGAAATTGGTGCGCTTTTCTCGTTAGCACTTTCCGGTTTTGCAGCCTATAGAATGGGATTCAATTTATGGGCACTCGTGGTGCTCACTTTAATGCTTGTTCCTTTTATTTATGCCATCCGCAAACCTAAAAGAGAGATTTACCTTGCTGCGAGCATCATCATGTTGATAATCGGATCAATCTACTTATTCCCCTCTCAAGGATTGCGGCCATCTGTTAATCCATACCTGGCTGTCACCGTATCTATATTTTCCAGTGCATTTATTTGGCTGATCATTTTAAAAACATTGGCTGCAATGCATTCACGTCCAAACCATGACCTTGGCAGTTTAATAGGCCAGATAGGAGAAACAAAAACAATAGTTCATCATGAAGGTTCGGTGCAGATGGATGGTGAATTGTGGTCTGCCCGAAGCGAAAAGCGTATCTCCGCCGGAAAACAAGTTCGTGTTGTCAGTCGGGATGGCTTTACCCTGATCATCGAGAGCGAAGATTAGGCTGTTTATTATTCAGTTGTTCAATAGGAGGTAATATGGATACTTCAATTCTAACTTCATCCCTTTTTTGTGTTGTTGCGTTTGTTGCAGTAGTTATAGTTGCATTTTTGGCAAACTCAATTCGAATCGTCCCCGAGTACCAACGCCTGGTCGTCTTTCGATTAGGGCGCTGCATTGGTGAGAAGGGACCCGGCCTGATCCTGCTCATTCCCTTTGTTGATAAAGCCACAAAAGTGGATCTTCGTGAAGCCGTCCGTGAGATACCCCAACAGACTTCCATCACAAAAGATAATGCTCCGATTTCTATCGACTTCCTGTGGTATTACAAAGTCCTCAGCCCCACAGATTCTGTCATCCAGGTAGCCAATTTTGAACTGGCTGCGCAAGGCATGGCAACAACCACCCTGCGCTCTGTCATTGGTGGTATCCCACTTGATGAAGTACTTTCAGAACGCGAGCATATCAACACTGTTCTGCGCACCCGCTTGGACGAAGTNACCGGGCGCTGGGGTGTTAAAGTTACCAATGTAGAGATACGTGAGATCATTCCTCCACGTGAAGTACAGGATGCTATGAACCGCCAGATGTCAGCCGAACGTATCCGTCGGGCAGTCGTGACCGAATCAACCGGTACACGCGAGGCAGCCATTAATGTGGCCGAAGGCGAGAAACAATCTGCCATTCTCCGTGCTGAAGGTCAAAAACAAGGCGCCATACTTGAAGCCGAAGGTCTGCAACAATCGCAGGAATTAAAGGCAGCCGGTTTCGCCAAAGCATTGGATAAAATCTTTGAATCTGCCAAGGCTATTGATCAAAAAACCATGACCCTGCAATACTTTGAAACACTGAAGACAATGGGCATGTCCCCGGCAACCAAATTCATCTTCCCGATGGAATTTACAAGCATGATCGAAGAATTCATCAAAGGGAAGAATTCGTAATTAATTAAATCTCACCTAAAAAAAGCTAACCTCCCGCGGATATGCCGCGGGAGGTTAATCATAATATATGAATTTCATTATCCGCACAGCCTCCATACTCGATATAAGCAGCCTCCAAAAACTGGAGCGCCTTTGTTTTCAACAAGACGCCTGGTCTTTATTTGACCTGGTGGCTGTTCTTTCTTTTCCAGATGTTGTCCGTTTGAAAGCTGTGATCGGTAACCAGATGGTCGGTTTCATTGCCGGGGATCCACGCCCTTCCGAAAAATTAGCCTGGATAGCCACAGTGGGAGTTCTTCCAGAGCATCAAAACCAGGGAATTGGAAAAGCACTACTGGAATATTGTGAAAACCAACTCCTTCTACCTCGTATCCGTCTTTGTGTTAGACCATCCAATCTTTCTGCATTAAGCTTATATTCCAACTCTGGTTATCAAACAATTGATAGATGGAAAGAGTATTACAATGACAAAGGAGATGCATTGGTCATGGAAAAAATCATTATCTAAATTTTGGACTATAATAATTAAATGATTTCACCTAAACTATCACCTCCAATTTGGGTTGGTACACCACTTGATCTTCAATCCATGGTAAACCAACTTTCACAACATCAACAGATTGCCATAGACACCGAATCTAACAGCTTGCATGCTTTTCGCGAACAAGTTTGTCTGATCCAATTTTCAATTCCGGAATTCGATTACCTCCTGGATCCCCTGGCAGTAAAAGACCTTTCACCGTTATCAGATATGTTTTCCGATCCCAAGATCGAAAAAACATTTCACGCTGCTGAATACGATCTGCTCTGTCTCAAACGCGACTTCGACTTTAATATTGTCAACATGTTTGACACCATGCAAGCCGCGCGTATTCTGGGGTATCAATCTGTAGGGCTTAACCATTTGTTATTTGAGAAATATAAGATCAACATGGATAAGCGCTTTCAGAAATCTGACTGGGCAAGACGCCCCCTTCCTGAAGACCAATTGAATTATGCCCGGATGGATACACATTATCTCCTTGATCTGCGGGATCTATTTTTTGCCGAACTCGTATCCAAAGATCTTTGGGCTTTGGCAAGTGAAGAATTCCAGCGTATCAGTTATTCCAATGGACAATCTGACCAGGAGTCTGATGCTCCGCCTTGGCAGCGCATAACTGGTGCAAATCATCTTTCTCCGCAACAATTACCTGTTTTAAATGAGCTTCTTGAATGGAGACAGATCCAGGCCGAACGCATGAACCGCCCTGTTTTCAAGGTGATTAATAATAATTTGTTGCTGGCAATTGCTCAATCGAAACCAAATCGACCGGAAGATCTACAATCCTCAGGGCTAACCGTTCGCCAGACCCAAATTTTTGGAAATGAAATTATTGCAGCTGTAAAAAAAGGAATGAAAAAAGATCCGATTAAACGCTCCTATCCACCTCGTCCAGACCAGGATTATCTGAACAGAATCGAGACATTACGTCTGTGGCGAAGGCAGACTGGTCAAAAATTAGGCTTCGAATCTGATCTGGTCCTCCCGCGCCCGTTTATGCAATCAATTGCAGAAAAAAATCCACAAACAATCCAGGACCTGTCTGAATTAATGCCCCACTCACCCTGGCGATTGGAAAAATACGGGCAAGAAATTCTAAATAGACTCAGGGGAAGATAAAAACTAATAGCAATTAATAGGTCTTATGGGGAAAGGAGAATAAATTGAAAATTCACTTTCATGGGGCAGCAAGAACAGTTACAGGCTCACAACACCTTTTAGAAATCAACGGCTCCAGGCTTCTTCTCGAATGTGGACTCTTTCAAGGAAGAAGATCTGAAACCTATGAGAAAAACCGGAAGTTCAAATTCGATCCATCTGAGCTTGATGCAGTAATTCTGTCCCATGCCCATATCGACCACAGTGGAAATCTTCCCAACCTGGTTAAATCTGGTTACACAGGTCCAATCTATGCGACCCCGCCAACTGTTGATCTGGCTAGAACCATGCTCTTGGATTCAGGTCATATTCAGGAAGCAGATATCCAATTCGTTAATAAACACCGCTCACGACGCGGAGAACCACCCCTGGAACCGCTTTATACGATTGAAGACGCAGAGGCAGTGGGAGAATTATTCCAGTCTGAACCTTATGGACAGGAATTTTCTCCCATCCCAGGTGTTACTGCAAAGTTGGTGGATGCTGGTCACATTCTGGGATCAGCG
>BS_KBA_SWE02_21mDRAFT_10000983_pt1 | contig 10779 bp, 11 predicted proteins | sample BalSeasSWE02_21m_FD_9196 | JGI IMG/M metagenome (IMG submission 9196)
AGGTGATAAAATAGGAAAAAATGTGTTTGAACTAAAAGATTATGTTGAAGCAAATTTAGAAGAGTATGATGTACGCGTGTCTGTTTTAGGACACATGCAACGTGGAGGATCACCAAGTTGTTTCGATCGTGTTTTGGCAAGTAGGATGGGGGTGAAAGCAGTAGAAGCGTTACTTGATGGAAAAACAAATTGTATGGTTGGAATCCTGAATAATAAAATGGAATTAACACCATTTGATCAAGCCATTAAAGGAAGTTCAAAAATAAATAAAGAATTATTAAGAGTATCGGATATTATGTCCACATAAAAACATAGAAAAATGACAAAATTAAAATTAGGAATAAACGGATTTGGAAGAATAGGTAGAATTGCTTTTAGAGCAGCTGTAAATAGACCTGATGTTGAGGTAGTTGCAATCAATGATTTATTAGATGTAGAACATCTTGCATATTTATTGAAATACGATTCAGTACACGGCAAGTTTGATGGAACAATTGAAGTTAAAGACGGTCATCTTATTGTAAACGGTAAAAAAGTGAGGATTACTGCAGAAAGAGATCCTAAAAACTTAAAATGGGATGAAGTGGGTGTAGATATTGTAGCGGAATGTACTGGTATATTCACCACATTAGAAACTGCAGATTATCATATTCAAGCAGGAGCTAAAAAAGTAGTCATTTCTGCTCCAAGTGCAAATGCTCCAATGTTTGTAATGGGAGTTAATGATAGTAAATTAACAGCAAACGACACTATTGTTTCAAATGCTTCATGTACTACAAACTGTTTAGCACCTATAGCCAAAGTGATTGAGGACAATTTTGGTTTAGAAGAAGGATTAATGACCACTGTTCATGCAACAACAGCTACTCAAATGACCGTTGATGGACCATCAAAAAAAGACTGGAGAGGCGGAAGAAGTGCCTTGTTAAATATTATACCATCTTCAACGGGAGCTGCTAAAGCTGTTGGTAAAGTAATTCCTGAGTTAAATGGAAAACTTACCGGAATGTCTTTTAGAGTACCAACTGCTAACGTGTCGGTAGTTGACCTTACTTTTAAAACTAAAAAAGAGACCTCTTTAGAAGAGTTAAAAAGGGCTTTCAAAAAAGCATCTGAAGGACCAATGAAAGGTGTTTTAGGATATACTGAAGATCTTGTTGTATCTCAAGATTTTGTAAGTGATGCACGTACAAGTATTTTTGATGCTGACGCTTCAATAGAATTAAATTCTAGATTTTTCAAAGTGGTTTCTTGGTATGACAATGAATTTGGTTATTCAAACAAACTTATTGATTTAGCCCAAAAAATACATTCACTATAATTGACAATTTAATAAATCCGTAGATAAGTTATAAATAATCTTTCTACGGATTTTTTTTAATTTAAGTTTATGATTTTAATTGTTGACAGTGGTTCTACAAAATGCGATTGGATTGCTGTAGATAATAAAGGTAATCAGCTTTTTGAAAAAATACGTACAGCGGGTCTAAATCCTGCAATTCTTAAAGAAAAAGAACTAAATAAAATTATCCGGGACAGCAAAGAGTTGGCCAAAATAAAACATGATGTAACCTATGTGTTTTTTTATGGTGCTGGTTGTGGTACTGAAAAGCCAAGAACCATGTTAACTCATGTATTACAATTTATTTTTCTGAACGCTATTATTGAAGTTCAAGAAGATACTATGGCTGCAGTAAGAGCAACATTAAATCATGAAGATGAAGCCGCCGTGGTTTGCATTATGGGAACAGGATCAAATTGCAGTTACTATGATGGTGATAAATTACACCAACGTGTAAAATCATTGGGGTATATAATAATGGATGATGCAAGCGGGAATTATTATGGCAAACAGCTGATTAGAGATTATTACTATAATCACATGCCAGAAAATATCAAAGTTGCTTTTTCCAGCAAATATAATTTGGAAGCTGATTTTATTAAATATCATTTATATAAACAGAACAACCCCAATGCCTATTTGGCAACTTTTGCAGAGTTTATGTTTTTGAACAAAGATTCTGAATATATAATAGACCTTATCAAAAATGGATTGAGGCTTTTTGCGAAAAATATGATCCTTCAATATAAAGAAGAACTTAAAACTGTTCCAGTACATTTTGCTGGTTCAATTGCTTTCTATGCGCAAGAAGAAGTTAAAGAAATTGCTAAAGAATTTGGATTTAAGGTTGGAAATTTTCAAAGAAGGCCAATAGAAGGCTTGGTCTCCTATCATACCAAAAAGCTTAAATAGGATTTTTTACTTTACAAAGACTTTAAGTTTTGAAGAATTATTTCTTAAGCATCATATTTACCTTAATTCTTAAACAACGGAAATTCTTAAAAATCACGCAATAGTTATTTCCTTATCCAAATACACATCCTGAATAGCATTTAGAAGTTTGACACCTTCTGCCATAGGTTTTTGAAAAGCTTTTCTACCAGATATTAATCCCATTCCACCAGCGCGTTTATTTATCACAGCAGTCTTGACAGCCTGTGCAAGGTCATTCGTTCCAGACGACCCTCCTGAGTTAATTAGCCCCGCTCTTCCCATATAACAATTTACAACCTGATATCGAGTGAGATCGATTGGATGATCAGTGGTAAGTTCAGAATAGACTTTTTCATGCGTCTTTGCAAAATTAATGGCCTTGAATCCTCCATTATTTTCGGCCTGTTTCTGTTTTACGATATCAGCTTGAATTGTTGATGCCAAGTGATTGGCCTGTCCTGTAATATCTGCTGATGTATGATAATCCATTCCATTTTTATTGAAACCAGAATTACGAAGATAAGCCCAAAGTACAGTAACCATACCTAATTCGTGAGCATATGCGAAAGCTTCTGATACTTCCTGAATCTGCCTTCCACTTTCTTCGGAACCATAATAAATAGTTGCTCCAACTGCTATACACCCCATATCAAAAGCCTGATCGACACTGGCGAACATAATTTGATCATATTTGTTAGGATAAGTAAGAAGTTCATTATGGTTCAGTTTAAGTATAAAAGGTATTTTGTGTGCGTACTTTCTTGATACAGCACCAAGAACGCCAAGAGTAGAAGCAACGGCATTGCACCCACCCTCAATAGCGAGCTCCACTATCTTTGAAGGATCAAAATAAATTGGATTCGGAGCAAATGATGCACCAGCTGTGTGCTCAATACCTTGATCTACAGGAAGAATGGATAGATATCCTGTCCCACCCATATGACCAGAGTTAAACAATGTTTGCATATTACGCAATACGATAGGATTCCTGTCTGTGGAAATCAAAACACGATCAATAAAGTCTGGACCAGGAAGATATAATTGGTCTTTCTTAATTGTTTTACATTCATGTTCTAACAAATATTGGGCTTCTTTATCTAATAAATTTTGTATGTTAATTGACATAACTCGTTAATTTTATGTGTTACATAAAGATACGTTATTATCAGATTTTAATTCCTTGTCGTGAACGTTTTTTTTAAAATTTTTGTTGTAAATTCATTTTTTGTTTTTTCATTTCAGAAGTTTATAAAAAGACTTATTTTTAGAATTAAAATTTAACATTATGGCAGTTATTAATAAGATTAAAGGAACCATTGGCATTTTAACAGGTGGAGGTGATGTACCTGGACTTAATCCAGCTATCAGAGCTGTGACTTTTAGGGCAATCCGTGAAGGTTATAAAGTAGTTGGATTTAGAAGAGGATGGGGAGGTGTCATTGATATTGTAAGAGACAAAAAACATGATAATAACAATAACTTCTATGAATTATCAAAAGTTGTTGTAAATAAAGCAGCAAGAACAGGAGGTACTTTTTTACATACTTCAAGGACAAGACCAAGTCATGTATCAAAAAATTCTGTCCCACTTCATTTGAGAGATACTTACAAAGATGAAATTAATGATCTCACGCCTGAAGTGATCAAAAATCTTGATTGGGTAGGTGTTGATTTTTTAATTGCAATTGGTGGAGATGACACATTAAGTTATGCCGTTCATCTGTTCAAGAAAGGCGTAAAAGTTATGGCCATTCCAAAAACGATGGACAATGATGTTCCAGGTACAGATTATTGCCTAGGATTTAGCACATGTGTTACTAGAACTATTAGTTTGACCAATAGTCTTAGAACTGCTGCAGGATCTCATGAACGTTTTTTGGTGTTGGAAGTCTTTGGTCGTTATGCTGGTTTTACTGCAATGCTGCCCACATTGGCTGGCGCAGCTCATAGATGTCTAATCCCAGAATCACCTTTCAATATTGAACTATTGACGGAATTATTATCGAAGGATAGAAGAGACAATCCAAGTAATTATTCCATTGTTTTAATTTCGGAAGGGGCAACATTTGAAGGTGGTGAAATGAAATTTGAAGGCATGGAAAAAGACGCCTTTGGTCATGCAAAATTAGGAGGAATCGGTGATGAGGTATCATTAGCATTGAAAAGAACTTCAGCCAAATATAATAATGGACATCAGGTAAATGTTATCAACCAGAAACTTGGGTATATGGTACGATGTGGAGATCCAGATTTTATAGATTCAGTTGTTCCTACAGCATATGGAAATCTCGCACTAGACTTAATACTTCGTGGAATCTATGGACGTATGGTTGTACTTAAAAATGGACGTTATGATCATGTGCCACTAGAGGTTGTAACAGAAACTAAAAAGTTTGTCAATGTAGATAAATTCTATAATAAGGAAAAACTACATCCATTTTATAAAAACTTTGAAATGCTCCCACTTTTTATAATGACAGGTGATTAATAGCTTATAAAAGCCATTCTATAAAACTAAAATCTATCCTTTTAATTTTGCAGGGTATTTTATTGCATTTTTTTTTCTCAAGAAAAAATTGGGAATTTTGCTAAAGAATTTGGATTTACTGTAGGTAATTTATCTAGTAGTCCAATAGAAGGTTTACTAAGATATCACTCAAAAGATTTATAAATTTTTATTTCAAAATATTTAAAAAGCAATAACTCGATTTGTATTACTGCTCATCTAATCTTCTACAATATGTAGAACAGGAGTTTTATCGACCCATTTTCCATTTTTAGATTCACCTAATATGATAACATCTTTAGTTAATTCATATTCCTTAACGGTTCTCATCATTTGAGCTTTCGTGTCTCTATGTATTTTTATACCTGTGTTTTTTCCTTTGTTTCGTATCTCGATATAAAACCCATCCCTGAATTTAATTGGTCTTGTCGGTGGTCTTCCCATGAATTAGCTTATTGAAGAATTAAAGCTTGCATATTAATAAAAAAAACTTCAAAATGCAAGGCATAATATTATTATATGCAAAATTAATGTATGATTTTAATAATTACATTGTAGTTTAATTGTAAATTCTTATGAAAGAATAGGGGCTAACTATGTAAAAAGTTTCATATTTTTATTGAAATAGTAAGAAACATTAATAAATTCCTCATGAAAATTAAGTTAAGGAAGAAAAAATATAAAACACATAATCCTCCTCCGGGTACATTAAAATATAGAGGAAAAAAAGATTCTAAAACAACTACGGTTGAAGTTATCAATTTCGATAAAGATTTTTATGAGAAATTAGAGCTTAAAAATATAACTGATATTTTTAGCCTAAAAGAATCCAATGCTATATCATGGATCAATATTAATGGTCTAAACAATTTAAGTGAAATCGAAAAGTTAGGTGTCAATTATAATATTCATCCTTTAACTTTAGAAGACATTCTTAACACAATGCACCGGCCAAAAATAGATGAGTTTGAAAACTATTTATTCATTGTTTTTAAGATGTTATATTTTTCTGAAGATGATAATTTAATTTATGAAAACGTAAGCATGGTTGTTGGAAAAAACTATGTTTTCACATTTCAAGAATCAGATGGTGATGTATTTAACGATTTAAGGGATCGGATTTCAAACTCAAAAGGAAGGGTTAGAAATCTTGGTTCCGATTATTTAATGTACACCATTTTAGATGCTATAGTAGATCATTATATTACAGTTATTGAAGCTTTTAGTGATAAAATTGAAGACTTAGAATCTCATATCTTTGAAAATGACTCCAATAGCAATGAAACTCCAATTCAAATTCAGGTTTTAAAACAGGAAATTCTAAAAATTCGTCGTTCCATTATTCCGTTCAGAGAAGTTGTCAACCGGTTGGAAAAAATTGAATCTAATATAATTGACCCAAAAACACATAGTTACATAAGAGATTTATATGATCATATTGTTCATGTAAGCGAATCTATCGAATTAAGCCGTGAGATGGTTTGGAATTTAATGGATATGCATATGAGTATTATGAGTAACAGAATGAATGAAGTCATGAAAGTATTGACCATTATAGCTACCATTTTTATTCCTTTAACTTTTATGGCAGGTATATACGGTATGAACTTTGACAATATGCCTGAATTACATTATGAATACGGTTATCATATACTTTGGTCCGTAATGATCATTATTTTTATAATGATGTTAATATATTTTAAAAGAAAGAAATGGTTTTGATTAAATTAAATAATCTTTGAATTAATATGAGTAGTAAATTTTCAAATGATGTTCTCGAGTTTTTTAAAAACCTTGAAAAAAACAATAACCGAGATTGGTTTAATGATCATAAAAAAGAATTTAAAACCATTGAAACTGATGTAAAAAAAACTTACGCTTCATTATTCAATATGTTGAAAACTCATGACGATGTCGACCAATTTAAAATGTTTCGTATTTATCGTGATGTTCGATTTTCTAAAAATAAATTGCCTTATAAAACGCATTTTGGAGGAACTTTCCATAGAAAAAAACCTGAGCTTAGAGGCGGTTATTATTTACATATTGCACCCAATAATGAATCCTTTATTGCTACAGGATTTTGGGAACCAAATGCTTCTGATTTACAACGCATGCGTAAAGAATTTGAAATGGACGCTACTGAAATGAGGACTATTATCAATGACAAAACATTTAAATCTGTTTGGGGTGAATTGGCAGGTGATGAACTAAAAACCGCTCCAAGAGATTTTGATAAAGACCACCCGGCTATCGATTTGATTAAAAAGAAGCAATACATTTTTGTAAAAAAATATACAGATAGCGACGTGCTTTCTGATGATTTTTTAGAACATGTAAATGCTTCTTTTAAAGTGATTAGACCTTATTTTGATTATATGAGCGAAGTACTCACCACAAATTTAAATGGTGAATCCATTATATAATATTTGTAATGGTATAAAGTGTTCCGTTAAAATTGATTTGGTCTCCTTTTATTTTGTTTTTCAATAGCATACCAATAGGGGATTGCAATGAAATCGCAAAATAACTTGAATTATCCAGCTCTATTTTACCAACGCTCACTGATAAAAAGAATGTATTTGTTTGAGTATAAACAATACTGCCCAAAGCACCCGATTCATTTTGTATTTTAGGATTGATTTGTTTAAGCGTTTCCAACATTTTTGTGGCGTCATTCAAATGCTGAGCATTTTTCTCTAAATCATTTAAAAGCTTCCCATTCCCCGAATCATCGTCCTCGCTACTACCTTTATCATTATTTTCAATGGATTCCTTAATGGTGTCCATTTCAAGTTTGTAATTATAAATCCGTTTGTTTACATAGTCCATACAAACTTGTAAAAGCTCTTGTTTTATGCTCATAACTATTAAGCCACCTTTGGCACTAGAAGTTGAATATGATCGACTATACGTTCTTTTACTAAGTTCATCATACGCTTATTTAAAGCCGAAGAATTTTTAATATAAATATCATATTCTTCAATGGTAAACTGTCCTATAACCATTCCTTTTAATGAGTTTCTAAATTTCATATCCTTATGAATGGCATTTTCAATATAATCTAATTGTTTGGACAAAGATAATTCATAAAATACATTTTTATGCTTAGATACATAATTTTTAAAAACTTCTATGAACAACTCATTTTGGAGTTTTATTACTGGACGTAAAGTCACATTTTGAAAACGTTCGTCATCGCTCATAGTGTCATAAATTAATGCTGATGTAATAACGGGACGAATTTGGTTGAGATTTGTGGAACGGTCAGTCATGGCATTAAGTTTTAATAAAAATAAAAATTATGTTTCCCAATAAAATTTGTTATTGGTTATGTTGTTAACTGCGTTATTAACATTATGCTTCAAATAACATTTTTCTTTGATTGTTTAATGAAGTATATTTGAATAAACAGGACATTAAGAAATGAAATTTCATACGCTCAAATGGGTCAAACCCGAAGATTTAAATCCGAACGGAACATTGTTCGGTGGGCGCTTATTGGCTTGGATAGATGAAGAAGCAGCCCTTTATACTTCGATTCAGTTAGAAAACAAAAGCATAACTACTAAATATATCTCAGAAATAAATTTTACAAGTTTTGCAAGACAAGGCGATATTATAGAACTTGGAATAGAAGTCGTAAAATTTGGCAATTCTTCAATTACCCTAAAATGTGAAGCTAGAAACAAAATGACCAAAGCCATTATTTTAACCGTCGACAATATAATAATGGTCAATTTAGGTAAAGATGGTAAGCCAAAAGCTCATGGGAAAACTCAAATTGAACTTATTAAAAACAGATTTTAAAAAAAACCACCTATTTAGGTGGTTTTAAATTTTAAAGTCGTTAAATATTAAAAAAGATATCTAATTCCCAAACCGATATCAAAATCTAAATCATCAGTATAATCTCCAAAACTAAGTTCAGGTCTAAAGTCAAGTGATATTTGTAAAGGTATTTCAAAACTATATTCAATACCAATATCTCCAGCTAAAAACAAAAAAGTTTCGTCATTGAAAGAAGGGTCATCATATCCATAAGAACCAATTCCACCGCCAGCTCCAGCATACCAGTTAAAATTGCCATCTAGGTTCCAAACCCATTGATATAAACCAGCAAGCTTAAAACCATCATAATTATTACCACTTCTCCAGCCTAAATCAAATTCCAAACGATTGTTATCACTTAATGCTCTTTGATATGAAATTTCAGTTCCAAATCCGTTGCTGTCACCTAGTCTTAAACCAATTGCGTTTGGTGAAATGTCTTGTGCGCTTAAAAGGACTGTGAAACAAAAACATGCAATAGTCAATAAAAATAATTTTCTCATAAATTTTTAAGTTTTTTAGATTTTAATAAAATACAATTGACACTAATTTTACTTCAGTAAATATAACGTCAATCTTAATTAAAAATTGGATTATTAGTTTAAATTTAAACAAAATTAAAGTTGTTTACAGTCTTATTTACGTAAAGCATGGGTAATTTGGACCATATTGAAAATTTAAAACTATTAAAAAGTAAACTCATCGGAGAATTGTTTTGCGATGATTTGATAAAATCATTGTATGCCACAGACGCTTCAGTTTATAGAATGTTGCCTTTAGCGGTTGCATATCCAAAAACTAAAGACGATTTAAAGCATTTAATTCAATTTGCTAGGACACATAAAACCTCATTAATCCCAAGAACAGCAGGAACGTCGCTAGCTGGTCAATGTGTTGGGACTGGGATTGTGGTCGATGTTTCCAAATATTTCAATAAGATTCTAGAAATTAATGAAAAAGAAAAGACTGTTGTAGTTCAACCTGGCGTTGTTCGAGATGAGCTTAACAACTATGTTAAACCCTTTGGGTTATTTTTTGGACCAAATACATCAACCTCAAATCGGTGCATGATTGGCGGAATGGTTGGTAACAATTCTTCCGGGACGACATCAATTCAATATGGGGTGACACGAGATAAGGTTTTAAAATTGAAAACTTTATTGAGTGATGGAAGTGAGGTTGTGTTTTCAGAAATTTCAAAAGAAGAATTTCAGAATAAATTGAAATTAAATACACTTGAAGGACAAATTTATAATACAATCCATTCTGACCTTGCTTCAAATGAAGTCCAAAACAGAATAAAAAGTGAGTTTCCTAAACCTGAAATCCACCGCAGAAATACAGGTTATGCCATTGATGAGCTGATCAAATCAGAAGTTTTTTCAAATTCTAACGAACCCTTTAACATGTGCAAATTGCTTTCTGGAAGCGAAGGCACTTTGGCGTTTACAACTGAAATCACTTTGCAATTGGACGATTTGCCTCCAAAGGAAAGTGCAATGATTGCTTTGCATTTTACTAGTATTCAGGATTGTCTAAATTCAGTTGAAACCGTAATGAAGCATAATTTGCATACGTGTGAAATGATGGACAAAACCATTTTGGACTGTACAAAGCGAAATAAGGCACAACAGGAAAACCGACAATTTATTCAAGGCGATCCCAAAGCAATTTTAATGTGTGAAGTTAAATCTAACACAAAAGAAGATTTAAACAATCAGATTAAGTTGTTATTGAATTCCATTGAAACCTTAAATCTCAGTTATGCCAATCCCGTACTTGAAGGAGAAGATATTGATAAAGCTGTTGAATTGCGCAAAGCAGGTTTAGGTTTGTTGGGAAACATTATAGGCGATAATAAATCGGCACCTTGCATTGAAGATACCGCTGTAGCTTTACCCGATTTGGCACATTATATCAGTGAATTTACACTGCTAATGAAAAGTTATGACCAAGAAGCGATTTATTATGCACATGCAGGAGCTGGTGAATTGCATTTGCGACCAATACTCAATTTAAAAAAGCAAGAAGATGTAGTTTTATTTAGAGAAATCACGACTAGTGTAGCTCATTTGGTAAAAAAATACAAGGGTTCCATGAGTGGTGAACATGGCGATGGAATTGTTAGAGGTGAGTTTATTCCTTTTATGATTGGAAAAGAAAATTT
>BS_KBA_SWE02_21mDRAFT_10000984_pt1 | contig 10771 bp, 12 predicted proteins | sample BalSeasSWE02_21m_FD_9196 | JGI IMG/M metagenome (IMG submission 9196)
TCCTCCGGATCAAGCAAGCGATACTTGTCAATCCACGGGCTGCCGATACTGATGGGTTGGTGGTGCAGAGTGATAAGCAACGGCTTATGTCTGTGGCGCGCCAATAGCCTTTCAAGTTCAGCCAGGGTCTTTTCACCCACACGACCCTCCGGTTTTCCCGGCAGACAGGAATTCAAACGGATAATTTGCCACTGGTCAAATTCTGAAACCTTGATTGTATCTACCGGGCAATCCGGAAAGCTCTCCGCCAACAGACCGGGATCATCATGATTTCCGGGTAGGGCAAGCACCGGAATACCCAGCGGTTTGAAGAACGCTTGCAGTGCCCGGTATGAAGCCTGACTGCCGTCTTCGCTGAGGTCACCTGTGGCCAGCAGCAGGTCAGGTTTAAAAGTCTTAACCTTTTTCAGCAGCGCCTTCAGGTTTTGATGTGGAACGATACCGCGATAAGTCTGCTTGGGATCTGCGGGCAGGTGGCAGTCTGTTATCTGCGCAATTAAGGTGCCGGTATTCAATGTGCCAAACCCGTTGGTGACATTAATTGACTCTTTTTATGTCGTTGTTCTGTCATATCTGGCATACACAATGAGCGGAAGAAAGCAGGAGTCAGATATGAATGTCTTTATACCCATAACCGATGAAATGTTAGAACAGGGGTTGATTCCAGAGGATTTGGCCGCCTATCGACCCGGTCTGCCGCTGATGAGCCAGTTTCTCCCGATGCACACATCTGATCAGTCCAGTTTGACCGTCAGCGTATCTCCCAGGCCAACACCTAACGCCTTTGCTGACCCGGCGTTGAGCTCAAGTACATACTTGGCCGGTTTGATACTGGGATAGGAAGGACAATCGCTGACCCGGCACGGTGGTGTGTCTGCGGAGATACTCACCAGTTTTAAATCCTTGTCGAAATACATGATGTCCAGCGGAATACGACAGTTCTTCATCCAGAAACTGCGCGGAGCCTCATTTGGAAAGATAAATATCATACCCTCGTCACTCGGCAGCTTATCCCTGAACATCAGTCCCAGGGCTTGCTTCTCCTGTGTGTCCGCAATTTCCACACTGAACGTCTTACCGCCAATTACAACCGTCGGCTCACCTGAAGCGCAGGCCGTGCAAACGGTTAACATCAATACACACAGAAAAATTCGCATCTGGATTACCCGGTTGTTAGTTCAACCGAATAATAGCAAGCAACAGCTCGTAGGGTGAACTTCAATCAGCCGCAGCAATCCGCACGTCCGGCGCGTCTTCAACATTCAACGCAACCATCACGTCACCGAAATTCTCGGGTTGTATGTCCCCCATCACATTGACGACCACGACTTCTTCATCATCCGCCGAAACAATGGTCAGCCCTTGCATACCGCTGGCGGAGCTTTTGGCAAACATTTGTAGCAACTCTCCTTCTTCACGTACCAGCATCACCGGCTGCCAACCATCATTGTTCAGTTTGCTGCCCATACGTTCAAAATTCCTGGCGATGCGGTCGGTGTCGCCGCTCACCTCATAGATGCGGATACGTACACCGTCCAGGCTCCTGAGCAATGCTTGTGTTTCCGGTTGATCATCAAGGAAACGGGCGGCAAAACGAAGTGTTGTTTTGCCCAGTGACAGCGACATGGTTCGGCTGGTGTCAATCAAGCCCGGCGAGTCGAGGTTGGCGTAACCTTCGTTGCTGCGCGATGCCGTAATGCCGCATGAAGAAAGCACAAATGCAGTTAATGTCAGCACCAGCACCAGCAAAACGCCATGATTGTTTTCCAGGGTTTTCATAAGCTCAGTCGAGACCCAGATCAACTTTCACGTCAAAACGTTCCATCACCTGTGCCAGTTCAGTGGGATTCAGTTGACCAATGACATTCACAAACACGGCCTCTTCGTCATCCACCACCATGACGGTCATACCTTCCATGTGTCCGTTTACCGTTTTCATGTAGAGCAGAACCTGCTCATCTTCTTCGTTAACCTGTACGATTGGCTCCCAACCGGAAGATTTAAGATGGCTCTTGGTCTTATCAAACTGGCCCATGGCGGCATCAACATTTTTATCCATTGAATAAATCTGTACCCGGATACCTTTAAGCTTGGATATGAGATTCGACGTTTCGGGGCTTTCAGATGAACTCATCATGCCGACAAAATTGAGCATGGTCCCACCCAGGTTGATAGTGATTTTCGGTTCGCCATAAGTCGCTGATAAATCGCCAAAGTCTACGTATCCCGCCAAGCTTTTTAGCTCGTCTTCCTGGGCAATAACTGGCAACGTAAATAACGTACACAATAATCCAATAACAAACTTATTTATCAGTAAACGTTTCATGCTTTATTCTCCTTGGAGGTTAAATTTGGTGATTTGATAACCCTGTTGACCGAGTCGGTCACTGCGTCTGCCATCGTTTGGCCAACGCTTGATTCAATTTCCCGCCCGGTAATGACCTTGGCCTTGTCGATATAAGCAAAGGCTAGCGCAATATCCTGACGGGCCTGGGCAATTTCGCTGGCAGACGGGGTATCCGGGCGCATCAGGCTGACGACGATAACCACCAGCGGAATAACAGCCAGGGCCAACGCCCAACGAGGCTGAAATAAGCTAAACCGCGGTACCGAACGATGTTCCCGGGGTATCGCCCGCAGCCGTTTTCTAAGACTGTCCGGAGCCCGCTCTACATGGACCGCATCCATTAACTGCTGAAGCTGATAGGCCTCAATGATGGCGCGCGCCAGATCGTGATCATCCGCAGCTTCAGCTTTAAGCAATTCCGCTTCGGTTGCGCTCAATTCACCATCCATCAGTGCATTGATCCGGTCTTCCCATTTGTTTTCATATTCATTCATGGTCTTACCTCGGCCAGTTGCTCCCGCAACTGTTTTCTCGCACGGTGCAGGTAGGTTTTTACCTGCGCCAGATTCAATTCCAGCATACCGGCTACCTCTTCGTAGCTGTGCTGGTTCACATCCCGTAACACTACCAAGGACCGGTAGGGTTCTTTCAACCCGGCAATGGCTCGTTTCAACCACTCCCGGGTTTCGTTGGCAGACACATCCTGCATAGGTCCGCTGACATCGCCGGTCATGTAACTTTCGTCAAACTGCACGGTATCCCGCCTGCGTCGGAGGCGATCGAGACAACCGTTGCGGGTTACCTTCATCAACCATGACTGAACCCGCTCGGGGTCAATGTTGTCCTGATTGTTCCAAAGTTTCACAAACGCTTCCTGGGTGGCATCTTCCGCTTCCTGGGCGTCTTTCAAAATATAACGCGCCACCGTCCAGGCCTGATCCTGATAGTCCTTTACCCACTGGCGGTATCTTTTACTCATCTCATGAGAATAAACGTAAGCGGGGAGAAATGGTTACAGACTTTGCTAAAATAACCCTGGGATTCAACCCATGGTTTAAACAAAACCCCACCAGGAAACTCGATGGACTTGTCAGAACGCGATTTGCAACGCTATAAATCATTGCTGATGAAACAACAGAAGGAGTTGCTCAATGCAAATGAAACCAGCCAGCAGGCTGAAGAAATTATTGAGTTGGATCAGGCCCGGATAGGGCGGCTATCACGCATGGATGCCATGCAGGTACAAGCCATGTCACGGGAAACCGGTCGCCGGCGGCGACTCCACCTGGTGGCGATTGAAGCGGCTCTTAAGCGCATCGAGAACCATGAATATGGTGATTGTTTCGAATGTGCTGAACACATCAACCCTGGACGTCTTACAGCAAACCCTGCCGTCACGCTCTGTATAATTTGTGCTCAAGCGTTGGAATAGTATCAATGACACCGGTACGATCGCGTCAATATAGCTGGCATTTTTCTTCCTGAAGAAAAAAACAAATCCCACCACCCTTGAAAACAAGCGCTCATATCCCCAACTCTGCTGGCAGGCTGCGGACTACAACACTGGTTGTGTCTACAGGCAACTAACAGTCCGGAATGGTTGAACCTTTCCGGTTTCATGTTCATTTTTTTGACTTAAATTTTGGGAGAAATTCTGATGAAACTCCGTCCTCTGCACGATCGTGTGATTGTGAAACGAATGGAAGAAGAACGTATGTCCTCTGGCGGCATCGTAATTCCTGACTCAGCGACAGAAAAACCGGTCCGCGGCGAAGTGCTTGCGGTAGGCAATGGCAAAATTCTTGAAAACGGTGAAAAGCGCGCACTGGATGTCCGCGTTGGAGACACCATCCTGTTCGGCAAATATGCGGGAACAGAAGTTAAGGTGGATGGCGTAGAACTGCTCGTCATGCGCGAAGATGACATTATGGCGATTATCGAAAAGTGATAACGCCTTTCAGGTTATTGAACGAATTGAGGAATATACAATGAGTGCAAAAGATGTACGTTTTGGCGAAGACGCCCGCAGCAAGATGATGCGTGGTGTTAACATTCTGGCCGATGCGGTCAAGATAACACTGGGTCCCAAGGGCCGTAACGTGGTGCTGGATAAGAGCTTTGGTGCTCCGACCGTCACCAAAGACGGTGTTTCCGTGGCTAAAGAAATCGAGCTGGAAAATAAGTTTGAAAATATGGGCGCGCAGATGCTCAAGGAAGTTGCTTCCAAGACCTCTGATATCGCTGGTGACGGCACGACCACAGCAACCGTACTGGCCCAGGCCATGTTGCGTGAAGGTCTGAAGGCTGTTGCTGCTGGTATGAACCCGATGGATCTGAAGCGTGGTCTGGATAAAGCCGTGTCTGCCGCTGTTCTTAAGCTGCACGATCTTTCAACACCCTGTACTGACAACAAAGCGATCGCGCAGGTTGGCTCAATTTCCGCCAACTCTGATACCGAAATCGGTGAGTTGATTGCAGAAGCCATGAATAAAGTCGGCAAAGAAGGTGTAATCACCGTTGAAGATGCTTCCGGTCTGTCCAATGAACTGGACGTTGTTGAGGGCATGCAGTTTGACCGTGGTTACCTGTCACCTTACTTTATCAATGACCAGTCAACCATGAGTGTTGAGTTGGAAAACCCTTTCATCCTGTTGCATGACAAGAAAATCAGCAATGTTCGTGACCTGCTTCCGGTGCTTGAAGCCGTTGCCAAGTCCGGCAGCCCGCTATTGATCGTCGCTGAGGATATCGAAGGTGAGGCTTTGGCTACTTTGGTCGTTAACTCCATCCGCGGTATCGTTAAAGTTTGTGCGGTTAAAGCGCCGGGCTTCGGTGATCGCCGTAAAGCCATGCTGGAAGATATCGCTGTGTTGACCGGTGCTACCGTGATCGCAGAGGAAGTTGGTCTTTCACTGGAAAAAGCCACTCTGGAAGAGCTTGGTTCCGCCAAGAAAATTCAGATCACCAAAGAAAACACGACGATTATTGATGGCGCTGGCAGCAGTGAAGCCATTTCCAGCCGTGTTAACCAGGTGCGTGCTCAAATCGAGGAAGCTACTTCCGACTACGATCGTGAAAAACTGCAAGAACGCGTTGCCAAGCTGGCAGGCGGTGTTGCCGTGATCAAAGTGGGTGCAGCAACTGAAGTCGAAATGAAGGAAAAGAAAGCCCGCGTTGAAGATGCTTTGCACGCTACTCGCGCAGCCGTTGAAGAAGGTGTTGTCCCGGGCGGTGGTGTTGCGCTGGTTCGTGCGCTGGAGTCAGTCAAAGGCTTGAAAGGCGACAACGATGACCAGAACGTGGGTATCGCGATCGCCTGCCGGGCGATGGAAGAACCATTACGCCAGATCGTCGCCAACGCCGGTGAAGAAGGCTCTGTTGTGTTGAATAACGTAAAACAGGGTACAGGCAATTATGGTTACAACGCTGCGACCGGTGAGTACACCGATATGATCGAGGCCGGTATTCTGGACCCGACCAAGGTGACCCGCACCGCACTGCAGAACGCGGCATCTATTGCCGGCCTGATGATCACCACTGAAGCCATGATCGCTGAAGCGCCCAAGGCTGAAGCGCCAGATATGGGTGGTGGCATGGGTGGCATGGGTGGCATGGGTGGCATGGGCGGCATGATGTAATCATGTAGTTCAAACCCGAGTGACCAAAAACCCCGCCGCTTGGCGGGGTTTTTTTTGGTCGGTCAATTTTCACAGTTTCGTCAGTGAAGTTTTTGAACCAATGTAAGCATCCAGATACCACCCCGTGATGGCGGGTAATCCGCCTAATAAAATTTCTTTGGAGAGCTTCAGAAGTCATCATTTTGGCAGCCTTGTATGCAGTTGTTGATCTTCTGAAAGGCAATCCCTTATGATTACCCGCCCATCTGAACTCAGAATGAGGCTGGGGGTATCTGGATACTTTAAACTGATACTTTCAGTCCGCGTCCCAGGGGATCAGCCAGCTTGGTTTTGAGGAGAAAAACGCGTGGCAGAGACTCTCGTGTTGGATGAAGCAATGCTTATGTCAGGCATCGTGCTCGCGGTGACATTTATTGGCATTTTCACCGAAGCCCTGCATGGTTATCACCGGGCGAAATTTGCCATGCTCGGTGGCTTCAGCATGATTATCGTAGGTCAGTATTACGGCTTCTATAGCCCATCCCTGGCCGTTCACGCGGTGGACTGGAACGTCGTCTTCCTGTTGGGTTGCATGATGGCCATCGTTTCAGTCATGATCCCGACCGGGGGTTTCCATGCCATGGCCAGTTATATGGTGAGGATCAGTAAAGGTCGTCAATACTTTTTTCTCGTCCTGATGGGCTCGGCAGTAACCGGTCTTTCCCTGTTACTCGACAACGTCACCACGGTAGTTATTTTCGGACCACTCATCATCCTGGTCGCGACATCGATGAAAGTCTCGCCGATCCCCTTTCTGCTGGCCGCTGCCCTGTTGAGCGACACCGGTGGCGTGGCAACCCTGATCGGTGATCCACCCAACCTGATGATAGGCTCGGCAAAGGGTATTGATTTCAACACTTTTTTCTATCATATGGCCGGGATCGTCTTTCTTGCCTGGTTAAGCATCCTGATAAGCCTGAAATTGCTGTTTCGCAAAGAACTGGCGGTACAACCCGAATTGACCGAGGCACCAGATGCGGAGTTTTCTGCAAAGGCCAGGTACACTGACCGCAAACTCTGGTATAAAAGTTTGTTTGTGCTGGCAGTGATGGTGGTTTTGTTTATCGTTCATCACCAGGTTCACTGGGAAGCCTGGATGGTCGCTGTCACCGGCCTGACTTTGTTATTGTTCATTGCGCCCGGGGTTGAAATGGATCATGCAATGGAAGACGTCGAGATTCCGTTGTTAATCTTTTTTATCTCTCTGTTCATCCTGGTCGGCGGCGTAGAACACAGTGGGTTTTTACGTTATCTGGGCCAGTTTATAATTCCTTTTGTTAAGCATGACTTATTGACCGCGACACTGGCGCTATTGTGGTTCGCAGCTATGCTTTCAGCCGCTATTGATAACATCCCGTTCACCGCCGCGATGATACCGATTCTGCTCGGTATGGAACAACAGGGTATCAACGTCACACCCCTTTGGTGGGCCCTGGCGGTGGGAGTGGGTATGGGTGGTAACGGCACCCACATTGGTTCAACCGCCAATGTTTATATCGTCACGATCTCAGAACGACTGGCGCAGCGTGAAAATGACCCTTCATTGGCCATCACCCCCGGTCTCTGGTTTCGCAAAGGCACACCTGCGATGCTGGTTACATTGATAATATCCAGCCTGGTGTTCTATTTCTTCTTCGATTTTTTCAACCAGCCAACAACCGGCGGTTAGCTCATTTGATCAACACGGCTATACTCTACACATGTCTTCAAATAGCCAAACCCAAATACTGGCGTTTAGTCCATTTCTCAGTCAACTGGTAGACCGCCACCCAGACTGGCTCGAAGAATTACAGGTTTCCGGTCGGCTGGAAAACCCAAGCCCTCCCAGCGCTGGTCAACTGGCTTCAGGGATAGAAAGAACCGGGCTCGATTGTGCGCTGCGACAGTTTCGCAACCGGGAAATGATGCGTCTGATCTGGCGCGACCTGAACGAACTTGCCCCGGTAGATGACATCCTTAGCGATTTGAGCACGCTTGCAGACGTTTGCCTGCAAGCCGCAGTTAATTTTCATAGCCAGGTATATGAGGGTAAGAATGGTATTCCAAGAAACCCGGAGGGTCAGCCGCAAAAAATTATTGTCATTGGCCTCGGTAAACTTGGTGGCCGAGAGCTCAATTTATCATCTGATATTGATATTATTTTCTGTTATCCGAATCAGGGTAGTTGTGATGGTCGCCGCGGCCTGGCCAATGAACAGTTTTTTACCCGCCTCGCGCGGAGCATCATACGCAGCCTGTCGGAAGTAACTGCCGATGGTTTTTGCTTTCGGGTGGACACCCGCTTAAGACCCTTTGGAGACTCCGGGCCGCTGGTCAGCAGTTTTGCAGCACTCGAGCAATATTATCAACGCGAGGGGCGTGACTGGGAACGGTATGCATTGATCAAAGCGCGCCCGGTCGCGGGAGATATTAGTTCCGGCGAACAACTGCTGAGTATTTTGAAACCCTTTGTTTACCGTCGTTATATTGATTTCGGTGCGATCGAAGCATTGCGGGACATGCATGCCAATGTTCGCGAAGATGCTTTGCGCAAAGACCGTCTGGATGACATAAAACGCGGCCCGGGTGGTATTCGAGAGATAGAATTCCTGATTCAAACTTTTCAATTGCTTCGTGGTGGACGGGAGCCTGACTTACAAACATCCTCGATCTTCCAGGCAGCGGCCAGCTTGAGCAAACTGCAGATGTTGTCGCACGAGGCCGTTTCGGAAATACTGCAGGCCTATCGGTTTTTACGCAGGACAGAAAACCGAATTCAGGCTCTGCATGATCAGCAAACACACCGGGTTCCGGCCGGTGAAGATGGTCTGAGAGTCGCCCGGGCAATGGGTTTTAGGAATATGCCGGAGTTCCAGGTTGCGCTTGAGCGGACACGCAACAAGGTGCAGTCTCTATTTGAACAAAGCCTGCCTCAACCCAGCGGCGCCGTAGATGAAAAGAGTCCATGGAATGCCCATTGGCAGAGGATGCGAAATAGCACCCCGGTCGAGAACCCGGACGATGCCAACAGCAAGCCGTTGTCGGTTTTTGTTAAACGCTTAAGCCGGCTGTCACTTAGCCAGCGTGCTTCCCAGCGCCTGGATCAGTTTATGCCCCTTTTGCTGGAGCGCTTTGAGACCATGGCAGCAGACGATGACGTCGTGCACCGTGTTCTCGATCTGGTTTCTTCCATTTGCAGACGCAGCGCGTATTTATCACTACTGGTGCAGAACCCGGATGCCAGCAAGCGCATGCTGGAGTTGTTTACGATCAGCAAGCGAGTCGCTGAAGCAGTGACTCGGTACCCGGCATTACTGGATGAGTTAATAGACCCCGGCCTTGGTGCCTATCCACCCACCGGTGAAGATATCCAGGCAGGTGTTCAACGGGTCCTGGATGGCAAAAATGATACCGAAACTTCGCTTCAGGACCTGAACTACTTTAAACAGATGATCAGCCTGCGGATTGCCGTGGCTGTGCTGAAGTCAAAAATGTCGGCACTTGAAGCTGGCACGGCTTTGAGTGAGCTTGCCCAAAACCTGGTTCAGGCCGTCTTGTTTTTATCACAGATTGAAATGAAAGCCCGCCATGGCCTCCTGCCCGGCCCCGGGCTTGCTGTCATTGGCTATGGTAGTCTCGGCGCCTGTTCACTGGGCTTTGAATCTGATCTCGATTTGATTTTTCTGTATCAACCCGCCGATGCACCATCCGATGGGGCTCGCCCGCTGGCGCCCGAGCTTTACCACACCGGTGTTGCACGGCGCATGCTCAGCTTGATGTCGGCGCTCACCTCCTCGGGACGTCTTTACAGCATTGATGCCAGGTTACGACCGAACGGTCGGGCCGGTTTGCTGGTCTCGAGCCTGGTGGCCTTCGAGCGTTACCAGTTGGAAGAAGCATGGGTCTGGGAGTTACAGGCTTTGACACGAGCCAGACCGATTGCCGGTGACCAGCAAATAGCTATTAGTTTTGCGAGCATTCGGCAAGAGGCATTGACGAAGACGCGGGATAAAACTTTTATAAAGTCTGAAGTCCAGGCCATGCGCGAGCGACTCCGTACCGCTCACGGGCAAACCAACCCTATCAAGAATGGTCGCGGGGGGTTGCTGGATATCGAGTTTGTGGTGCAACTGGGTTTGTTACTCAATGCTGAAGAATATCCTGCGGTGATCGGGTCTACAGAAGAGGTCCATCAACTCCAGGCCCTGCATGATTGTGGCTGGCTAAATGCCAATGCTTTCAAAACACTGGACAAGGCATATGCTCAGCTGAGCCACGCACGCCAGCACACTGCACTGGTCGATGAGAGTGCCGAGCTTGAGACCACATCTCTGCTTAGCGTTGCCCAGGCATTATGTGAAGAGATATTGGGGTAGAATACACTTTCTTTTTTTGTGGAGATGACTGTGACTCATCGCACCGATGCTCAGGATGACAGCCTGGAAAATGCAAACACTCAAACTCGGGTTGAGGTAAGCCGCGCTGACCTGCCGGTTTCCTGCCCGCAATCAAATCAAAAACTCTGGAACGCTCATCCGCGTGTTTATCTGCCCATTGAGGATAGCGGCGAAGCTTCTTGTCCCTATTGTGGTACACATTACGTATTGACGAAGTAGGACACCCGCCTCTATGCACGTAGTACAGGCGCTGGTGTCTCTCGGTATAGGTGGATCAGAAATGGTCGCCGTCGAGACCACCGAGTTCCTGCGTGCTGCGGGCCATAGAGTCACGATTGTGGCGGCAAGCGGACCGTTGTTACAGCGGGGGA
>BS_KBA_SWE02_21mDRAFT_10000985_pt1 | contig 10766 bp, 9 predicted proteins | sample BalSeasSWE02_21m_FD_9196 | JGI IMG/M metagenome (IMG submission 9196)
ATGTAGGGGTAGTAAGGTCANAATNTTTAGTACNATTACTAAAAATTATTCGGGTNNANTNTTACNNGGTGGGATTTTAATATCATGAGCTGTCATCTTAAATATCGAAAAATAAATGCCGATAAATAATTGGAATGCGGTGGTAATATAGAAAAACACTTCCCCAGTGCTAATGTCGGTAATTACTGGAACGTATTTGAATACTGTTGAAAGGGTGAGCAAACTTAGTAGTATATAGAATATGGAAATTATTCGCTGATTGATGAAACGAAAAATTGCTTCTTTCAGGAATAGAAAAAATATTATAGTATAAATAAGAATTTTGACAAGGTAAATCATATCAGATGGTATAAAAAGAGATATAGTATATAACATTAAGGCGGCTAGAATAGATAGTATGATATTTTGAACTTTGGTAAAAAATAATAATGAAGAAAGAATTAAAAATGTGGCGGGCACTTCAGTTGTAATTAATGAAATCCTGCCATAATAGAATAATACAATCCGGAGTGGGCTTAAAATTCCCAGCATATAGAAAAATGGGAATAAATTTGATCTTCTTTGCCTGAATATTGGACAAATCCAAACAATATAAGATAGTAGAGCTATGATTATGGATATTAACATATTAGTTGCAAAAAGGAGGGCATAAAGATCCTTCCTCTAACGTTGATTCTCCATAAGTTAGTGTAAGAGGTGTACTTCTCTGCTCAACATATACAGTAGTACCGCTCCCTTGATTTAATAATTCGACAACTTTACTCTTGCTGTACATAGTAAATACATCTGCTTCCGATATAATTAATTGCCCCGGGTATAATTGTTCTCTATCATCACCGAGAATAATAATCCTGTTGTTGTCAATTTTAAACATCACATAATCACTAGTTTCATCAAGAATAGCCGCAAGAAGTGATTTCGACATTGATAATGTAGTCACACTAGATCCATATAAGCTATCAGCTTCATCTTTGTCATAAATTTTCCCAACCGTTTGCGCGCATATTGTTATTGTGCTGAATATAAAGATAAGTATTAGTTTTTTTACAGACATTACTGCCTCCGATAATTATTAAAATGACAACCTCAAATTATCGGTTAGTACAAGTACTAATATTAGAACAAGTACTAAAAATTTTCAGCTTTGATTATTTGCAACTTTAGAGGACGTCTAGGTGTGATTATTAAGAATATAGCTAATACTAATTAGAGGCTGGCTTAGTAATTGTACTAAAATTAGAACAATTACTAACTGGTTTTTTCAACATTTTCTTTAGAATTTGTATAATCGATGGCAAATTTTACTAACTGTGAAAGGGAATCGAGATTCATTTTTGCAATAATATTTGATCTGTCAAAGTCTATCAGCTTTTTGCTTACCTGCAGCTTTACAGCGATATCTTTACTTTTTAGTCCTTGAGCTATAAGTACTAATACCTGTTTCTCTCTTGGAATCAAATTATCCATATCATTATATGAAACCTTATTCTGAATTATTTCATGCCTGTTCATAATACTATCTAAATCTTCCTTAGAAATACCCATGAAGTATTCCTTCCCATTTACAACAGACTTGATCGCATGCAGTAATTCACTCTTAAGCGAATCCTTCCCGATTAATCCCAGTCCACCTGATTTTTTCCCGTAATAGATATATTCTTCATCGGATAGCATAGTTAAAAACAAAATTTTTGCATCAGGATCTTTCGATATTATTTTTTTCGCAGTTTCGGTTCCACTCATTTTGGGCATAGATATATCTGTAAGCACCAGATCTGGTCGTTTTTCAAAATACTTTTCAATCAATTCTTTTCCATTTGATGCTTCCCCGACAATAATAATTTCTTCCTCGTCATCAAGCATTCCAATAACACCCTGACGCACTAGATTATGATCATCAGCAATAAGAATTTTTATATATTTCTTTCTTCCTTTCATTCAATTCACCTTGTCAAAAATTACTACTATTGTCGTCCCCTCATTTGGGTATGAAGTGATAATTATTGATCCCCCTAAACTTTCAACCCTTTCTCTCATGTTTATAAGACCCAAACCGGTAATCTTATTTTTCATGCTTTCTTCATAGTTAAAGCCAATTCCATCATCTGAGATAAACAATTTAAGTTTTTCATTGGAATTATTCAGTTGAACTAAAAATTCTGATGCCCGTGAATGCTTCAATAAATTTGTCATACTTTCCTGGGCTACCCTGAATAAGCATAGTTCAATTTGCTCCTCAAATCTCTCTTCTGCACCAACTAGCACAAATGAACCTGTTATGTCTGAATCTTTGTTAATTACCTCTATTGTAGAATTAATTGCAGCTGCCACGCCAAATTCATCCATCAAAGGAGGCTTTAAGGAACGGGATATATTTCGAACATCAGCATAGAGGCCAGAAATGTCATCTAGAATATTTTTAATAATTATATCTTTATTTGAACGAAAATTCTGGAACTTCAATTTCAACAAATGGACTTTCTGCCCGATAACATCATGTAATTCCCTTGAAATATTTTTACGTTCCTTTTCTAAATTAGCATCCAGGTAAATTGTAAGCTGTTTTAGTTCATTTTGTGATTTTATCAATTGCTGCTGAGTTTCAATTTTTTCACTAATATCATGTAAATATATTTGAGCAAAATCTAATGTTTTAATTCCTTTAATTATCCCTGAAAAATTTCTTTCAAATATAACTGCATTAAATTTTTCCTGATCATCATCGTTGATAATTTTTGAGAAATCACGATTCAACTCGTTAATTATATTATCTATTTGATCTCCTAAGAGCTCTTTTTCAGGGAACATGTCTTTTGCAGATTCATTTACTAGCAGAATGCTGCCATTAGAATCAATTCTGAAAAGGGGGTCAGGATCGAGCTCAGCAAAAACACTCATTAGTTTTGCTTCCCTCAATTCCCACTCATGTTTGTCCATGCTGTATTTATTCTTAATAGGAAAATAAAGATATCTTAGAAATAGATATGCAAATCCGAACAATATAAACGAAAAGATAATTGTAAACAGTATTGGATTCTCATAAGACAATAGCAGATCTAAATATTTATCCAGTTCAGAAGACATGTTGTATTATTAGTCTCTAATAATTTCTTAATTCTACATACAATAATATAGTTTTATTCAAAAACATTTTTAGTAGTTGTACTAAGAAAAGAATGTTAAATTTTGTCTATTTTAACATTCATAATTAAAGAGTTATGAAATCAAAAATAAAGTACAATACACTTTTTCAAAAGAAGTATCTCAATTAATGGATCTAATATGAAATTGTTCAAATACCTCATTCCAGTACTATTCACAACATTAATAATATCAGTAATTATATCATGTGATGGATCTCTATTAAATCCAATGATGCCAGCCGGTAGCAGAGATTATACTTGGGAAGTCGATACCCTGGCTAACTGGCCTAACAGCCACTATATGGTATATAGAATATGGGGCAGTAGCCCAAGTGATGTTTGGGTGGGGGGAGATATGGGTAGCGCTCCATATAGTATTTGGCACTATGATGGAAGAAAATGGACTGCAATTAGAACACCACTCTTAACTTCTACCTGGGGGATACATGGATTTTCTCAAGATAATGTCTGGATGGTAGAAGCTGGTAGCAATATCTGGCATTTTGATGGTGTGGAGTGGAGTATATTTGGGACATATCCGTATAAAGATTATAAATACGTTGGTTTTAACAGACTTCACGGTGTTTCACCAAATGAATTATATGCGGTTGGCTTCGCTGAAACTCCAGGTGAAAAATATACAAGAATTATATTGAAATATGATGGTAATGATTGGAGCTATATTAATATTCCTGAGAAAGACCAGTTTTTTGCATCAGTTGTAGTTGAGGAATCATCCAAACACGTTTATTTGCAAGCAGAGAAAAATGTGCGGGGGGTGGGCTTCTTTAAAACTTATTACAGATTAGTCGATGATTCACTAATCCCAATAGATTCGACTTCAAAAATGGCTGATTTAGTCTCACTCAACGGAAATGCTCTTGCAGTTATAAACAATGAAATATATGACTTTCAAAATGACAAACTTGTTCTTTGGAAGCAATTCGATGAATCACAATTTATCGGAAGAATTTGGGGCAGGAACAGGAATGATTTTTTCACTTACAATTATTTTGGCAACGTAGGTCATTATAACGGCTATGATTTGAAAAACATTTTTTCTGACGGAGAAAACAGAGGACTAGTCGAAGGGTTCGTTTTTGACAGGGATGTATTCTTCATAGTAATGGAACTGGATTTATTTCAGTTCTACATTTATCATGGTAGCTTAAAATAATATCGAATGTAATTAAAAAATGAAGGCAGTGCGGTCACACTGCCTTCAAACTGCAAAAAGGGAAGGTTGTCCACCGCATTATCAGGTTTTTACCGGATAAATCCCTTTTCCAGTTTTAAAATAGCTAATTGGCCATAATATTAAAAGTATGGAGGCTCAAATGTTAAAAAAACTATTATTCCTTATATCCATGTTATTTTTATATGGTTGCATTATTCATGCACAATCATTGACCGTCTCTGGAGGCACTAATCTACGTATTCCCCACGGTCAGAGTTATGCCACTTTTACATTCTATTTTTCTTATTCAAATACCAACGGATTGTCTAGACCCGTATTAGTTGTTGAAGTCGATGAAGAAAGTTATTCAACAGAAACAATTTGTTCTGTCGGTCAAGGAGGATCTTGGCTTCCTTCGTCTTATCAGGTTAATGTAAGTGGTGCTGGAACTCATGAAGTTACATTTGCATTAACAAGTATGGATACCCAATACATGAGTTGCTGGGATATTATTGCCTGGGATTTGGAAGAGAAAGATGTAACATGCAAATATGAGATTGAGATTAAAAACGATCCAAGTGGCGGACATGTAAAAGTTAATACCACTTCGCGGTCTTCAGGATGGGAAATTGGATTATTACCAACTGAATCAGTTAATATCGAAGCAATATCTCCTCAAACTTATTCAAATTATACTCACACTTGGCATACAGGATCAACAAATAAGAGTGATTGGAAAAAATATCCCAAATCCTTGTCATTTACTCACATCACTTACAATCAGAGTACAACATATACTGCAAATACATCTGATGAGAGTTCTAAACTTATTGCTTACCTCAAGAGAACATGTAATCTAACTTTTGAAAATGAATTAAATGGGAGTAGTGAAACCGGCACTATGACCATTGATGGTCAGACGACATTTACAAAAAATGTCGTTGAGGATAATGCTGTAATAGCTGCCGCTCAGCACTCTTATGATTATGATGGAATTGACTTCCACTTCGACGAGTGGAGTCCTGGTGGCAGTACATCTGAAACGACAACTTTTTATCCAACCGCTCATACAGACTATACTGCTGAATATATAGGCACGCCTTCATTTTCTTTAGCTGAGAGTGACCTTTCTTTTAATAGTTACAGCCCAAGACCGGGTGCCGATAACAGGGTGAAATTGACCTGGACCGAGCACGAAAACACGGGAGTAACAAAATATGAAATCTGGCGAAAAGGAAAAGACAACGGCGTTCCATTTGACGACGGAAAGATTGCGGAAGTAAATAGAGGTACTACCACTTACACTGATGGTGATTACATTTTAACCAATGGTTATACAGACGATATTTTAAATTACGCTGTTAGGGCTTATTACTCGCCAGATGTAACCTTATCCAGCCTAGACTATAAAACAACTTATGGTGACGATAACGCACAAAGTAAAAAAGCAGCTAAAGAGGAAGTCGCTGTAAATCTTATAAAAGAATATAAGATCAGCAATTACCCAAATCCTTACAATCCGGCAACAAATATATTTTATCAGCTGCCTGAAAATGGTCATGTCACCATAAAAGTATACGACATGCTTGGCCGTGAAATAAAAGAGCTGGTAAATAGTGTCAGAACATCCGGCAGATATGAAGTGCAATTTGATGGCAGCGATTTATCGAGCGGGACTTATATCTACCAGATTGTTGTTGATGCTCTCGGAGAAGGTAGTGGATATTCAGCCAGCAAGAAGATGTTATTGATTAAATAACAGAGCCCAGGCCAAATTTAAAGGGTAGCAATTTATTGCTGCCCTTTTTTTGTTCCAAACAATCAAATTTCCATGAATGCTCACCTTGCGACTTGTCGGCATAGTCCCGATTCAAGCAGTATTTGAAACTCAGATCGGGACGAAGCCTGAAGTTTACGAAGTCGGAGCTTCTACTTTTTCAAACGATCACGAATTCTATGTTTTTGACTTTTTACAATTCTCAATCCAAACTTTTCCTTATCCTCTATTTCCTTTGTGTTTTGCACTTTTTCATTTTACCCGCATTCAGTCTCTATCTGTACTAATCCGCTCTACTTGTCCGCCAATCTTCTAGTCGGATCAGCGTGGTCAGCGTTCTATTTGTTTTTTCTGTTTTCACTTCGCCTTAGACTTCTCCTCTTTCTATTCCTTCTTTTGACTGTGCCTCTATTGCCGAAACAACAGAATGACTATTGTATGACTACTGAATGACCACAATTATTTTACCTCACTACTATCTCCTAAATTCTATATGCTATAATTTTACTTTTCTTTTCACGGAAGTGTACCGCTTCATCTTGACGAAACCGACCAACTCAACCTAATTCGAATCCAAAACATTTTTAGTACTTGTACTAATGTTTAGATGTGAATAATTTTTAACTTGAATTATTAATTATAAGAATCATTTAACTGAACTTCTATTATTGGTAGGTCTACAAATGAAAAAATTCAAACTTTCCATAACAATTATATTATTAACATCATTACTTATATCCTGTGAGGGATCAATTCTTGAGCCTGAAATTCCTGCTGGAAGGAGAGACTATACAATAGTTGTGGATACGATTGACATGCAACCTCTACAATTTAATACAGTTTGGGGAAGTAGTATGGATAATCTATGGGCCGGAGGGTATAAATTTTGGAATTATAATGGATCTAAATGGTCAAGTCATTTCGATACGCATGCATACGGAATAAATGCTATCAATGGTTTATCCGAATCTAATATTTGGGCGGTTAACCATGAGGGACATATTTATCACTATGATGGGTTAAATTGGGAATTAAATTACCGCCACGGACCGGATGGAAACAATCCATATTTTCTTGCCGATATCTGGATTGACTCACCGAATAATGTATATGCCGTAGGTGGAAAATTTATACGTAATGGATTGCAGGGTATTGTGCTGAAATATAGCAGCGGAGAATGGAAAGAAGTTGAAATAGATTCTATAAAAACTTTTTTTAGAAGGATTAAAAAAGGCAATGCTGGCTCAAAATATTATCTAATTGGTAATAATGTTGATTTAACTTATCCTGATTCGTCTAGAATATTTGAGCTTAATGGCACAAAACTTAAAGAAATATATCTTGGAGAACCGTTCAAAGAGAGTCAGCCACATATAAATGTGATCAATGGTAATATATATTTTTCATTTAATAAAACAATACACAAGTATTGGAATAATCAGTTTATACCTGTTAGAAATATTGATCATCCTGATGTCTTGAATTTTTTTTACGGCAGAAGTCTTAATGATTTAATTTTACCTACTGCTTATGGGATAATGCACTATGACGGGAGATCGATAGAATATATTTATAAAAATCCATCGTTTTTTGGTTATGCTTACCACGTTTTCAATAATGGTTTTGTTGCAGTTGGATTTGACCGTAATAGCTTCTTGAATTTAATTGTACGTGGAACGTTAAAATAAAGGGAGGTAATATAGCTTACTAATTTAAATGAAGTTGGCGCGGTAACGCCAACTTCGAACAAATTGAAATACCCCCAGGTTGGCTCCCTGACCATAATATTTGATAAATATTATGAGGTATTTCTTTATTTAAACTAACACAATAATTTTCAAAAGGAAATGATATGACTAAAAAGAATGTTTTTACGTTTTTATTAATTCTACTATTAGTTGCAAATGTTAATGCACAAGAAAACTGGGATGTAACAATACGAAATAATTATGGCGATGCTGATGAAATTGGATATACTGCATATTCAACTGTTACAAAATTTACAGCTCCAATTGAAAGGCAACTTTGGGAGAATAATTCTTATAAAGTTCAGGCCTATGACAACCAGGATGATGGAAAATACATTTTCAATGATACTGAGGCTCCTGATAATAAAAGTTTCTGGAGAGTTGACAATCCGGGAGATGGTTTTTCAGTGCCCTGCTCTACCGCCCTATATCAATTTACCGCAACAACCACATTATTTACTGTCCCAGAACCGTTTATAACGGCGCATTTGAGAAGCTATCGTGATGCTTCATTTGAGAATGATTTTAGCGGTACAAGTGATGGAGGCAGTATGATCATAAAAAGTACAAGCTATTCTTTGCCCACATCAGCTTTTGAAGTAGTTGAAGAAAATGACATTTCAGTAATGGCATATAATCGTCAAACCATTGATGGTATCGAGTATACATTTGAAAAATGGGATGACAACAATACATCACTCTCAAGATCATTCACAGTCTCATCAACAATGACGTACACTGCAGAATATACTGGAAAACCAGCGTTCGATACTCAGGAAAGTGATCTTAGTTTTAATAGCTACAGCCCAAGACCCGGTGCAGACAATAGAGTGAAATTAACCTGGGACGAACATTCAAACACTGCAATAACAAAATATGCAATCTGGAGAAAGGGCAAGGATAGTTCTGGGGTCGATTTTGATGATGGTAAAATTGCAGAGGTGAATAGGGGTACAACAACATACACCGATAGTGATTATTTTCGGACAGCCACTTGGACAGATGCTACCCTGCAATACGCTGTAAGAGCATATTATTCGACAGAAGCGACATGGTCCGATTTGGATTACAAAACAACATACGCGGAAGAGAACTCAGCAAGTAAGAAAATTGAATACGAAGAATTTGCCTCAAACCATCTCAAAGAATATAGGATTAGTAATTACCCCAATCCTTTCAATCCTTCCACCACGATACAATATTCTATCCCTGTGGTGGAAGCCCTGAGTAAGCCCGGAGTTTTTTCGGGCGCATCGAATGGGCTTGTCCTGAATCCCACAGAAGGGCAACCTGTAACCTTAAAAGTCTACGACATCCTAGGCAGGGAAGTAGCAACACTGGTAAACGAACACAAGAAATCAGGCAGTTATGAAATCAACTTCAATGCCAGCAACCTATCATCCGGAGTCTACTTCTATACTCTTCAAGTGAACGACTTTATGGATTCAAGGAAGATGCTACTGATTAAGTAAAGCTGATTTGAGGATGTATTACTATGGCGAAAACAATGTCAGTGATGACCAATTGAAAGACACCGGTAAACATCATTTTTTACCTTAGTATAATTACTAATATTAGTATAAATACTAACTTCTTTAGCATTTGATAGTATCCTGCTGGACTTCAGATTTCTTCCAGGTGCATGTGAAATAAAGAGTTTTAAGCAGATGCCTCATCCCATTTTATTTTTAGTAATTGTACTAATGATTATCTGAATAAAAAATCTAACTTATTATTTATCTATAGCTAATTATTAAACTGAATTATCATCTTTGGAAAAGATAGTATTTATGTAGTTGATAATCCAAAAGGAAAATAATTCAGAACACATCGTGATAATACAGATAAAAATAATTTCTCTGATTTACATGATTGTTAATCAATAGCTTTTAATAGCTACTATTAGTTGTTCTAAAAATCAAAATTAATAGGTTTGTGTTGCCTATATATTCTTAATTTTATTTGAGGAGTATAAGATGAAAAAACTAATATTTTTGAGTGTCGCAATTTTTTTCCTATCATTTGTTTTTACAAGTAATTTTATGGGAGACAATAATTCACGGTCACTCTGTGTAAATGGGACGGTATACTATCAAGGTAGTGGTTACGAAGGAGCGACTGTAAATTTATATGAAGGTACCTGTTCAACATTTATTCGATCAACTACCTCTGCAAATCACGGTGGATATTCAATTAATATTGTTGATCTAGATCCAGGTTACTATACGTTGAAAGCAATTGTAAGTTGTAATCCTGATTGGAAATGGACAAGTACATGTCATAGCTTTTACTTCGACGGTACAAGCGATTCGGGAAACGAACACTTGTACATTACCAAATCCGCTTGTATTAGTAAGTAGTTGACTTTATCAATGTAGTTCGATTATAATTTAAATGTTTTCAATAATTAGTCAAAATTTTAATACTACGGTATAATTATATAATAGACACAACAAGAAGATGGTCCTAATATGCTGAAGCTTCGTAGAATATATCTAAAAGAGTTCAGGTAGGAGTAAAAAAGTCAAATGCCCGATAAAGACGAATTGTCCTACATTACTAGTTTGGTTTGTCACTCAAGTTTTGTATTGAATTACTGTTTAATTGTGTTATATTTTTCATTAATTATTTCATTTTGATCATGGCACGCATTAACTACATAATTATAGTTCTTCTCACTTTTTTGCTCAACTCCTGTCTTGAAGATATTAACAATTCCATGTTGTTGAAATTTGACAATGCAAGCGATTTGATTACATACGTTGAAACCAGAACTTCTTTGTTAAGAGGGAAAGACTACCCTGCTCTTGTCGGGGTTGACGAATTACATCAGAGTTTGGATAACTACCTGGTTTTAGATATTCGCACTCCTGAACAATTTTCAGCCGGTCATATTTCCCGGGCAATAAGCCTGGATAAGA
>BS_KBA_SWE02_21mDRAFT_10000986_pt1 | contig 10759 bp, 10 predicted proteins | sample BalSeasSWE02_21m_FD_9196 | JGI IMG/M metagenome (IMG submission 9196)
GATACAGGAATTTCTGGTGTCGAGCGTTTTGTAATTCGCAGCTATGAATTGTTTAGTCAATATAATGATATTACAAAACAGGCATCTGCAAAAGATAAGTATGATATTTCAGCTTTAACAAAAAATGAGAAAAAAGTCTATCGAAAATTAAATCAGACTTTAAAAAAATTCAGTGAAGAGATTGAACATTTTAGATTTAATACTGCAATCGCTTCTTTAATGGAGTTGATTAACGAGCTTAAAGCTTTGAAAAGTTGCAGTAAAGAAATTCAGAGTTATGTATTACAAAGATTTGCTACTATGCTTGCACCTGTTGCACCACATCTTGGAGAAGAATGCTGGCAAATATTGGGAAATGAAAAATCAATCTTTGAGAAACCTGTTTTATTTGAGATTGATAAAGAATCGTTGATTGAAGATTCTGTAAACATTGCTGTACAAGTTAATGGAAAACTGCGTGCAACTATTTCTGCTCCGATGAACAGTGAGCAAGATACTGTTAAACCATTTGTATTTGCTGATGAGAAGGTAATAAAGTTTACTGATGACAAAACAATAGTTAAAGAAGTATTCGTAAAAAATAAAATTTATAACATAGTAGTTAAGTAGTAGGAAATTTAAATGTTAGACATAAAGCTTATTCGTGAAAACCCTGAAAAAGTAAAGCTAGGCATTGCTAACAAGAACGAGAAGAACAGGATTGATGAACTTCTTGATCTTGATAAACAACGAAGAGAGATCATAGCTCACGCTGATGAATTAAAATCCAAACGCAATTCTGTTTCCCAGCAAGTTGGACAAATGAAAAAATCCGGACAGGATGCAACAGAAATTATTACTGAGATGAAACGCGTTGGTGATGAAATAACGGAGCTAGATGGAAAATTAAGATCTATTGAAGAAGAAATTGATACTATTTTAAGATTAATACCAAATCTTCCGCACTCATCAGTTCCAGTTGGAAAATCTGCTGAAGAAAATGTTGAAGTAAAACGATGGTTACCCGAAGGATTTAAGTTTGAAAATGATTTCAAGCCAATGGATCACGTTGAACTTGGTAAAAAGCTTAACATACTTGATTTTGAACGCGGGGCAAAAATAAGCGGTTCTGGTTTTCCACTTTACAAAGGTAAAGGGGCAACACTTGAGCGTTCGTTAATAAACTTTATGTTAGATTTTCATTTACAGAATCATAATTACTCAGAAATTTTTCCACCGTTTCTTGTAAACAAAGAATCGCTACGTGGAACTGGACAGCTTCCGAAGATGGAAGAAGATATGTACACCATAGAAAAAGATGGGTTGTATGCAATCCCAACCGCTGAAGTGCCAATTACAAATATTCATCGTGATGAGATTCTTAACGAAAAAGAATTGCCGCTAAAATATGTTGGTTACTCTGCTTGCTTCAGAAGAGAAGCTGGTTCTTACGGTAAAGATTCAAAAGGATTTTTACGTGTTCACCAATTCAACAAAGTGGAAATGGTAAAATTTGTTAAGCCTGAAACATCTTACGATGAACTAGAATTACTTGTTAAGGATGCGGAAGATATTTTGCAGGCATTAAATATTCCATACAGAATATTAATGTTATGTTCAGGCGACTTAAGTTTTGCAGCAGCAAAATGTTATGATATTGAAACATGGTCACCCGCAGAAAATAAATGGTTGGAAGCGTCATCCTGCAGCAACTTTGAAGATTTTCAGGGACGAAGAGCAAATATTCGTTTTAGAAATGAGCAAACTAAAAAACCTGAATTTGTTCACACACTAAACGGAAGTGGTTTAGCAACTAGCAGATTGATGGTATCGCTTTTAGAAACATATCAAACCCCAGAAGGGAAAATAGTCGTACCAAAAGTCCTGCATAAATACACTAATTTTAATCTAATTGATTAGTAACAAAATCATCCTGAGCTTGTCGAAGGATGACATTATAATTAGATTCTGTCACACTTCTACTTCGCTCAGCGTGACTTTGGTTAAATTTTAATGATTCAAATCACCACGAAATAGCTTCGGGGTTTTTATATTCGCACGGTGATTGAGCAATAAAAAAGTATCTTACTCTAAATCAAAATCTTACACTACACGTTATAAATGAAAAATCTGTTAACGCTTAAAAAATATTTTGTTAAATATAAAACCAAATTGTTTTGGGGAATGCTTTTCATTATTATTTCAAATGCGATGACGGTTTACCTTCCTATATTGCTTAAAGATTCTATTAACGAAATTCAAAAAAATGCAACCTCAGAAATACTTTTAAAGTATGCACTTTTAATTGTGGGTACTTCCATCGTTGCTGGAATTTTTAGATACTTAATTCGACAGTCAATCATTGTTGTATCAAGAGAAATTGAATACGATTTGCGCAGTGATTTTTGGGAACACATTCAAAAACTCCCGTTAAGATATTTCCAGAATAACTCAACGGGAAATATTATGTCTCACGCAACCAATGACATTAATGCTGTGCGTGGATTCATTGGACCATCTGTAATGTATTCTATTGATACTTCGGTCAGATTGATTATTGTTGTTGCGATCATGATTTCACTAAATCCTGCGCTTACAATTTATGCCCTGCTTCCACTTCCAATTTTATCCTATGGAGTTTATAGAGTTGGCAAACTCATCCATGAGAAATACTCAAAGATTCAAGAAAATTTCTCTCAGCTAACAACTCGTGCACAGGAAAATTTTTCAGGAATACGAGTCATTAAATCCTACGTTCGTGAAGCAAATGAAATAAAAAGATGGAATGAACTTAGCCAGGAATTTCTTCGTAAGAATATGAATCTTGTTCGTATTCAATCTCTCATCATGCCAATACTAACTATAATTACTGGTATATCAATCATCGTTGTAATTTGGGTTGGCGGCACCAAAGTTATAAATGGTGAAATGAATCTTGGTGAGATGGCTGCTTTTGTGATGTACTTATCAATTTTAATTTGGCCCGTTATCGCTTTTGGTTGGGTAATGAATATTATTCAGCAAGCCGAAGCAAGTATGAAGAGATTAAATAAAATTCTTAACGAACCTTATGAAATTTATGATTCGACATCTACTAACTTATCAATACAAGAGTTAAATGGTGAAGTTGAACTTAGAAATGTTTCCTTCAAGTATTTGGATTCATTACCAGAAGTTTTAAAAGATGTGAATCTTAAAATCCCGGTTGGCTCAACACTTGCAATTGTTGGACACACAGGTTCAGGTAAAACGAGTTTGATTAATTTAATTCCAAGGCTTTATGATGTTACTTCAGGCGAAATATTTATTGATGGTAAAAATGTAAAAGATATTCCACTTGATGTTTTAAGAACTAATGTTGCAGTTGTTCAGCAAGAATCATTTTTGTTTTCAGATTCTATTTATGGAAATCTGTCTTATGGCTTGCGTGATACGGATAAACAAAGAGTTGAAGAAGTCTCTCGCATTGCAAACTTTGATAATGATGTACAATCATTTCCAAAGGGATATGATACAGTGGTTGGCGAAAGAGGAATTACATTCTCAGGTGGACAAAAACAAAGAGCCTCTCTTGCTCGTGCACTTGCCGTTGATCCAAAAATCCTAATTCTCGATGATTCATTTTCAGCAGTCGATACCCACACTGAAGAAGAGATTTTGAAGAATCTAAAATCGTTTATGAAAGATAGAACTAGTATAATTATAAGCCACAGGATTTCTACAGTTCAAGATGCTGACAAAATAATTGTTCTTGAGAATGGAAGAATTGCTGAACAAGGCACTCACGAAGAGTTAGTATCATTAAATGGACTTTATGCTGATCTGCACTACAAGCAATTATTAGAGAAGGAATTGGAAGAGTTGAATTAACAAAGCCACTCCTAAGGAAAGGGCTTTTAAATAAAATAGGATGCTTAAAAAGTCCCTCTCTTTATAAGAGAGATTCGCCGCGGCGAATTAAGGTGAGTTAAAGATGGTTGTAATTTCTAGAGAGCATTAACAAATTTATATATGAGCGATAACAAACAAGACGACGAAATATTAGGCAAAGCATACGACTCAAAGTTGATGAAAAGGCTTCTTACTTATATCAAGCCATACAAGAAGTACGTTATCATCGCAATATTGTTAAACATTTTTGTTGCCTCACTCGGTCCACTTCGTCCTTATCTAACTAAAGTTGCAATCGATGATTACATTGTTCACTCAAACTATCAAGGTTTGATGGTGATTGCATTATTACTTTTTGCTTCACTAATACTACAAGCAGTTGTACAGTACTTCTTAACTTACTACACTCAATATCTTGGACAGAGAACTCTTTATGATATCCGCACACAGATTTTTAAGCACACTCAAAAGCTTGCACTAAAATATTTTGATAGAACACCTATTGGCAGAATTGTAACCCGAACAACAAATGATGTTGAATCACTTAGCGAATTATTCTCATCCGGAATAGTAATGGTATTTAGTGATGTGTTCATCATCATCTGGATTTTAGTTTTTATGTTTTCTATGGATATCCCGCTTTCGTTGGTTACTCTTTCAGTGTTACCTGTTCTTATTTACGGCACTTTTCTTTTTAGAAAAAAAGTTAGAGAAAGTTATCGTGATGTTCGTTTTCATCTTGCTAGATTAAATTCTTATATGCAGGAACATGTTACAGGAATGAGTGTCGTTCAAATCTTTAGAAAAGAAAAAGATGAATTAAAAAAGTTTTCTAATATTAATTCAGATCATCGTGATGCAAATATTAAATCAATTTTTTATTATGCGCTTTTCTTTCCCGGGGTTGAATTACTCAGCTCAATTGCTATCGCTTTAATTGTTTGGTACGGTGGTGGTGAAGTTGTACAGAAGAGTGTTGGAATAGGCGACCTTTTTGCTTTTATACAATTTACAGAAATGTTTTTCCGTCCTATTCGCGACCTTTCTGAAAAGTATAACATTATGCAAACCTCAATGGCTTCATCAGAAAGAATATTCAAGCTTTTAGATAATAAAACATTTATTAATAATTCTGAAAACCCAATTAAGTTGAATAGTGTTAAGGGTGATATTCAATTTAAAGATGTTTGGTTTGCTTATGATGATGAAAATTACGTTTTAAAAAATATAAACTTTAATATTTATCCCGGCGAAACAGTAGCGATTGTTGGTCATACCGGCGCTGGGAAATCAACACTTATAAATATTCTTACAAGATTTTATGATGTCAATAAAGGCTCGGTTTTATTGGATGGACTTGATATCAGGAAAGTTGATAAAGAAGATTTAAGAAAATATATTTCAATTGTTTTACAGGATGTTTTTCTTTTTTCTGGTACTATTGAATCTAATATTAATATGGATAACGATGAAATTAGTTTAGAAAAGATAATGCATTCGGCAAAAACAGTTGGTGCAGATAAATTTATCAACAATCTTCCAAACACATATAATGAAGAAGTAAAAGAGCGTGGTGCAACTTTAAGTGTTGGGCAAAAACAATTAATTTCTTTTGCACGTGCTTTGGCTTATGATCCGAAAATCTTAGTTTTGGATGAAGCTACTTCTAGTATTGATACGGAAACTGAGCAGTTGATTCAAACTGCAATTGAAAAACTTCTTGTTGGAAGAACCGCAATCGTAATTGCGCATCGTCTTTCAACCATACAGAACGCGGATAAGATTATTGTATTGCATAAGGGTGAAATCAGAGAAATTGGTAATCATCAGGAATTGCTGGCAAAACGTGGTATATATTACAAATTGTATCAGTTACAGTACAAAGATCAGGAATTAAGAAAATCCAACTAACACAAATCCTATAAAAGAAGAGCTGAAATGGAAAAAACGAAATTCAACACTCTTGCCCGACACATTTACGAAGAAGAAAGAAAATATCCGGAGGCTACCGGTGAACTTTCTGATCTTCTGCACGATCTATCACTTGCTGCAAAAGTAATTTCACTAGATGTTAATAAAGCCGGGCTAGTTGATATTATTGGTTTTACGGGTGAAGAAAATGTTCACGGTGAAAAAGTAAAAAAACTTGATGTCTTTGCTAATGATATGATGATAAAAGCAATGGATCATGGTGGTCATCTTTGCGTTATGGCTTCCGAGGAAGAAGAAGATATTATTCACATTCCTCCGGAGTTTTATCGGCAAATATGTTCTTCTGTTTGATCCTCTAGATGGCTCATCAAACATTGATGCTAACGTAAGTATTGGAACTATTTTTTCTATTTACAAAAGAGTTTCTCCCGATGGCGGACCTGGAACTATGGAAGATTGTTTACAGCCTGGTATGAAACAAGTAGCCGCTGGTTATATTATATACGGCTCAAGTACAATCTTTGTTTACACGTCAGGAAACGGTGTACACGGTTTTACTCTCGATCCTTCTTTTGGCGAATTTATTTTATCTCATCCTAATATTACTACTCCCAAAAAATCAAAAATTTACAGCATAAACGAAGGCAATTATCTATACTGGCATCCGGGATTAAAGAAATATATCAAGTGGCTTCAAGATGAAGATGCTTCTACCGAAAGACCATATTCATCCCGCTACATTGGTTCCATGGTTTCTGATATTCATCGAAATCTTTTATACGGAGGAATATATATGTACCCAGCGGATTCAAGAAATCCCAACGGTAAGCTTAGATTAATGTATGAGTGCAATCCTATGGCATTTATAGTTGAGCAAGCAGGCGGCAGAGCCTCTGATGGAAAACAGAGAATGCTGGATATTAAACCAAAGTCATTGCATCAGCGAATTCCAATTTTTATTGGTAGCGAAGAAGATGTTTTGTTAGCTGAAAAGTTTATGCGTGATTATGATCCTATTGAGGTGAAGTAAAAAGCCTCACCCCAGCCCCTCTCCTAAGGAGAGGGGCTTTTAAAGATTATTTAATCTTTATTAATTCTTCATCAAGTTTTTTTGCAAGTTCTTCTTTTGATATTCCTTCAAAATTAATTTTGGATGTTTTTAATAGAATCTTTGGCGCGTCACCTTCACCATTCAGATACTTATACAGGCAATAAGATAATCTATTTCTATCACTTGGGGTTGGAATATAATCTTTAAATTTTTCAACCATTGCATATACTTTAGATTCAAGAGAATCTTCCGGGGATTTTTTTACTTTTGGAGGAGGTAAAGTTGCCATAATCAGTCCTTATTAAATTTTATGGCCTAAAATTAGGTACTAAATCAAAAATTTCAAATCATTTTGTGGATATAACTTTTCTAAATGATAAATTTGTGTAAAGATTAAATAAAGATTTACTTGACAGTCGAAGAATTATCAAAACTTAATAATATTCTCATCATCAGGCTTAGCTCGCTTGGAGATATACTTCTTGCAACGCCACTTGTTCGCGCTATTAAAACACAATTCCCAAATATTAAAATTGATATGTTGACAAGAGAAGAATATGCCGATGTGCTAAAGTTGAACCCATATATAGGCAGCAAATTCTTATTCAAGAAAGACGATAAAAGCAATAGCAATTTAATAGAACAATTAAGAAACAACGGTTACGAATTAGTTATCGATTTGCAGAATAATTTTCGCTCTAAAAAAATAATTACTTCCTTAAAAATTAATAGTGTAAAGTTTGATAAAAGAAGTTTTGATAAATTTTTGTTAGTGAACTTTAAGATCAATAAGTTAAAAGAATCATCGCAGATTCCGGTTAGATATTCTAACACGATTCAAAACCTTAAATTAGATGAACAAGGTCTTGATCTTTTTACAGTCAAATCAGCGAATGCTGGAATAGTTGGAAAAAATAATCTTATTGGATTTGGCCCAGGGGCAAGACATTATACTAAACGATGGCCAAAAGAATATTTTGTTGAACTTGGCAGTGAATTATCGCAAAGTGGTTATACGGTTGTTTTATTTGGCGGCAGAATAGATAGAGGAATATGTGCTGACCTTGCGAATGAAATTCCAGCCGCAATAGATGTTTCAAACAATGATGATTTACTTCAAACAGCTTCTGATATGAAATTATGCAAGGCTGTTGTTTGTAATGATTCCGGTTTGATGCACACAGCTTCTGCAACCGGCACAAAAGTAATTGCAATTTTCGGATCAACAGTAAAAGAATTCGGATTTACACCATATAACTGCCCTAATTTAATCTTAGAAAACAATTCCTTAACTTGCCGTCCGTGTTCGCACATTGGACGAAGTGATTGCCCCAAAAAACATTTTGAATGTATGAACTCAATAAAACCGGAATTTGTTTTTGAACAACTAACTACCTTCATAACAAAATAATGAATTTACTCTTTAACATATTTTACAATTATTTAGTATTGCCGCTTCTTTATGCTGCGCTACGTTTTGCCAGTTTATTTAATAAAAAGATTCGTACTGGCATTCTTGGCAGAAAAAGAGTTTATGAAGAACTGATATTAAGAGCCACGTCTATAAATAAAAACAAAAAGCTCATTTGGTTTCATTCATCATCTCTTGGTGAGTTTGAACAAGCAAAACCAATAATTGAACGGCTTAAACAGGAAAAAGACGTAAATGTACTTATTACCTTTTTCTCTCCTTCTGGATATGAGAATTCAAAAAAATATCCGTATGCAGATCTGATTGCCTATATCCCATTCGATACAAAATCTAATGCTGATAAATTTATTGCAATTACAAATCCCACTCTTGCTGTTATAATGCGATATGATATTTGGCCGAATATGATAATCTCTTTAAAAAATAAAAACATCCCCATCTATTTAGTTGATGCAACGCTGCGAAGTAATTCACCAAGAAAATATCCTCTCCTAAAATCATTTCATAAAATATTATTTAGCAGTTTTTCCAGAATATTAACAGTATCTGAATCAGATGCTCAACAATTTAAATCTTTTGGTTTTGATGATAAAAAAGTCAGCGCTATTGGGGATACACGGTTTGATAGAGTTTATCAAAGAAGTCTCTTAGCAAAAGAAAAAAGGCTTATAAGCTACAATGTTCTAGAGGGTAAAAAGGTTTTTGTTGCCGGCAGCACATGGGAACAGGATGAAGAAGTCATATTTCCTGCATTTCTAAAGCTTGCATCACTGGATGAAAATGTTTTATTGATAGTTGCCCCGCACGAACCAACATTACTCCATCTTGAAAAGATAGAGAATGAATTTGCAGGAAAGTTGAAGACAGTTCGGTTTTCCCATCTTAACAATTATTCAGATGAACGAATTATAATTGTTGATTCTGTTGGAATACTGCTTACTCTTTATACTTATGCTAATGTAGCTTATGTAGGCGGAAGTTTTAAGCAAAATATTCATAATGTTCTGGAAGCGGCTGTTTATGCTACTCCCGTGTTGTTCGGACCAAAGATAGAAAACTCACAGGAAGCAAAAAGACTTGCGGAAATTGGCGGTGGAATTATTATAAATAATAAGCGGCAGGCATACAAAAATCTTAGAAAATTATTTACAGATGAAGCTTTGCGTTCTAAAGCAGGAGATATTTCTGCTGCCTACGTACAATCGAACATTGGGGCTACGCAAAAAATTCTCGATACAATCTATAAAGTAATATAGGCATCACATATACTTTTCAGTTAAAACATTCAAGTGGTGTTTCTCATGTCCGGCAATTATAAAAATTAAAGCTAATACTGTTACTTCATAGCCGCTTGCATTACCTCTATTTTTCAATACAGATTTATCAAAACCCCCGAACAATAATATATTTGATTCACGAAGTAAGCGGTATTCATAGTTTATATCAAAAAGCTGGCGTTTATTAAAATTGCCATTTGCCGCATAAATATTTTGATCCATCCCCGGCAAAGGTTTAGTCTCACCCCGTGCTATGCAAAGTGCGCGGTATGCAAATATTCTTTCAACATCCATCAGATGTCCGACAACCTCTTTAACTGTCCACTTCCCTTCTGCATACCGGTGATTCCCTTTGCTTTCTGAGAAAGAATTTAAAACGTTTTGCGACTCCAAATTTTGTTCAACTAAAATCCTAAAAATGTCATCACCCTTTACTAGATCAATATAAGGCTGATAATATTCACCGTAATCTCCTTTAACCGGACGCATAATTTCCTCCAGATAAAATTAGTTACTGATTATTTCCATATTTCAACTTTAAACTCACCCTCAGAATTGGCTATAGCTCTCATCATACTATCTGTATTAAAAGGCATTTCATAATTTCCATTCTTATCAATAGCAATTATTCCTCCACTTTCTTTAGGTAATCTGTTATAAATCATTTCATCGCAGGCCTGCTTTAAAGTATACCCTTTATACTACATTAATGCGGAGATATTAAAAGCTACTGTGTTACGGATAAATAGCTCCCCAATTCCGGTAGCAGATACTCCGCAGGTTTTGTTATTAGCATAAGTACCAGCATTTATTAATGGAGAATCACCAACTCTGCCGGGCATTTTATTTTGTCTTCCTCCGGTAGATGTTCCGGCAGTTATATTTCCATATTGATCGAGTGCAACGCAGCCAACTGTTTCGCCTTGTTGCTTTGGAAGATTGGATTTCAACCACTTTTGATAATTTGTTGAATCATGAAAATATGAATTAGGAACTATATCAGCACCAAATTGAATTCCTAAATCATCAGCGCCTTTACCAGCAAAAAGAATATGCTCTGTTTTTTCCATAACCATTCTTGCAAGAGAAATTGGATTTTTAATAATTGTAACTCCGGCAACTGCGCCACTAGAAAGATCCTTTCCCTGCATTATAGAGGCATCAAGCTCGTGCTTACCTTCTGAAGTAAATACCGCA
>BS_KBA_SWE02_21mDRAFT_10000987_pt1 | contig 10756 bp, 14 predicted proteins | sample BalSeasSWE02_21m_FD_9196 | JGI IMG/M metagenome (IMG submission 9196)
AAGGGGGGCTGCGGCGGTGGTATCTGGTCGAAAGCTGCGTCTCCCCAGGCGTGCCCGGTGCAGTGTCCGCCCGGGCTGGCGGGACGATACCCGAAGGCCGCGACTCCGGCGCCCACTGGCAATCGGTCCGCAGACCTGACGCTCAGTAGAAAGTCGTTCTCAGGAGACCTGTATTAGTTTTATAGTTACCAGGTGACCTGACCACAGGGGTGCGCGTTGCTCTACTACCTGGCGAAGATTGCCCTGACTGCAGGCCTGGTACTGGCCATATCGGAGATTGCCAAGCGAAGTTCATTTGCCGCGGCGATCCTGGCTTCGATTCCCTTGATCTCGATCCTGGCTATCTTCTGGCTTTACCTGGATACCCGGGACCTGGCCAGGGTGAGTGCCCTGGCCAGCAGTATCTTCTGGCTGGTCTTGCCGTCACTGGCCTTGTTCATCTCACTGCCGCTGCTATTGAAACAGGGTGTGGGCTTTTTTCCGAGCATGGCAATTTCGATAGCCCTCACGGTTGGGTGCTACTGGCTACTGCTGAGCGTGCTGGGCCATTATGGTGTTAAATTGTGAAAGCCCGGGGATCGAACTATCCTTGATTTGCCACGACCTGCTGCCACTGCAGGCTCCCGTCTTCGATAGGCAATGTGTAATGCCGGGCACACACCGGAAAAGGTAACAGCGAAAAATCATGGATCCCGTCTATTACTTCACCGATGCAATCAAAAAATCTGCCGACTTCAAAGGTCGCGCCACGCGTAAGGAATTCTGGATCTTCAGTCTGATTTACATGATTATCTATATCATTTTCGGCGTGCTGGATGCCTTTGTCGGTACCATGGTAATACAGCTTATTTTTGGACTTGCCATGTCAGTCCCCTGTGTCAGCGTCACAACCCGGCGACTGCATGACACCGGCCGTTCCGGCTGGTGGCAGCTGCTTTTTATACTTCCGTTGATCCCGGTGGTTGGCTTGTTCGCATTGGTATTGCTTGGCGGAGCAGACGTTTTGAATCTGGTCGTTTTTGCCTGGGCAGCCTGGATAGCCGCGTGTATTGTCCTGCTGGTGTTCCTGGCCCAGGCCAGCCAGGGTGACAATCGCTATGGGCCAAAGCCACAAGCTGAATAGCTGGCGGGTGTATGCATGCCTGGTTGGCGGGCTGGAAAATGGACCACTGAGCCGACCGCGAGTAGATGATTGCGGTGGGTTTGACAGGTGTTGGAGCCCGGAGCGGCAGGTAAGCTGACACAATAGGGCGTTGCTGGATAAGAGACAGGTAGTTGCTCATGGCATTTGACGACGGCGTAGCACATCGGCTGCGTGAGGTATTTGACGGTAGGGAAGACATTGCCGAGAAGCGGATGTTCGGTGGCATAGCATTCATGCATCGCGGAAACATGTGCTGTGGAGTCATCGGCGACGTATTGATGGCCAGGGTTGGGCTGGACGCCTATCAAACAGCTTTGGCCAGCCCTTATACCCGTGAAATGGATTTCACCGGCAGACCATTACGAGGGATGGTCTACGTCGATCCTCCTGGCTTCGCAGAAGACCACGAGCTTCTTGAATGGGTTGCGCGCTGTGAGGTGTTTACAAGGTCGCTGCCGGGGAAATAGGACCAGGGTCGAAGCGCCNTGGCCGCCTCTAAGCATCGGCGCTACCCGATTACAACGATGCTTGCCATNGATAAGGTATGTGCAGGGCACTGGGTCTGAATGGTACNCGCGATGATTCGCGTTANCCGAAGCGAGTATGTTTGCGGTTACCTGGTCAGGATGTACAAATCGTAGACCCGGCATCCACTTCGACAACCGGATTTGACCATCACTGGGAAGGACGATTTATATGTATTCGGCACACGATGCACTGCAACAGCTTCGAGAGGGTAATCGGCGTTTCGTATCAGAGCTGGGCAGTGACGATGCACTCACCAACACCTCCCGCCGCATCAGCCTTGTTACGGGGCAGGAACCCTTTGCGATCATTCTGGGCTGCTCTGACTCCAGGGTGCCTGCTGAACTGGTGTTCGACCAGGGCCTGGGCGATCTATTTGTCATTCGCGTCGCCGGAAATATCGTTGCGCCCTCCCAGGTGGGTAGCGTGGAGTTCGCAGCCGAACGCTTTGGGACCCGGTTGGTTATCGTCCTGGGCCATACCCAGTGCGGGGCCATACTGGCTACACTGGAAGAACTTGAGCGGCCCAATGAAAGCCGCTCGCCCAATTTGCGGTCCATTGTTGACTATATCCGGCCGTCGGTGGAAACCTTGATTGAAACTGACCTTGCCAAAGATCACGATGCACTGGTACATCATGCGGTGCGAGCCAACATTCGTAGCGCGGCGGATCATTTGCGCCACGGATCCAGAATTCTTGAACAGTTGATTCGTACCGACGGGTTGCTGGTGGTGGGTGCCGAGTACTCGCTGGAGACTGGCGTGGTGGAATTTTTCGATGGCTTGCCGCAGCCAGGCTAGGCGACGCGGGACCGACTCCGGGAGGAAAGGTGAAAAGCCGACAACCCGATACACGGGTAGAAACGGATTCCATGGGTCCGGTGACGGTGCCATCCAGCAAGTACTGGGGCGCCCAGACCCAGCGTTCACTCGACAATTTCAAGATCGGTGATGAACGTCTCCCGCGACCCTTGATCCGCGCGCTGGGTATCGTCAAGCGTTGCGCTGCGTTGACCAATATGGCTCAGGGCGACCTGGATCCAGTCATCGGGCAGGCGCTCGTGGATGCTTCTGACCAGGTAATCGAAGGCAACCTGGATGACAACTTCCCGCTACATGTCTGGCAGACCGGTTCCGGAACCCAGTCAAATATGAATGCTAACGAGGTGATTGCGAACCTGGCCATTGAGCGCCTGGGTGGCCTGCTGGGCTCGAAGACCCCGGTACACCCGAATGATCATTGCAACCGTAGCCAGTCATCCAATGATGTTTTTCCCACCGCCATGCATATCGCTGCGGTGGAACAGTTGCATGCTCTGCTGATTCCGGCCCTGCATCATTTGCACGATGTTCTAGCCGGAAAATCTGGTGCCTGGAGCGAGATTGTCAAGATCGGCCGCACTCATTTGCAGGATGCCACGCCGCTGACCCTGGGCCAGGAGTTTTCAGGTTATGCGACCCAGGTGCACCTGGGCATCGACCGGATCGGCGATAGTCTGAAGCGCTTGTATCCACTCGCCCAGGGTGGGACCGTTGTGGGTACGGGCATGAATTCCAGGCCAGGATTCGGGCATCGATTCGCGGTGGAGGTCGCAAGATTCACGGGTCTGCCATTTGTATCCGCGCTCAATAAATTTGAGGCGCTGGCGAGTCATGACGCCATGGTGGAGATATCGGGCGTACTCAACACCCTGGCCGTGAGCCTGAACAAGATCGCGAACGATATACGTCTGCTGGCCTCGGGTCCCAGGTCGGGTCTGGGTGAGTTGTGCCTGCCTGCGAATGAACCGGGCTCGTCCATCATGCCGGGCAAGGTGAATCCGACCCAGTGCGAGGCCATGACCATGGTGTGTGCCCAGGTCATCGGCAATCACATGACGGTGACTGTGGCAGGTGCCCAGGGTCACCTGGAGCTGAATGTCTTCAAGCCGGTGATCGCCTACAATGTGCTGCAGTCAATCCGACTTCTCGCTGATGCGAGCATGAGCTTTACCGACAAGTGCATTGCGGGTATTGAGCCTAACCTGGAACGGATCTCGGGGCTCGTGCAGCGGTCGCTGATGCTGGTTACCGCGCTGGCGCCGCAGATCGGCTATGACAATGCCGCGGTAATTGCCAAGGCGGCCTTGCATAATCGCAGCACCTTACGTGAGGCGGCCCTGGCAAGCGGCCTGGTGACGGCGGAGGAATATGACAGGTTGGTGCGGCCGCAGGACATGACCGGACCGAAATAGGGCCCGCGCCTGTGCAACTGTTCTGCCACCTGGACGGTCCGACCTCGCTGCTATATTTTTCACCGTCCTGGAGCCAATTGCGGTCATCCACCCGAATCCGTCAACGCTGTACAGCGTGTTTAACCGCCACTGCGCGTATTGTGTGACTAGAATGGCTCCAACGCATTGAGAAATATAGCTAAATGTATTTGGTGACCAGAGTTCTCATTATCGTTTAGCATGCAGGTTATCAAGGCAAAACCAAGGGGATAGCTATGGAATACTTCGACGACTTCATGGACGCACTTAAAAGGTATGCCGAATTCTCAGGTCGGGCCACACGCAAACAATTCTGGATGTATGTACTGATTTACGCCGCCATCAACCTGGTACTGGTTCTGCTTGGCGCGTATTGGCTACAGTCAATATTTTGTCTGGCCCTGCTCATTCCTTCCCTGAGCGTTGGTGCCAGGCGTCTGCACGATACCGGCAAGTCAGGCTGGTGGCAGTTGATCGGGCTGATTCCGGTGCTCGGTTTGATAGTGATGATCTATTTACTGGTTCAGGAAAGTCAGGGTGACAACGAGTATGGCGTCAGCCTTGGTTAGAGACTGGCGGGTGTGAGAGAGTCGGGCACGGCGGAATCTTGAGTGGATAAATGGAAACGCTATTGGAAAGCAATAGCTGGATGGATCCAATGAAATACATCGAAAAACATCGTACTCACCGGATAGGTTGGCTGCGTGCAGCCGTGCTCGGCGCGAATGATGGAATTGTGTCCACCGCAAGTCTGGTGGTGGGCGTCGCTGCAGCAGAAACCGGACAAGCAGCCGTGCTGGTTGCAGGGGTAGCCGGGCTGGTGGCCGGGGCCATGTCCATGGCCGCGGGCGAATACGTTTCGGTCAGTTCCCAGGCCGATACTGAAAACGCTGATTTGCAGCGGGAGCGTGAGGAGTTGGCTACCCAGGGTGAGCAGGAACTGGAGGAGCTGGCTGCCATATATGCGAGTCGCGGGCTCGAGTCGGATCTCGCCAGGCAGGTCGCGGTTCAACTCATGGCTCACGACGCCCTGGGCGCCCATGCCCGGGACGAACTGGGAATCTCTGCGATGCTGAGCGCGCGGCCTGTGCAAGCCGCCCTGGCTTCGGCAGGCACCTTTGCGGTGGGTGCGGCCTTGCCCTTACTGGTCGCGGTTTTGGCTCCTTTCAATCAGCTGATCTGGATGGTCACGGCATCCTCGCTGGTGTTTCTGGCCTTGCTGGGCGCCGTGTCTGCGCGCACCGGTGGGGCCCCGGTACTTCGGGGTACCGTCAGGGTGACCTTCTGGGGTGCCCTTGCGATGGCCTTGACCGCAGGGGTTGGCGCCTTGTTCGGTGCTGTGGTGTAGCAGTGCCCGCATCCTTGCACCCTCTGTAAGGCGGGGAGACCATTAGTCCCCGATGTGAAGGCGGTTTACCTTACCCTGATAAGGCGCAAGACCGGCAATGAGGTGACTATGGGATTTCTTATCGGAATAACGGTGTTGTTGTCCTACCAGTTACTGGGCGAGGCGCTTGTGTTGTTGCTTGATTTGCCTGTCCCCGGTCCGGTTATGGGGATGCTCCTGTTGTTCCTGACCCTGCTTGTTAGAAAGCGCACCGGTCAGGCGCTGGATTCCGCCTCCGGTTCGTTACTGAGTCATCTGTCGTTGTTATTTGTGCCTGCCGGCGTGGGTGCCATGCTGCACTTCCAGCGCATAGGCAGCGAGTGGCTGCCTATCAGCGCCGCGCTGGTTTTCAGTACCTTGCTCACCCTGGTGGTTACCGCGCTGGTCATGAAGGGACTGCAGCGCCTGCTGGTACGCAAGGGAGCAGCGCATGAATGAGGTGGATCTGAACACCCTGTGGGTGTACCTGTCCGCGTCACCCTTGCTTGGCCTGGTGGTTACCTTGCTGGCCTACATCGTCTCGTATCGTCTCTACGAGATGGCCAACCGCCATCCCCTGTTAAACCCTGTAGCCCTGGCCATGGTGTTACTGATTGTATTGTTGTTGATCACGGACACACCCTATAGCCGCTACTTTGAGGGCGCGCAGTTCGTGCACTTCCTCCTGGGACCTGCAACCGTGGCCCTGGCGGTTCCGCTGTACCAGCAGATATCGAAATTGCGTGCCTTGTGGAGCGTGGTGCTGATCAGCGTCCTGGTGGGCGTGTCGTTTGCTGCCTTGAGCGCAGTCGGGATCGCCTGGTTGCTCGGCGCCAGCCCCGAAACGTTGCTGTCACTTGCACCGAAGTCAGTCACCACGCCAGTCGCCATGGGTATCTCCGAAACCATCGGCGGTCTGCCATCCCTGACCGCTGTCATGGTGGTGGTTACGGGAATTATAGGGGCCGTATTCGGGACAAGGATATTTGACCTGCTGGGCCTCAAGGATGACAGCGTAAGGGGGATAGCCATGGGCGTGGCTGCCCACGGTATAGGCACCGCGAGGGCGTTCCAGGTGAACTCGCAGATGGGTGCCTTTTCCGGATTGGCCATGGCCCTGTCGGCGCTGGCCACGGCCCTGCTGTTGCCCTGGATGCTCAAGCTTACGGGACTGATTGGATAAGGCCCGCGCGCCATGACCTCCGGGCCGAATGCCGGGATCGGCGAATATCGATGGTTGTGGCGATAGGCCATGCAATGACGGAGTAAGCAGGCAATGACGGTTAAGGACAGCAATGGCGCCGAGCTGAATAATGGAGATTCGGTCCAGGTGATCAAGGATCTGAAAGTGAAAGGGACGTCGAAGACGCTGAAAAGAGGCTCGACCTACAAGAATATTCGCACGACCTCCAATGAGGAACAGGTGGAGTGCAGGGATGGTAAAACCACCATCGTGTTGAAGACCTGCTTTTTGAAGAAAGTCTAGGAAATGGGGACCATAGTGAAAACAGGCTCAAACGCCGGGGCCGCCGTATTGTCCGGATACAGCGGGATCGGCCACCGTTGCGAGAGGGTGGACGCCTGATGGCAGGTCTCGTGCTGAGGGACGTTCATCGTGATGACCTCCCAACCTTGTTCGAGCACCAGCGGGATCCGGTGGCAATCCGGATGGCCGGATACCGTCCCCGCAGCCTCGAGGCGTTCATGGAGCACTGGGAGAAGATTCTGCTGAACCCATCAGTGATCAAACTGGCAGTGGTCTGGGATGATGAGGTGGTCGGTAACATCGTGGTTTTCGATGTAGGCGAGAACCGGGCGGTAGGGTATTGGTTGGGCAATGCCTACTGGGGCAAGGGGATCGCCACCAATGCCCTGAATGAACTGCTGCAGCGGGAATTACAAAGGCCATTGTTCGCCTACGTGGCCGCGCACAATGCCGCCTCTCGACGGGTGCTGGAAAAGTGCGGGTTCGTGACCCTGGGTGGTGTGAGTACGCCCGAGGGCTTTAGTCCTCTTGATGGGGAAGAGCTTCTGATGAGGCTGGACTAGAAATGTTCAGCATTTTCCGTAGAATCAGCGAAAAATTTGAGTGTTTCGGGCCCTCGAGTTCCATCTTTTTGCGTTCGTCCGCCGACCAAGGTCTATGTCTGGTGGGAGACCACTGGTCCAGGGTAGGTAGCGCCTGTCGGTCATTACAACGATAGCCGAATACCCACTGGCACATCGTTGCCGGCTGCCGTAATCTTGCTTCTTGCCGCCGGGATCCCGAACAGGGATAGGGCTATCGGCAGCACTGGCACAGACCAACATTGGACCTCTCTATTCATGAACATCGTGCGTCTGCTTCCTGCAATTCTCAGTCTGCTGCTCCTTGCGGCCCATTTTTTTCGCAGCGGAATGGAAATCCTGACAGGGGTTTGCGCGGTCCTGCCATTGCTCCTGTTTTTCAGGCAGCGTTGGGTGCCGCCCGTCATCCAGGTCGCGTTGATACTGGGTGCAGTGGAATGGCTGTATGCGCTTTATGGCTTTGCCCAGGTTCGCATTGCCACGGACCAGCCCTGGACCCGCCTGGCCGTGATACTGGGCGCAGTGGCCTTGTTTACAGGGTTGTCTACCCTGGTGTTTCGCAACAGGTTTGTCCGGCAGCGATACCATCCCAGCCGGGACTTTATTGCCTGATCCTGATAGCCCTTACAGGAATCGACATCGATGTTTTTTCTGGAAACCGAGCGTCTGCGTCTTGAGCATCTGGCTTTGGACGATGCCGGTTTTATCTTGCAACTGCTTAACGATCCCTCCTTCCTGGAAAATATCGGGGATAAAGGCGTGCGAAATCTGGAAGATGCCCGGGGCTATCTTCGTGATGGGCCGATGGCCAGTTATCGGGACAACGGATTTGGTCTGTTTCGTGTGTCCAATAAACATACCGGTGCAGTCATGGGTATGTGCGGCTTGATTTCCCGTGAGGCCCTGGACGATGTCGACATTGGCTATGCGTTCTTGCCGGAATTCTGCGGCCAGGGCTATGCCATCGAATCGGCCAGGGCAGTCCTGGATTTCGGAAGGGAGCAACTGCACCTGGACCCGATCGTCGCGGTTGTATCGCCAGGGAACATCACGTCGGTGAGGGTTCTCGAAAAACTTGGTATGGAATTCACACGGAAAATACGCCTGGATAGCAATCAACCAGAAATTGACCTGTACGCTTGATTTCAGCCCTCCTTCTGGTGTTGCCGGGACTGTGGGTTTCCTGATCAGCTATAGTCAGGGGATCTCTGATGTATTCATGAACGGGTGTCTTGCGTCTAGAAAATCCATCTTCTGTGTTGCCAATCTTCGCGAGCCGGCTCACGCGCAATGTTAAGATTGGCGCCTTGAAGCTGAATTGTTTCGCTCACAATCCACTTCATCCGGAATAGATCGGAGGTTCCTCAGGTCAGGCAATGTAGAGGAGAAAGTTGTGATCAAGGCAGCAATCGCCCAGGTGGCGCCGGTGGTTTTGGACAAGGTGAGCACCATCGAGAAGGCGGTGGGAATTGTTCGCAATGCTGCGCAAGAGGGCATCGAACTCCTGGTGTTCCCCGAGACATTTATACCGGTCTACCCGGCCTGGGTATGGCGATTACGCCCGGGCACTGACTACGCTCTTAGCGAGCAACTGCATGCACGCTTGCTGGAAAATTCGGTGGATATGGAGAGTCAGGATCTGGAGCCGCTAAAAGCCGTTGCCGCAGAGACTGGCGTGACCGTCGTCATCGGCATGAACGAGCGTGACGGCCGATTCAGCCGAGGTACGCTTTACAACACGATGGTGATAATTGGTCCGGGTGGCACGATCCTGAATCGGCACCGCAAGCTCATGCCCACCAACCCCGAGCGCATGGTCTGGGGTATGGGCGACGCCAGCGGCCTCAAGGTTGTGGAAACGTCTTACGGGCGCCTGGGTGGGCTGATTTGCTGGGAGAATTTCATGCCCCTGGCGCGCTATGGCTTGTATGCCCAGGGTGTGGAGATATACGTGGCGCCCACTTATGACCAGGGCGAGGGTTGGGTAGGCAGCATGCAGCATATTGCCCGGGAAGGTCGCTGCTGGGTGCTCTCGGCGGGGACCCTGTTGCGTGGCAGTGATTTTCCACCAGACTTTCCGGGTAAGACTGAACTGTACCCCGATGACCAGGAATGGGTGAATCCGGGTGGCTCGGTGATCGTGGCACCGGGCGGTGAGATTGTCGCTGGCCCCATGTATCGCGAAGAAGGCCTGCTGGTCTGTGAGTTGGATGCGATGCTTAGCGCCCAGGGCAAACGTTCGCTGGATGTAGCAGGTCATTACTCACGCCCGGATCTGTTTGAATTGGAAATAGATGGCGACCCCCTGGAGCCTATTGAGTGGGACTGAGTTAGCTGGTCGGATGAAAGTTACTGTAGTTTGACTCAGATACCCCTGGGTCGGTATTCAAGCTAAGCTGCGAGGACGTTCAACGCGCCCGGGTAGAACTGCCTGAGTGAGGATAGCCCAGGCTCAGCAAGCGGAATCGATGTGCAGGTGCCGGGCAGTCGCAACCAAGGCGCCCCGGGTATCACTGAAGCGACCGCAAAAATATCGGCCCGGTTCCAGTTAAGGACCGGGCCCCAATAACAAGACCGGGGAGCCGACGCTTGCATGAAAGCGGACATTGAAACGGGAGATGAGCCACTTCCGCGCCAGTTCTCGGCGGTGGCCCTTTGGCTGCTGGTGATAAACGGGATTATTGGTGCAGGGATTTTCGGCGTGCCGGCCAGGGCTGCGGAATTGCTTGGTGCCTACAGTCCCATCGCGTTTGTTTTGTGCGGCTTGTTGATGGCGCCGGTCCTTCTGTGTTTTGGCGAGGTCTCAAGCTATTTCAGGGGTACTGGTGGTCCGATACTGTACGCCCGCGCGGCCTTCGGTCCGGTAGTGGGGTTCCAGACTGGCTGGACCTTTTACATGGCGCGCATGATGGCCTTTGCAGCCAATATTAACTTGCTGGTCAATACGCTGGGATATTTCATTCCCGGTGTGGACAGTGGAGCCAGTCGCCTGTTTATCCTGTTTCTGATTTGTGCCTCCCTGGTATGGGTAAACGTGATTGGCGCGCGCCAGGCCATGCAATCACTGGGGATATTGACATTGCTGAAAATGCTGCCCCTGGTGGCGCTGATTGGAGTCGGTGTATGGCAAATACCACCGGAGTTTTTGCCCGCTTCTCAGGTGTTGATACCCGGGGGGCAGCAATGGGGTGCGGCGCTGATTATCCTGGTGTATGCCTTTGTGGGATTTGAATCGGGATTGATACCGGCGGCCGAGGCACGAGATCCCCAGCGCGACATGCCCAGAGCTTTACTCTGGGCCTTGATCATCGCGACCTTGTTGTATGGACTGATCCAGTCGCTGGCAGTGGCCGTGTTGCCGGATCTGGCCAGTTCCAAGCGGCCGTTGGTGGATATGGCGGC
>BS_KBA_SWE02_21mDRAFT_10000988_pt1 | contig 10753 bp, 8 predicted proteins | sample BalSeasSWE02_21m_FD_9196 | JGI IMG/M metagenome (IMG submission 9196)
TTTTAACTGTAACCATTATTTCCGATTATACAGGGAGCGATTTCATGATCAGATTATGTAACGCAGGCCTGAATTCCCTGATCTTCCGGTTGGTTCGGGTGGGATGCACCCTGTTTGTCAAAAAAATTACGGTTATTTTACGATCAAGATCTATCCACACGGAAGTTCCGGTAAAGCCGAGGTGCCCTACACTCTCTCTGGAAAAACAGTCCCCTGCGCTTGAGTTGCGGGGTGAAGGCGTGTCCCATCCCAGTGCCCAGGTACTGCCTGTTACGAGGTCCTGCCTGGAAAAGAAAGCCCTTACGGTTTCGGGTTTCAGAAAATCATCCCGCTCTTCATAATAGTGCCCAAGCAGCATTTCGGTCAAAGCAAAAATATCACCTGCCCGGCTGAACAGGCCCGCTTGTCCTGAGTAACCACCCACAGCGTAGGCGTTTTCATCGTGTACCTCCCCTTGTATGACCCGTTTTCTCCATGGGCAGAATTCCGTGGGAGCAAACTTGTCGGCAGAAGTACCGGGAATCGGATGGTTTTTGAAAAAGCCGGTTTTTTTCATGTTCAGCGGACCATAGAAATGATCCTCAAGGAAACGGGGCATGGTACTCCCTGCCACTTCCTCGATGACCCATTCCAGGAGCACAAACCCCAGGTCGCTGTACAGGACCCCTTTTCCGGGAGAATAGGCCATCGGGGTATCCAGGATTTTTTTTCTCAACCCTTCCCTGGCTTCCGTCTCCGGGAGTGCGGACAGTTCCCTGTAAAAAGGCGCCCAGCTTTTCAGTCCTGCTGAATGGCACAGGAGCAACCTCGGGGTCAAGGTTCCGACAGGGTCTGGAAGAAATCCCGGGAGCAGCTTTTCAAGGGATTTATCCAGTTGTATTTCTCCCGAATCCACCAGCTTCATTATGGCCAGGGTTGTGGCAAGCGGTTTGGTTAATGAGGCCAGGTCAAACAAAGTATCTTCAGCCATGGGTGGAGCATCCCCAGCCGTGGTGTGTCGGCCTGCTTTTTCGAAAAAGATCAGCTTGCCTTTGAATGCAGTGAGCAGGACTGCCCCGGGAAAAATGCCCGATTCAACGCCTTTTTCCAGAAAAGCTTTTATTGGGGTATTTTCCGGTGGTTTTTCGAAAGCCATTATTGCGTTCCTAACGAAAATTGTTCAAGAAATCTCTGATCTTGTCTATTCGAGAGTCTTTGCCATCCTTTTTCCCACTTTCGAGCAGCCCTTTCTGCAACTCAGATAACCCTTTCAGTTCCTTCCCGAAATTCTGTTTGAGGACGGCGTCAAGATCCGGGATGAACAGGGGAGAAGAAAAGGTTCCCCCCACAAGAACGGGAATCGTCAGGCCTTTTCGTTTTTCCGCATCTCCCTGCCCATTCAGGGGGGCAAGAAACCGGGGCTCTATTCTGAAATCGAGTGTCTCTTCAGTGATGTCCGCCTGTCCGCTTACCCGGACCTTGAGAAGGGGAGAAGTAAGGGTTGTTTCCGTTGTCTGCACAATGCCGCCGGTTATGGTGAACGGAATCGTGAATTCGCTATAACCGGTGCGCGCCGTCCGATCGGATCTGTCCGAAAGCCCGGGGGCGCCGCCCGTATTTTGAAGCATGGCCGGAAGGTCAATGCCATTGATTACGCCATCCGTGAATCGAAGAGTCCCTTCCCCGTGGAGGCTTTTCTTTATGGCATCATTGCTGTTGCCGGCGGCGTCGATCCGCAGATCCGTGGCGAAGGCGCCTTCCATGATGTCCTTTTTCAAGATATCCCTGATCAAGGGGCCGACCCGAATTCCGTCGGCTTTCAATTGTATCTGTGCACGTTGAGCATCTTGTGTCAGGTTCAAAGATCCGTTTCCGGTCACCTCTCCCCCATAGAGTTTCATGCCTAAGAGCTCCATATGAAAGAGACCATTTTTCCCCATAAGCTTCAGCCGGACATCCTGAATATTCGCCCCCTGTATTTTTAACGCCTTTATAAGAACAGCGCCGTTCAAAGTCAGGGATAGGTACTGTAATTCCATGGTCAGATCTCTGATCTCCCTTCGCTCCCCCCTTGGCTGATCTATCCACAGGAGAACCCCTTCGGACAGAGTGAATGTCTTTACCGTCAGACTGCCAAGAGACCATTCCTTCGCAAGCGGTCCATTCGAGGGTGTCTGCTTTTTCTGCTCCTGCGGCTGTTTTTCCTTTTCAGTGCGAGCCGGCCCTTTCCAGTTTCCAACACCTTTCCGGTTCCTTTCAAGGGTAATCATTGGGTTTTTCAAAGAAAGACGGTTGATCCGGATATCTTTTGAAAGCAGGGGCAGAAAGTCTACGCGTACTTCAAAAGACTTCACGGAAAGAAAATCCGTTGTTTCAAAACCGGGAGGGTTTCCCATGCGAATATCCGACAGAGAAAGTCCTGCCCAGGGAAAGAGAGAGAGGCGTATGTCGCCACCAAGAGTGAAGGGCCTTTCCGTGATTTCAGATATCCGGCTTTCAATCCGTGGTCTGTACTGCTCTATATCCACAAAGAAGGGAATCATAAGAAGGACCGCGATAATAAGCACCGGAAGGGATACAGCGGTGATAAAAAACCACTTGAGTATCCTTTTCAAAAGTAGGCCTCCAGATGGATTGCTGATCAGTGATAATAGAGCTCAACCATGAAGATACAAAGTGTAACACCTTCCCTGCCGGTTTTCACCCATTTTTTGAAGAATACCCACCTGAATGAAGCGAACCGCTGTCAGCCTTTAGTTTTTAGCTCCCTATCCTGCTCCAAACCCCGGACCGGCAGCTTTTTTCCTTGAATTTCTTCAAGAAATCATCATAATGTCATATTTCAACCGTACTATTACGGAGTGAAGGGAAAGAATGATTATCCATTTAAAGAATGGAAAAACGTATGATACGGACAGAGATTTATCCCCGCCCGAACGCCACATCCTTCAGAAGATGTTTGCCTGGGAATGGTCGGCCGAAAGCGTTGAACAGTTCAGAACGAAAAGAGACGAGGCGGTTTGCGTGGGATGGAATGGCTCCGGGCCGGTTCAGGCGGGGAGCGCCCTCAAGGCAATCATGAGGGAGATGGAGAAAAAAGTGAAGGACAGGCAGAAGTGAATGAAGGGACTTGGTTCTAACGTGGTCCATTAGATTTATTTTCTTACTCATAATCTTGATGCACTCGTAAAAAGTCCCCAAGGCCGTCACTCCCGCGAACGCGGGAGTCCATAAGCACCTGATGTTCCTGGATTCCCGCGTTCGCGGGAATGACTAAAAAGGATGATTTTCGACTTTTTACGGGACCATCAATCTTAATCGTAATCTTGATCGGGTAGCTCTAAAATAGGCCGTAAAAGAGTAAAATTATGATTACGATTAAGATTATGATTAAGATTAAGATTAAGATTATGACCTTCCGAACGGACTCTCGACTAATTGGATCAAATGGGCGAAGTTAGAACCAAGCCCAAGTGAAGGCAACAATACCATGAAGAACCAGGAATATGTCCCCCCCGTCAAAACCGATGCATATAAGGATGCTCCGTTACCCGAAGTTGCCCCAGGTTTTTTTCGGGCAGCGGTCATTGGGGGTGGAGAAACTTGCCGGAAACTCCTCGTGGCTGTCAGCGAAGGCGGTCTGGATCGAATCAATATGGAGATCGTCGGGGTGGTTGACAAAAACCCCAGGGCGCCCGGTTTCCTGTTTGCCCGAAAGCTGGGGATTTTTACTTCAAGCGATTATCACCAGTTCTATTTCCTTCCCGGCATTAATCTTATTATTGAACTGACCGGATCAGACGAAATATTTGAGGATCTGATGAGGACCAGGCCGCGAGGTGTTTCAATCCTTGACAGGAGGGCTGCGAAGGGTTTTCTTTCCCCATTTTTTGAAGGCCGGGAAAGGAATCGATCCCAAGAAGCCCTGATGAACCACCAAGATGCGAAACAGAGCATCCAGTCCATCCTGAATTCCCTTCCATACAGGCTTATGGTGGTGAATGACGATAAGACCGTAAGTATGGTGAACCAGACCTTCCTGCAGGAAAACCATCTCCGGGTTGAAGACGCCCTGTCCAGACATTGCTTCGAGTTGAGATACGGTCTTGACAAGCCTTGTGCTGAATATGGAAGACTCTGTTATTTAGATGAAGTCAAAAAAACAAAAAAGGCAACCAGCACCATCCATGAATTCGTTGGGGAAGATGGAAAGGAGCATTTTGATGTAATTACCGTCTCGCCCATGTTTAACGAGAAAGGAGAGGTCGTTAAACTCATCGAGGCGTCAAGGGACGTTACAGACCGGATAGCGCTTGAGAAAAAAGTACAGAGATCCAGCATCTTTCTCCAGAATGTGATCCAGAGTACTGTGGACGGGATCGTGGTGGTGGATACGAAAGGCAATGTTCTGATCTTCAATGAGGGTATGGAGAACCTTACCGGTTACACGGCCGGGGAGATTATGGAAGGTGGCCATATGAGCAGTTTCTATAATATGGATGTTGCCAAAAAGAATATGGAAACCATGAGGAGCGACAAGCATGGCGCTGTGGGAAAGTTGAATGCAACCAGCATGACCATTTCTTCGAAAAGCGGCGAGGAAATCCCGGTGGTGCTTTCGGCGTCCATCGTCAAGGTCGATGGAGAAGAAATCGGCAGTGTCGGTATTTTCACGGATATGCGGGAGACCCTCAAGATGAGACAGGACCTTGAAGACGCGCATCTTCAACTCGTCCAGTCGGAAAAAGTGGCGTCCGTAGGCAGGATGGCTGCCGGAGTGGCCCATGAGATCAATAATCCCCTTGCCGGTGTTCTCATCTATTCAGGGCTGTTAAAGGAGAATCTCCTGGAACAGCCGGAACTGCTCAGTGACGTGGAACAGATCATCGAACAGACCCTGAGATGCAAGAAAATAGTCGCCGAGCTGCTGGAATTCAGCAGGCAATCCGTGGGAAAGGCGACATCTTTCAGCCTTGAAGAACTGATCAATAAATGCCTGAGCCTTCTCACGAAACAGGCGACCTTTCATGATATTCTGGTTACAAAGGATATGGAAGCTTCTTTGCCTTTGATCGTTGGAGACATGGGGCAACTGCAGCAGGTTTTTACAAACCTTTTCATTAATGCGGCGGATGCCATGGGTTCAAAGGGGAAGCTGACCGTAAAGACGGGGTTTGACTCTGCAAATTCCCGTGTTGCCGTGAGAATATCCGATACCGGACCGGGAATTCCCGTTGCATTGCAGGATAAGATTTTCGATATTTTTTACACCACAAAACCCGTGGGAAAGGGCACCGGACTTGGTCTGAGTATTTCTCAGAACATTGTCAACCTCCATGGAGGAACCCTGAGATTTGAGTGTCCGGAAGGGGGTGGGACGACGTTCATCATGGAGCTGCCGATTGATGCCGCCGAAACTCCCTGTGAGGAACCTGTTTTTGTTGGAATGGATGCATAAGGATCGATACATGACTGAGAAATTACGAATTCTGGTGGTAGATGATGAGAAGGTCGTCAGGGATGGCTGCAGCAGGGTGCTGACGGGCAAAGGATACGAGATCGAGGCGGCTGAAAATGGCAAAGAGGCGCTGGCCGTCCTGGTCGAGAGGGAAGTGGACATTATCCTTCTTGATTTGAAAATGCCCGTGATGGGAGGAGAGGAGGTTCTGGAGAAGGTTTCTGTAGAATATCCTCACATCCCTGTAATCATCATAACGGGGCACGGCACGGTAGATACCGCGGTTGAATGCATGAAGAACGGGGCCTATGATTTTATTACCAAACCGTTTCAGATTGATCAGTTCCTTATGACCACCAAAAGGGCTGCCGATAAAATTATTCTTGGAAGAAAGGCGAAAGATCTTGAAGAGCAGAATGTTCGAAATCTGTACGACCTGGCCCTTGAAAAAGGCCGGCTGAAGACCATTATCAACCGCATGGCAACCGGAATTATGGTTACCAACCGAAATCTGGAAGTGGTTCTGCACAACCCGGCGCTTCTGAGGCTTATGAATATATCCACTCCCCTGAATGGACCGATACCCATTTCCCATATTATTCATGATGAATCCCTCATGAATACGCTTCTACAGATCCAGAAAGGAGATACCGGNNCCGATGAGTCGATTTCACAGGAAATTCCTATGGGCAGGAGTGTGTTGAGGGCAATTTCCGCTTCCGCGCCGGCTCCCGACAATACCTATGCCGGCACGGTGACGGTACTGGAGGACATTACTGCTTTCAAACAGCTTGACCAGATGAAATCAGATTTCGTAAATATGGTGGCACACGAGCTGCGCAGTCCCCTTGTTTCGATCCGGCAGCTCAATACGGTCATGCTGGAGGGACTGACCGGCCCCATGGAAGAAAAACAGCTGGAGTTTGTCAAAAAGGGGACAAAAAAAATTGACTCCCTCCTGGCCCTTATCAATGACCTGCTGGATGTGGCAAAGATTGATGCCGGAAAATATGTGCAGCACCTGGTCCCCACGGATGTGGGCGAGATTATGGACGACATCACTGCACTCATGAAGCCAAGGGCTGAAAGCAAAGGGATAGAGCTCACATGCTCCCACGGCGATCTGCTTTCCATCCAGGCTGACCCTGAAAATATTGAAGAAATTTTGAACAACCTGATCAGCAATGCCATTAATTACTCGCCGGATGGGGGGCATGTTTCCGTGACGGCCGTAACTCGCGGGGAATATTTGGAAATCCGGGTCCAGGACAGCGGTATAGGAATTTCTTCGGAGGAGCTGCCCAAGATCTTTGAAAAATTTTACCGTGTAAAAAACCCCAAGACGAGGGATATTGCCGGCACTGGACTGGGTCTGTCCATTGTAAAGGGCATTATCGAGGCCCTCAACGGGACCATCGGTGTGGAGAGTGTGGCGAATAACGGTACTACATTCAAGATTCTCCTTCCTGCCATTATCTGAGAGATGAAAATGCCATGAATGATTCCGGAACAACGGGAGCGGTTCTCGTCGTTGACGACGAAGCCGTGGTGCGAAAAGGCATTCAACGGGTACTTGAAAAAAAGGGCCTGGAGACGGTCCTCGCGGCGAATGGAAAAGATGCGCTTGCACGGCTTGATTCCCAGCCCTTCAGGCTGGCGTTACTTGACATCCGGATGCCTGATATGGATGGCGTCGCGCTTCTCAGGACAATTCGTTCACAATACCCGGAAACAGGCGTGATCATGATTACCGGTTATCCAACCATTGATGATGCCGTTCACTGCATAAAACTTGGAGCTATTGACTATCTGGTAAAACCGTTCAGCCTTGATGATCTGAAGTCATCGCTCAGGAAAGCGGATTGTTCCAATCTGACAGAGGTCAGGAGTACCGTAAAGAATGCCGGTCTGGAGACGGGCTCAACCGAAGACGTGATGATTGGCCAGAGTCTTCCCATGAGGAAGATTTTTGATAAAATTCTCAAAGTGGCCCCAACAGACAGCACCGTTCTCATTACCGGTGAAAGTGGCACGGGCAAGGAACTGGTTGCTCGCGCCATACACCAGAACAGTCACAGAAAAGACAGGGAATTCGTTGCCGTTGACTGTTCTTCTCTTGTGGAGACACTGCTTGAGAGTGAACTTTTCGGGCATGTGAAGGGATCTTTTACCGGGGCTCATCAAACAAAACACGGTTTCTTCGAGTTAGCCAATCACGGGACATTCTTTTTTGATGAAATCGCGAACCTCAGTTTAAAAATACAGGCAAAGCTCCTCAGGGTGATCCAGGAAAGGGAATTTATCAAAGTTGGAGACCACAAGAGGGTACAGCTGGATATACGAATTGTTTCCGCCTCAAACAAGAATCTGGAGGAATCGGTTAAAGCCGAGAAATTCAGGGAAGATCTGTATTATCGGTTGAGCGTGGTGCCTTTAAAACTCCCTCCCCTCAGAAAAAGAAAAGAAGACGTTCCTCTTCTGATGGATCATTTTTTAGCCAAGTTCAGCAACAAAATGAAGAAAGCGGCTCCGCAGGTATCCGATGATGCCATGGAGATGCTGGTTGATTATGCCTGGCCTGGAAACGTAAGAGAACTGGAACATACGGTGGAAAGAATCCTGATTCTGGAAGATACGGATGTGATCCGACCACGGGATCTGCCGTCTTTTATTTCTCGAAGACAGAATGAATTTCAGATGTTTTCAGAAGAGCCCCTGAGCCTTGAGGAACTGGAAAAAAAGTATATCAGATTTGTCCTGGCTCGAACCAAAGGAAGGAAGTCGAAAGCTGCGAACATCCTGGGCATTAATCGAAAGACACTGGGGCAGAAGATCAAGAAATACGACCTTTCTTAAATGATTTTGGCCTCCGGCCCGTAGGGGAAGNGCCTACGCCCCCGCTTCCAGCCCGGAGGGCTTCCAGGCCGGAGGGGAGGGATTTTGCCTGCCGCCATCGTCCCGCAGAGCGGGGCTCAGGCGAGNCNNNCNNNNATGATTTNGGATTTTGGAATTATGGAATGATGGAATTATTTTAATTTATTGAGGAGAAATNAATGGATATTATAGAGAAGGCGTTAGCCGAAGGAAGAACCANCCTTTCAGAATATGAGTCGAAAATTCTTCTGAAAACCTACGGAATTCCGGTTACGAAGGAGATTCTTGCCACGGATATGGATGGCCTGATGGAGGCGGCTGGAAAAATAGGTTATCCCCTGGTTTTAAAGGGGTCTTCGACCAAGATCGCCCATAAGACGGAAAAAGGTCTGATCAAAGTGGATATCCGAAACAAAGAGGAAGCCCGGGCAGCTTTTACAGAGATCATGGGCGCCATGGACGTAGACGACGGGGCTGTTCTCGTTCAGGAAATGGTAAAAGGACAGAGAGAACTGGTGGTAGGGCTCACGCGGGATCCGCAGTTTGGACCATGTGTTATGTTCGGACTTGGAGGGATCTTTACCGAGATTCTGAAAGACATCTCTTTCCGAGTTGCGCCACTGGAAAAACGGGACGCTCTTGAGATGATGCAGGATATCAAGGGGCATAAAATTCTTGATGCGGTTCGAGGCATGGAGGCCGCTGATCTGGACCGGTTGGCGGAAATCCTTATTGCCGTGGGGAATATCGGCCTCGAGAATGAGGCGATCAAGGAAATCGACATGAATCCGGTCATTTTATCGGGGAGCAGGCCGATTGCGGTGGATGCCCTGGTGGTTCTTGAGAAGGCTTGAAAAACTGTGAACCGATAACCGTGAACCTGTTTCTTTCGCGTTTCCAGGAAGGCAGACATGCATCCTTCACAATCCTATCTTGAATTCACCATCGAAGAGCAGTGCTATGCACTGCCGCTTACCGCCGTAAAGAAGGTCATACGTGCCGTTGAACTTACCTGCCTGCCGGACTCCCCGCCCATCCTCAAGGGGCTCCTGAATATGAGGGGAGAGATTATTCCCGTTTTGAACATTCGATCGCGGTTTGGCCTGCCTGAACGAGATATCCTCTTTGAGGACAGGATCATAATCTGCAATACAGCTGAAAAGGTGATTGCTTTTGCAGTTGACCTGGTCAGTGGGGTTGTTGAAGTGGCGCCCGATAAGTTTGATGCGGCAAAGAGAATCCTACCCGAGATGGAATCCTATATCAGCGGAGTCGCCAAAATCGACAAAGAAACGGTTCTCCTATACGATTTGGACAAACTCTTTTCGGCAGACGATATTCGAGAGGTGGGGATAGAGAATGAATCGTTGCTTCCCTGAGGGAACCATGGGTTTTTCAGAAAACCTGGATCAAACGCGGCAGGAGGCCTGGTAAACAGGCGATGGAGAAGTTGACAGTGAGACCTATTCCGGATGACGTAATTTCCGATCTGAGCGAATTTGTCAGGATCCGAACGGGTCTGCATTTTCCGAGGGAAAAGTGGCACGATCTCAGGCGGAGTATGTGCGCGGCCGCTTCGGATTTTGGTTTTGACTCTCCGGAAACGTGTGCTCGGTGGCTTCTGTCGTCGTCGCTCAGCCAGGAACAGATGGATCTTCTGGTGGGCCGGCTTACTATCGGGGAAACGTTTTTTTTTCGTGATAAAATGATTTTCCAGACTTTGCGAGACCATATCTTGTCCCGCCGTCTTCATGGGTCAACCGCCGGGTCGGAAAAGCTGAATTTCTGGAGCGCAGGTTGCTGTACGGGAGAAGAACCTTACTCCCTGGCGATCCTCATGGATCAGTTAATGTCCCTGGGCAATCGTTTGGACGGGACGATTATCGGGACCGACATCAATCCCGGTTTTCTCCAAAAAGCAAAAGAAGGTATTTACACCCGCTGGTCTTTCCGGGAAACGCCTGATAGCATTATAGAGAGATATTTTGTCAAAAAAGAAAAGAACCGTTTCGAGATTCTTCCGCGCATAAAAAAGATGGTGGAGTTCGGCAAGCTCAACCTGGCCCAAAATGAAGACGCTTTTCCCGATACGAAATTCGGGGCCATGGATGTGATTTTCTGTCGAAATGTACTCATGTATTTTTCTGCTGAAATAAGGGCTGCTGTGATCCATCGTCTCACCCGGTCTCTGAAAGAGGGAGGCTGGCTTATTCTAAGCCCAAGCGAAACCCCCTTTGTTCAGCAACCGGAACTCAGTCCGGTAAAACTTCCCGGAATAAGCTTCTTTAGAAAAGGCGCCCCGAGGAAGCATGCCCCGACTTTACCCGTGCCAGGGCGGAAAAACGCTTCCCCCGGATTCCGGCATGTTCCTTCCTGTGGATCCACGCAACCCGCAATCCCTGTAACGAAGAAGAAGCTTCGGCAGGGGTTCCCGGAGCAGGG
>BS_KBA_SWE02_21mDRAFT_10000989_pt1 | contig 10741 bp, 10 predicted proteins | sample BalSeasSWE02_21m_FD_9196 | JGI IMG/M metagenome (IMG submission 9196)
AGCAACAACAACCCTTCACTATCCATATCCAATCGACCGGCCGGATAGACGTGCGGCAGGCTGACATAGGCTGCTAACGTCGGACGATCTTCCACATCGGTAAATTTCGACAACACGCCATAGGGTTTATGAAGCACCAAATGCTGATGAGAGCCTCCAGACTTTTTTTTGATCGCATGTGGCGTGGGCATCAGTGATTAGCCTTGATTCCCATTAACACAAGATTTGCAAACGACAAGGAATTCATCCTTTTTCATTGCCCCATCTCAAATATTCTGTTACCGTGACCGAGAATTACACATCACAGCATGCACATCTTACCTTCTCGATTTCAACAAACAGGACTTACTTATGGCATGGGAACCTAAAGACCCTTGGGGCGGCAGCGGGCAAGATCCACTTGATGAAGCCTTGCGCAAAGCTAAAGATCAAATCACGAACCTTGTTCCAGGAAAAGGCATTAAAAGCATCATCTTCATTGTGCTTATCGTCTTGGCCCTCTGGCAATCCGTCTTTATTGTCGCACCAGACGAACAAGGCTTAGTCAAACGATTCGGAGAAATCGTCCGAGTGGCCGAACCAGGTCCCGGGTTTAAAATTCCTTTTGCGGAAACAGTCGATACCCCAAAAGTTGAAAAACTGCATCGAGTGGAAGTCGGCTTCCGAACAGACCGGGGACGCACCCAATTCGTGCCGAGAGAGGCTCTCATGCTCACGGGAGATATGAATATTCTCTCACTCGAATTTATCGTCCAATACAAAATTAACGATGCCAAAAAATATCTCTACCAAGTCGCCAATGTGGAAGAAACTATTCATAATTCCGCTGAAGCCGCCATGCGGGAAGTCATCGGCAAAAGTAAGATTGATGAGGCCCTGACGGTCGGAAAAGCTGAAATTCAACAAAACGCCCAGATCTTATTACAAGGCATTCTGGATCAATACCAGGCTGGTGTGCAGGTCGCGCAGATCCAACTCCAGGACGTCAATCCACCAGAAGCCGTGGCCGCCGCGTTCAAGGATGTCGCCAGCGCCAAGGAAGATCGTGAAAAACTCATCAATCAAGCTCACGGCTACCGTAATGATCTGATCCCCAGAGCCAAGGGAGAAGCGGCTCAACAAATCAATCAGGCCAAAGCCTACGCCCAATCGAGAATTGACCGAGCAGAGGGGGAAGCCAGTTACTTCCTCCAAACATTAAAAGAATACAACCAAGGGAAAGACGTCATTGGCAAGCGCGTGTATATCGAAACGATGGAAGAAGTCCTTTCCAATACCGAAAAAATCATCTTAGATTCCAACGCCGCGAAAAACGTATTACCCTATCTTCCCTTAGATCGTCTCAGTCAATCTCGTGGAGGTAGCGCACAATGAAACAAAATCTTCTCCTCGGAATCGTGTTAGTTGTGGGGCTGCTCATTACGCTGGGGCTCTCGCCATTTTTCGTGGTTGATTTGACGGAAACCGCTATTGTGGTGGCCTTGGGAAAACCAGTTCGGACCATCACCGAGCCAGGCCTCAAATTTAAAATTCCCTTCTACCACCAGGTCACGTTTTTTGATAAACGATACTTGGATTATGATGCTCCAGCCAGAGATGTCATTACCAGTGACAAAAAATCCATGGTCATCGACAACTTCGCCAAATGGCGGATTGTGGACCCATTAAAAGTGTTCCAAGCGTTTCAGACGCAACGTGGCGCACTCCAGCGATTGGATGACATCGTGTATTCAGAACTTCGGGTTGAACTGGGGCGGCATGAACTCCCAGAGATTGTCTCCGCCAATAGGTCGCTCATTATGAAACTCGTCTCTGATCGAGCCAATGAAAAAGCCTCGGTCTATGGGTTAGAAGTCCTAGACGTGCGAATCAAACGCGCCGATCTACCAGAACAAAATGAAAAGGCTATTTTCCAACGGATGCAAGCCGAACGAGAACGGCAAGCTAAGGGATACCGTGCGGAAGGGGAAGAAGAAGCTCAGAAAATCCGATCTGAAGCTGAGAAAGATAAAACAATTATTTCGGCTGAAGCCTATAGAACTTCACAGGAACTTCGAGGCGCAGGGGAAGCCAAGGCCTATAAAACCTACGCCGATGCGTACAAACAAGGGCCGGAATTTTTTGAATTTGTCCGGACGATGGAAGCCTACAAAAAAGTCTTTGCGAAAGATACGACCATGGTCCTCACTCCAGATTCAGAATTTCTTAAATACCTCAAAAAACGCTAGACGAGGTTACCCAAGGGCATCCTAGTGAGTGGCTCTCTGACGCCTGGCGTCTTGTAGCGCATGGCAAATCCAGAACACGTTCAACGGTTGATCGACGGCGGGGTTCAAGAATGGAACAAGTTCCGCCGCAACTCCCAATCGCCGCAACCAGATCTCAGTGGGGCTGATCTCTCCGGCTACGACTTTACTGGCCTCGATTTAAGCCACGCCAATTTGGAAGGCGTGGACCTTTCCGATGCCTATCTCTTTCGAGCCACGCTTACAGAAGCCAATCTGACCAGAGCCAACCTCACCGAGGCGGACATCCTGGAGGCGAATTTCATTAAAGCGAATCTTTCCTATGCGACCATGGTTAGAACGGACCTCTCGGGTACAGGCTTAATCGCCTGCAACTTAGAAAAAGCCAATCTGGAAGGGGCCAACCTCACGCGGGCCTCACTTCCCTGGGCCAACCTCACCCATGCGAATCTTTCCAAAACAAAATTGCACCTCACCGACTTGCGTGAAGCCAAATTGATTCACGCCAACCTCCAAGGCGCATCCCTTCAGGATACATCCCTCACCGGAGCGATTATCCAAGAAGCCAACCTTCTTGGCGTGACCAACGTCTCCATCGATCTCCTCGCCAAAGCCAAAACCCTCTATCACACCCAACTCGACCCGGAGCTCAAAGCCCAACTCCTCAAAGACCATCCCCACCTCTTCGAACAACCCTATTTTTGACACTGCAGCTTAAGAAATTTTATATCATACCTATTGATGTTCCAAAGGACTCTGAAACTGAATCAATAAGCGAACGGTTTTTTTAGGGAACCACAATGGCAGGACGCGGCTCGAAACAATAATAAGGAGAACGCCATGAAGACACCTCACATCGTGCATTTTGGCAAGTCATTATTGCTAATGATGATTTTGACTTTTATGGGCATGACTTCCAGCTTGAGTCTGGCTGAGACCGATCGTTCATTATATGAACGCCTGGGTGGGTATGACGCGATTTCAGCCGTCGTCGATGTGTTTCTGACCAAAGTATGGGAAGACCCGGTCGTGGGACGATTTTTTGTGGGCATGGGCACGGATACCCGCAATCAATTGAAGCAAAAAAATACGAACCTCATGTGCGCGAGTACCGGTGGCCCTTGCAAAACAATCAATCGCCCATTAGCCGAGGCCCATGTCGGCTTAGGGATTACCGATAAAGAATTCGATATCGTCGCGGGTCATTTAGGGACAACCTTAAAAGAATTCAAGGTTCCTGAAAAAGAATACGATGAGCTCATGGCCAAAGTCGGCGGTCTTCGCGACTACGTTGTAGAAGCAAGAATAAAAAAATAAGCTGAAAAACTATTTTCGGCGGATGGCCACCAGGCGGCCAACCATTTCTTGGGGAAGGTTTAAGGGAGGGGCACTCAAGTTAATTCGTGAACCAACACCCTGGACGAGCTTGGGACCTTCTGAGGTGTTGACGATGCCTTTAATGCGTAATGTTTTGAGCGGTTGGAGTTGTTGGATGAGATGTTCAGGCGTAATGTTGTCAGGGAAAGAGAGTTCCTGCGCCTCAAAGGCTTCATGTGTATGAGGAACAATTTCAGGCTTGCTCCTGCGCTTGGATGAATTCGATGACGCGGGAGTGGGAGGAAAAACCACCGAGGTATCGATCTGCCCTTGAATACTTCGAATCAATGGGGCGCCTGGCGCCATTTCCTGGAGAAGGTGTTCTAAGCGACTCATAGAGTCTTCTGTGACGAGATCGACTTTATTGAGCACCACGATATCTGCCGAAGACACTTGCTGCTCAAAGGTGCCTTCCAAATCTCGACCTTCCGCTACTTGCTCCGCATTGGCCACCACAACTGCGAGACTTTCGCCAACCCACTCCGTCAGTGGTTCCCGCCAAAACGTCATGAGCGTTTCGAATGGCAAGGCCACCCCGGAGGTTTCAACCACGATCCGATCGGGTCGAATGGTCTCCCACAAATTCTGGAGCGTCTCCAGTAATTCATTGGTTAACTGACAACAGACACATCCCCCTTCCAACTCCACGTAGCCCGGCCCTCCTTCCTCCTGCAGCAAGGCCCGATCAATGCCCAATTCGCCAAATTCATTGGAGATCACGGCCAACTTCAGACCCTGTTGCTGCGCATCCGCGATGAGATGTTTAACGAGAGTGGTTTTGCCCGCACCTAAAAAACCGGAGACCACCAGGGCAGGCACACCAAGAACAGGACTTGTGGGTTCATTGGGTGAGGAAATAGGTGCAGATTCGGTGGTCATACGGAAGAACACATCTTTAATAAGTAGAAGAGAAGCAATGGTTAGAATAATTATTGAGGACTGATCTCGTACATTAAGGTAACCGTGCCACTCACCGTGAGTTCTCCAGCCGACACCGAGGCCTCGCCTCCGTCCTCCATCGACATCGCGACACTGGCCATCCTATAGCGTCCGGCAGGCGCTACGACCGACACCCCACCTTCCATCACGTTCATGATTTTGACTAATTTGAGCTTCAACGATTGCGCTAGGGTATCGGCTTTGGTCTGGGCTTTTGATGCGGCAAGTTGCAAGACTTTGAGTTTCGTCGGTTGCTCGTCTTGTAACCCCCAAGAAATGCCGGAAAAACGGTTGGCCCCCACTTTTAAGACCCCATCCACGACTTTCCCAACGATATCCAGATTCCGGACCTCCACATTGACCTGATGCACGACTCGATACCCAATAATACGAGGAATGGTCTGCTCCAACGACTCACCGGAAGACCGGCGTGGTGGTGGTGGATATTCAGGAATGACATTTAAGGAAGTTGTCTGGATAAATTTGGGCTCAATCTCTAACTTTTGGCATTCAGTCAAGACCTGAGCCATGCGCTCTTGATTTTCTTCTTGGACTTTCGCCAATTTTTCCCCGACCGTTTCCACTGCAAAACTCAACACCGCTTTATCGGGGGGCACGTTTAGCCTTCCTTCTGCGGAGACGGTAAGACGTGGCTGATCTTGCTCATCATGTCCCGCCCACCCATTTACAGGAAGCACAAGAAGGAGCCCCGATACAACCAAGCCCAACATTGTTGTTGATTTCATCGTCTTGAACATTGACAAACCCCACAGATGTTTTTGAGAATGGCTTCCATTATGACAACACCCAATCCTAGCGCAGCCCAAACCGCATCTTCCTCAGAAATTCCTGACCGACTCTGCACGTGGTGCCAAACCACGATGATGAAACGACTTGTGGGAGAAGGCCGGTTTATCCATTACACCTGTCCGAAATGTATTTTCCAGCATACATCTAAAGTGCAGACAGCGGCATCTTCATAATTTCTCTAGTCACTGAGAACTCTACCTCCCCTAACCCCTCCTCACAAAGGAGGGGGATATCCTAGAGGACTAATCAAAATAAATTGGAGACGATGCGGGTTCCGCCGACCCAGGTGCCGATAATACTGCCAATCGTGGGGAGGAGAAACGCGAGAAACACGCGCAACAACCGACTTTTCCACCATCGACCCGGAATCGCAATATCTTCTGCCACCGTTTGAAAATCTCGGACAATGGGTGGCTGAAGGTAGGCTTGAACAAAGGCCGTCACATAGCCCACGCCGATGACCGGCGTCAGACTCGTAAATGGCGCAGACACAAACGCGGTGAGGATCGTCAGCGGATGAGCCATCGCTAAGATGCCTCCAATGCCGCTGGGAATGCCATTCGCTAAAATCCAAAACAACGCATTTTCTCCCGCTGCATCCGCTCCCTTTTGCCAACCAATCCAGGCAATCGATCCAACGATTAACAGGGGAATACTCCAACCCACCACTTTCCACATAGGAGAAACGGGCGGGATATAATTTAACTCTTCCAGGTCAACAGAGATTTGCTGCTCAATGATCTGGCAAATGCCTGCCACATGGCCGGCCCCCACAACCGCGACCGTCCTCGTTCCAGGAGCTTCCACGATCTTTTTCGCTAAGTAACGATCTCGCTCATCAATCAGGGCGACTTTGAGCGTAGGCACTTCTGTGCCCAGTTCTTTCATCATCTCGGAAAGCACATCTTGTTTTTTAAGATTGCGAATTTCATCTTCGGAGACTTCTGTAGTATCGAAAATACTCAGAAGGAGTGAGGACAAGAGCAAACTTTTTTTCCAAAATGGGGTGTTGCGCCAGGCCCGACGCATAGTCACCCGCACATCTCGATCACCTAATGTCACCGGAACATTATGCTTCTCCGCCATCCGAATGGCCTCAAGCATTTCTGTCCCCGGCAATACCCCAAGTTTATCACCCAACCGTTTCTGGAAAGAGGCCAACACCAGATTGACCATGAGCGTGCTAAGTTGCTGTTGACGAATAATTTCTTTGAGATCGAGGGATTCCCATCGGTTGGGATGAGAAATGGCTTCAAATCGTTTGGCATCCAATTCGACGCAGACACCATCAGGATNCTCTTGCTCAATGACTAGTCTGACTATTTCGACGGATTCTCGTGACACATGGGCTGTGCCGACCAAGATCACCGTCTTGCCCCCAACGGTTAAGACCGCCACATCGGAGTCATATTGACCAAGAAGACCTGTAGGAGAGTCCGGCGCTGAAGAAGGTAAGGATTGATCGCTATCTGACATACATACACCTTGACGTAATGGACAATAAAATTGTCAAGCCTCATCCGTTGGCTTGACTGAAACTCGAGTGACACTCAGGAGGGAAACCTTTTCCCCCTTTGACATCCCACGTCAGAATGAGTACCAATACAGTAACTCAGGTAGACATGGAGAAGGACACAAAACAACCCACCCGACAGTCTCCCATGTGGATATGGTTGAGTGCGGATGGCGCACGATGGCGAATCAAGCACACATCGGATGGGATTTGGTCGTGTCCCATCGGCACGGGCGGGAAACGGGTGGGGTCCTGGGAACCCGGTCTTCCGTCAAGTCTGGGCTCCTGGCCTGGTCTGAAGAACCAGGGATAGAACCCCCCGCCAGGCTGGCTTCTAAAGATCAAAGAGGAAATTGACGTTGCCTCCGCCCCAGGATTTAATTGTTCCCTCAATGCCCTTTTTATTATCGGAATAGACCCACACGACTACATCCTCCAGACCCGTCAGCTTTTTCATCTGCTCCAAAAGCACCAGAATAATTTTTCGTCCTCGCTCTCGATCAGCCGATAACCGATGAAACATTTTTTCGGTGACGTGTAGCTGAAGCAGATGTCCTTTGACCTGAACGGCCGTAACATCTGGATTGTTTCCCATCTGCGTTTTGATTGCCTCAGCAACTTCTTCATTGGTTTTGGACATGTACCACCTCTATCTTCCTCATCCTGGTAGATTCAATTAGTAAGGCTCGCTCGATGAACTATGAGGAAATGGGTTGCGTGGCCTGCTCTAACCACAGACGCGTGTCCGCTTCAACCTTCCCCGCTAAACGGTGCCATACACGAGCATGATAGGTATTGATCCAGTCCCGTTCCTGGTTGGACAAGAGGCCTGCCACAATTAACCTCCGGTCAAACGGCACCACCGTCAATGTGTCAAAGGCCAAAAACGGACGGTTGGAGTCTTGGGACATCTCCTCGCGTGTGACCACCACTAAATTTTCAAGCCGGATCCCAAAGGCCCCGGTTTTGTAATACCCAGGTTCATTCGACACAATCATCCCGGGTTTAAGCGCTACATCATTGGCCGATTTGGCAATGCGTTGCGGCCCTTCATGGACGCCGAGAAAACTGCCCACTCCATGACCGGTCCCATGATCGTAATCTAACCCCATGGCCCAGAGTGGGGCTCGTGCCAAGGCATCAAGTTGACTCCCTGTTGTTCCTTCGGGAAATTTTGCCGTGGCTAAGGCGATATGGCCTTGTAAGACTCGCGTATAGCGATCTCGATGTTCATCGGTCGGCTGTCCAATCGCCACCGTTCGGGTAATATCAGTCGTCCCATCCAGATATTGTCCGCCAGAATCCACAAGATATAATGTCCCTAGCTCCAGATCTCGATTGGTCTCAGGGGTCGAATGATAATGCACAATCGCCCCATTCGATCCTGCGCCAGAAATGGTCGGGAAACTGGCATCCTCCCACATCGCTTGTTGCTTCCGACAATCATCAAGGTACGCAGCCGCTTGTAATTCTGTCACCTGTCCATTGTGTGATTCTCGATCCAGCCAGGCCAAAAACTGGCATGCCGCGACCCCATCCCGCTCATGTGCCGCATAGGCCCCTTGAATCTCAACATCATTTTTGCAGGCTTTCGGCAATGAACACGGATCATCCGCATGAATGAGGTGCGCACCGTTAGTGGTCAACGTCGAAAATATCCAGGTATTGGTTTTCATGGGGTCGCACAACACCCGCTGACCCTGTTGTCCTAATTGCTGTAATGCCACTTCAAATGCTTCCGGCGATTCCAGGGAAACATCCTGGCCTAGATGAGACGCAAGGCCGGGACTCACTTTTCGGGCATCGACAAATACCGCTACCCGTCCGGTGGCATAGATAATCGCCTGGCACAGTGGCAACGGCGTATGAGACACATCGCTGCCTCGAATGTTTAACAACCACGCAATAGAATCTGCGGCGCTAATAATGGCTGCGTCAATGCCATCATCCCGAAAGTTCTTGGCTAAATCCTCTCGCTTCTGTTGCGAACTTTTTCCTGAAAACTTCAAAAGATGCGGCTTGATCAAACCCATTGGGAGAGAGGGTCGCTCATGCCACACCTGATCAATGGGGTTGGGAGAACAAGGAATTAGTTGCGCCTCAGCCCGATCACAGGCTTTTTGATAACGTTCCAGATCTTTTGGTGTATGGAGCCAGGGGTCATAGCCAATGCGGTTGGAGGGACGGACATGAGACTCAAGCCATGTGGCTGGAGGATGATCCCCGCTATGATTGAAGGTAAAATCGTGTGTATCGACTTGATCAGCGACTTGGAGGGTATACCGCCCATCCACAAACATTGCGGCTTCTTGGGCCAGAACAATCGCCGTACCCGCAGACCCTGTAAACCCGGTAAGCCACGCTAACCGCTCAGCACAAGAAGGCACATATTCATTTTGATATTCATCCGCATGCGGCACGATGAATCCAGTCAGGTCCAGACGCTGTAATTCAAGCCTCAACGCCTCAAGCGGCTTGGGGTCCATTGATTCATTCAAGGCTTCATCCCTGCTGATTAGCGTGTCTCTGTCTTCGGTTTCCACATATGGTCGCACAAAAATGAGGATAGCATATTTCTCGTTGATCTTGCCGAATCAACCTGAAAATGTGTGGAAAACTCTGAGATGACTACTGGATGGCTTGAAATGCCGATTCTTCGGACGGGTAGGTCGGGATCAGAGTAGGAAAGTTGACTGAGTCGAGGAGGGTTTTGATGGGTTGCTGCGGGCCAACTAAGCTCATCGCCAAATCACATTCCTTTAAATTGAGGTAGGCCAATGCCAGCGCACCCAACGCCGTGCTGTCCATAAACGTCACGCCTTGAATGTTGAACATGATATGCTTCGCGCCGGAATGTCGCGCACTGTTAACAATCGCCTGAAAAACTTTCCGGGAATAATAGGTCACGCGCCCGGAAATCATCAAGACCAGTGTTTCTTCTTGTATTCGTTCAGCTACATGCATAAGTACACCATCGTATTTCCTTCCTTTTCGGCAATTATCGTCAATTCTTGCCTAATACCCCTATTTTTCTGATTGTTTCGAAGAGAATACCTATTCTGGCCTCAGTGACTGGGAAGGCAAGAAACGGCGTTGGCCATTCTTGGAAAGACTCTTGGCAGGAGGAAGACAAAAATCGGAAGGCTAAGAAGTCACTACAACCATCAAAGACAGACAAAAAACGACAGGAGGACGTACGAGATAGAGACGACAAATGCCTGATTCACAGCATCCAGGCTGGTCTCAGTCAGAACAAACTCAAAACATTGTGGTCGGTTCTGTGTGACCCTATAATCATGTCCCATGGATTCATCGGTCACGAGCACATCCCAGCACATTTCTCTACTCTCTCTGTTAAAAGAGCATTTTGGGTTTACCTCCTTCCGGCCCCTGCAAGAAGAGATCATTCGCGATGCCCTGGCCGGGCGAGACGTGGTTGCCTTGTTGCCAACTGGCGGTGGGAAGTCCCTCTGCTTCCAGTTGCCGGCCCTGGCCCGACCAGGGCTCACCGTGGTGGTCTCACCCCTCATTGCCCTCATGAAAGATCAGGTCGATGCCCTTCAAGCCAATGGCATTGCGGCGACCTTTCTCAATTCCTCGCTCAGCGCACAGGAATCTCAGGCCCGGTTGCGTGGTGTGCACCGTGGGGACTACCGATTGCTCTACATGGCGCCGGAACGGCTCATGCTCCCAGACAGCCTGAACGATCTTCGGCGTTGGCAGATCAATTTTCTCGCCATCGACGAAGCCCATTGCATTAGTGAATGGGGCCATGATTTCCGGCCGGAATATCGCAGGCTGGTAGAACTGAGAGAACGATTTCCTTCCTTGCCGATCATGGCGTTGACCGCCACAG
>BS_KBA_SWE02_21mDRAFT_10000990_pt1 | contig 10739 bp, 8 predicted proteins | sample BalSeasSWE02_21m_FD_9196 | JGI IMG/M metagenome (IMG submission 9196)
CTTCACCTTCAACAATATCAAAAATGATAGCAAAAGCAGTTCCCAAATTGTGTTGATTATTGATGACGTCTCCATAACGATCTTTATAATAAGTAAGCGTTCCATCGGGTAAAACTAATTCCTTTAAAATCGCCTTTTTTAACTTTTCGGCTCTTAACAACCAATTTTTAGCTTCTTTATTTAGGTTATTTTTTTTAGCTGCATTAGCCATTGCAAGCATCGCTTTATAATACATACAGTTTGTAGAAGTTCCTTTTAAAAGAACACAATCTGCAATTGTCATGCTTTTAGGATATCCGCCATTTGATGCAATATCTTGGAAAGTAGGTTGCGCTCTAAATAAGCCGTCTTCAGCATCAAACCAAGGATCGTAAAATCTCTATAAATATTCTTTTCCTGTTTTATAAAACCACTGCCAATCTGCTATTATCGGATTTTTTTCAAAAAGATCATCAACAGCCCAAATCCATACAACATCATCTGTTCTTCGGGTATAACTGTTTGTTTTGTATTGCTCCATCACGTCAGGTTCATGATCAGAAATCACTTCCCAAGGCACATTGATTTCTGGTATTACGTGTTCTGCAGAAACTTTATGACCTAATTTGCCTCTAACTTCTCTTGTTATCATCAAAGATTTTTTCATTTCTTCAGGAAAAATTGTATTCAACGCTAATATCCCTGCAAACGCAATATCTCTAGTATACACTTTATCTGTATAACGCCTTCCTGCAGCAAAATAAGTTCCAACTTCATTTTTTACCATATTTTGCTCAATATCGTTTAATGCTATTTTAAACATTTTAGTCATGATAGGCGTTGCTTCATCAACTAATGAAAGTTCTGTTTCTGGTGTTACATTTGGTAAATCATTGGTATTGAAAGAGCCTAATCCATCTGTTAATTCATTTTCAGTTAAAATTAAAGGCGGATTGCCATATACAAGTTTTTGGCTGTATGTACAAGAAATTGTAAAAAAACTTAGTTGTAGAATTATTAAAATATTTTTTATCATTTAATGAATTTTATAAAATTTAAACAAATTAATAAATCAAAAAAACAATTAACTTTGAAATAACTAAATACTCTTTATCAAAAAGTTCAAATTAGTTTGAATACGTACAAAGCAGATAAACGACCATAGATATTAAGATTTTAAAAAATGCTTGGATTTTATCTATTACCTATGAAAGACACTTATATCTAAGACTATTATTTTAGTTCATATTCAAATTTATACCTATCACTTTCTTGATGTGCTTCCTTCATAAAATCTGCAATTTTTTTCACGATTTCAGGATATCTATCAGCGATATTATTTCCTTCTCCTGGATCTGTACTTAAATCATATAATTCAATTGGAGCATTTGGGTTATTGGTCATTTCTAAACGAACTCCTTTCCAATTTCCTGTTCTAACGGCTTGTGTTCCATTATTTTCATAAAATTCCCAATATAGGTATTCGTGTTCTTTTTGCTGCTTCCCATGTAATGTTGGTAAAAAAGAAATTCCTTGACTCTCTTTAGGTGTAGCAACACCAATTATATCAGAAACGGTTGGTAACACATCCCAAAATGCCGAAATATGATCTGAGGTAGATCCCGATTTTATGACATTAGGCCACTGTATAATCATAGGCTCTCGAATACCACCTTCATACAAATCTCTTTTAATCCCTTTAAAGATGCCGTTGCTATTAAAAAATGCTGGATCTCCACCACCTTCTGCATGTGGACCATTATCACTTGTAAATACTATTATTGTATTGTCTTCAATTCCTAATTCCTTCACTTTGGCCATAATTTCTCCCACATAATTATCCAATCTGATAACCATTGAAGCATAAGCTGCATGTGGATTAGTTTGGCTTGAATATTCTTTAACTATAAGATCTTCTCCATAATCTAGTCCTGTAGATTTTCCCTTTCCGGTGTATGGGACTTCCTCTCCAAATTTTTCTTTCTGTTGTTTAAAAGTTTCATCTTCAGGTACCATTAATTCCGCATGAGGTAATGTTGTTGGATAATACAAAAAAAACGGTCTATCTTTATTCTCAACTAAAAAATTAAGTGCCTTTTCGTGAATCAAATCCGCAGAATAGGTTTCTTTATGCTTCCAGTCGTTACCCTCTAAATAAACTTTTTCTCTATTATGCCATAAATGTGTTGGATAAAAACGATGGGCGACGGTTTGACAATTATAACCAAAAAATTCATCAAATCCTTGATTATTTGGATCTCCTTCTGAACCAACATAACCCAATCCCCATTTTCCAAAAGCGCCAGTAACATACCCCGCATCTTTAAGGACCTCTGCTATAGTAATTGTTTCGCCACTCATAGGCGGTTGTCCTTCCTCTACATTAGGTGCTTTAGAATTACTTCGAATAGAGGTTTTTCCAGTATGTTGACCACTCATTAAAGATGATCTTGATGGAGCACAAACTGTAGCTCCAGCGTAATGTTGTGTAAATAACATTCCTTGGCTAGCCAACATATCTATATTTGGAGTACTAAACTTTTCCTGTCCATAAACCGAAAGATCAGCATACCCTAAATCATCTGCAAGAATATATATTATATTCGGCCTTTGTATTACTTTTTCATGACTATTTTCCTTAGTCTGACTATTACAAGATAAAATTACACCAAATAGACAAGCTACTAATAAACCCTTGATATTTTTATTTAATTTCATAATTTGTATTCCTTTTATTTTTAATTAAATTCCTTTTGTAAATAAAATTTTGTTATACAAGAATCGGTGAATGTAATTCTTTAAAAAGATTTTCAGCCTTTTCAAAGTCGTATACATCTATACCTAAAAAACGAAATTTATATCTATCTATCTTATTATTCATAAAATCATTATTAATTAAATAGGTTTATAACTCCTATTTTGTAGTTAAAAAATGATAAACTGTATACGTTTCATACTTTTCGCCTGGCTTCAATATGATAGAAGGAAATGTTTTTTGATTTGGTACATAGGGAAAGTTTTCGGTTTCCAAAGCAAAAGATGCTCTATAATTAAATGGTTTTCCCATTTTTCCTATATCCAGACCTTTGAAGAAATTAGCACTAAAAAAATGAACGCAAAGGTCGTTGGTTGAAACTTGTAACTTTCTACCGCTTTTTGGCTCTACTACTGTAGCTGCCAAAACTATTTTTTTATTTTGCTTTTTCTTTAAAACATAAGTTTGATCATATCCTCCTGTAAGTTTCAATTGCACATTTGAATTCTCAAATACTAAATCCTTACCAATTGGCTTTCCCTTTCTAAAATCAAATGGGGTTCCTTCTACTTTAAGAATTTCACCAGATGGTATTTTTTCTGAATTTACTGGACAGAAATAATTTGAAGGTATCGTTAATATATGATTTAATATATCCCCATTACCCTCACCTGCTAAGTTAAAAAAGGCATGATTGGTAAGGTTGACAGGGGTGCTTTTATCTGTTGTGGCAGAAAATTTTAAAGTCAGCTTGTTATTAGAAGTTAAACAATATGTTGCTTCTACCTTTAAATTACCGGGATAGCCCATTTCACCATCTACTGAAATATAAGATAATACAATTGAAGTATCAGTAACTGATTTTACATCCCAAACTTGATTATGAAACCCATTTGACCCTCCGTGTAGATGATTAACGCCACTATTTAAGGGTAGCGAATACGTAGTGCCATCTAGTTCAAATTTTCCTTTATAAATTCTGCCTGCCACCCTACCAATAATAGCGCCATAATAAGCTCCAGTTGCTTTTAAGTAATCATCTATACTTTTAAACCCAAGAATAACATCAGCATTATGTCCATATTTATCTGGTGCACATAAACTAACTATTCTACCTCCATAATTGGTTATAGCAGCGTTTAAATTTCCATTTTTAAGAAAAAATAGACCTACTTGTTTACCATTAACTACTTTGTTAAAGTTTTCTGGGTTAAGTTGAGCACATCCACCACTATCAAAATTATTCTGGCTAAAAGCTGTTGAACCATTAAATAAAAAAAATCCTAATAATAAAACAACTGCCTTTTTCATACTTATTTTAATTCTACTTTTTCTACATTTTTGTAATCCATACCTCTAATAGATTCAAAGGATTTTATCATTTCTTGTAACAATTCAGGTTTTGATTCTGCTAGATTATTTTGTTGACCTACATCATCTTTCAGATTATATAACTGAAAAACATCCGCATTTCCAACTTCTATATTTACTTCCGATAAAATTGCTTCTCCTTTATAAGGTGGTATCATAAGCCAATCGCCTTTTCTAAAAGCGGTTCTGGTGGTTGCTTCAATAACCAATTCTTCTCTCCCTGAATTCGTTTCTCCCATAAAAGTTGCCAAAAGATTTTGACTATCTTTAGCAGAATCTTTACTACCAACAAGTGCTGCAATAGAATTTAATAAATCTAATTGACACACCAAAGCATCCGAAGTTGTTGCTTTAATTTTTCCTTTCCAATAGGTAATAAATGGTACACGAACTCCTGCTTCAAATAAGCTGTATTTTCCACCACGCAAAGGACCACTTGGTTTGTGATTTCCTAATTTTTCAATAGCATCATCATAATAGCCATCATTTAAAACTGGGCCATTATCACTTGTAAATATAACTAGCGTATTTTCTAAAATTCCTTCTTCTTTTAATGTTTTCATAAATTCTCCAATCGCCCAATCTGCTTCTGCAATTACATCACCTCTTGGGCCTAACTTGGTTGCACCTACAAATCGTTTGTGTGGAGTTCTTGGAACGTGAGGTTGTTGCATTGCGTAATACAAAAAGAATGGTTTTTCTTTATGATCTTTTACATAGGTTTGTGCTTTCTTCAGAAAATGATCTGCCATATCTTCATCTGTCCATTTTGCAGATTCACCACCTTTCATATAACCAATTCTTGGAATTCCATTTACTATGGAACTATTATGACCATGATGCCATTTCATTCGTAATAATTCAGGATTGTCTTTTCCTGTTGGTTGACCTTCAAAGTTTTGATCGTAATTAACTTCAATTGGATCATTTGGATCTAAACCATCAACAAAACCATTATCAATATACACAGTTGGAACACGATCTTGTGTTGCCGCCATAATATACGAATACTCAAAACCTACTTGATTTGGACCTGGAGTTACTTGTTTATTCCAATCCACAATGCCTGTTCCTAAACCCAAATGCCATTTACCAACGGCTCCTGTTTGATAGCCCTCTTTTTTAAGCATTGTTGCAATGGTCATTTGATCTGTACCAATTAATAAAGGCGCAGTTCCTGGCAATATTTTGGCGTCTTTATTTCGCCAAGGATACACACCTGTTAGCAAACCATATCTACTTGGTGTGCAGGTTGCAGATGTTGCATATCCGTTTGTAAAACGTACTCCTTCATTTGCCAAAGCATCAATATTTGGAGTGTTAAGTTCAGTAGCTCCATAAGAACTTAAATCTCCATAGCCTAAATCATCCAAATAAATGATTACAATGTTGGGTTGTTTTTTAATAACCTCTGTTTTCTTTTGAACACAGCTACTAAAGATGATTAAGATGATTAAGATTTTTACCGATTTTACTACCTTCATTTGTTTGTTATTTTAAAAATTACATGATGTTTTAAATTGCTTACTATTCATGTTGTTCTTTTTTGGTTTTCGCTTTTTTTAGCAATGGAAATAATTTTGATTCAACTCTTGCTGTTTTAGCTAATTTTAGAAACTCTTCCTTTAATTTAGGTTGTAAATCTGCTAGATTGTTCGTTTCATTTGGGTCGTTTACAAGGTTGTAAATTTCAATCGTTTGTTTAAAATTAGACTTGTCATAAAAGATAGTTGCTTTCATATCACCTTTTCTAATTGCTTGACTTTGATTACGCTCCCAATACAAATAATCGTGTTCTTTTTGTTGGTTTTCATTCCCTAACAATGTTGGTAAAAAAGAGATTCCATCAATATTCTTCGGATTTTCTACGTTTACTAAGTCTGCGCAGGTAGGTAAAAAATCCCAAAAAGCAGAAAGATGATTAGAAATTGTACCCGGTTTGATTTTTCCTTTCCAATAAGCAATCATTGGAGCTTTTATGCCACCTTCATAAACTTCTCCTTTTCGTCCATGCAATTCGCCACCCGTTTTTAAAAATTTATCTTGATTTGGCTGCAAAGCAGTTCCGTTATCACTTGAAAAAATGATTAATGTATTTTCAAGAATTCCTAAAGCCTTTAATTTGGCGATAACTTCACCTACTTGTGTGTCTAAACGAGTTGACATTGCTGCATATTTAGGTTCTGTAAAACCCTCATCTGTAGCATCTCCTTTTGAGATACCATATTTTTTTTCGTAATAATTAAGCAACTCATCGTCAGGTTGATGATATGGATTGTGAGGTAAGGTAGAGGCGTAATACAAAAAGAACGGCTTGTCTTTGTTATTTTCAATAAAATTCAATGCTTGGTTATGAATAACATCTGCACTAAAATCAGTTAATGGTTCTTTTAAATTACCAATCAAAGGAACTGAATCGTTATTATGACGCATGTAATTGGTATAATAAGAATGTGCATGTCTTTGGCAATTGTAGCCATAAAACTCATCAAAACCTTGATTATTTGGATCTCCTTCTGAACCGACATAACCCAATCCCCATTTTCCAAAAACACCTGTTGTGTAATTTGCTTCTTTTAAAATTTCAGCCACTGTAACTTCACTATCCAAAATAGGTTCATTGCCTTCAAAAGGAAGTTGTTTGTTATCTCTTATCCAAGAATTTCCAGTATGCTTTCCGGTTAAAAGTGCACAACGTGAAGGTGCGCAAATATTAGAACCTGCGTAATGATTTGTAAACTTCATTCCTTCGTTTGCCAATTTATCGATATTTGGAGTTTCAATTAGTTTTCCTCCATAGGCGCCAAGCTCATTATAGCCCATGTCATCCGCAAGAATATAAACAATGTTTGGTTTAACAATCTTTGCTGTTTTATTCTTTTTTTGTGCATTTAGGCCCAATGAAGCCAACATTATTGCGCAAACTATCCAATTATTAATCTTCATATTATCTATTTTCTTTAATTAATTTTCGCCACTTTTTTCTACCCAATTTAATGGGATTGGGACTGTTTTTTTACCATACACTTCATAAAATTTATCAAACATATCATAATATTTATTCTTATACATGTTTTGTAATTTTTCTTCTCTAGCCTGCGGATAATAATCGAAAATATCCCCTTCACCTAATACTCGTGGATCTTTTTGTTTTCTCAATTCTTTTTCCATTTGACCCTTTAACTCCTTTATAATTGGAGCATATTTTGGATTAGAAGCTAAATTATTAAGACAATCAGGGTCGTTTTCCATGTCGTAAAGTTCCTCTGCAGGTCGTTTTCCAAATGCTAATAAATAATAATTATAATCTGCATCTTCTTCTTTTAAACTCGTTAAATATGATTTAGTAGGTGAATCATCGACATTATTATAACCGTATTCCGGATCGCCTGCAGGCCATCTATAAGGTTTATAATTATGAGAATATAAGTATTTATCTGTTCTGATGGCTCTTACAGGATAACCAACATTAATTTGATCGCCATCAATACGCCCCATATCATGACGTTCTTTTCCTAATAATGCATAAGACCGCTTGTTATCAATACGTCCTGACTTTTCAGAAAGTAGTAGATTTAAAAAGCTTTGACCAGTCATTTGCTGATGAGGTTTTAAGCCTGCTGCTTCCATAATGGTTGGAGCAACGTCTGGAAAACTAATAAAATCAGTTACTACTCTTCCTGGTATAATTTTGTCTCCCCATCTTACCACAAAGGCTTCATGAAAATCTTCATCATAAATCTGTCCTTTTACACGAGGGAATGGCATTCCTTGATCAGATGTTGCAATAATGATGGTGTTATCTAACAATCCTCGTTTGGCCAGCGAAGCCAAAGCGTACCCAATTTGAGTATCATGGTATTCAACTTCTACTCCATAATCAGCTAAATCACCACGCACCAATTCATTATCAGGAAAAAAACCTTGAACAGTTACCTTACTTAAATCTTTATTCTCTTTCTTATAAGAATCCTTTTCATATTTTCGATGTGCTTCATGAGTTCCAAACCAAAAACAAAATGGCTTTTCCGCATCTCGTTTCGTAAGAAAATCTTCAAAATTTGCAGCATAATCCTTTTTACTAATCCCTTTATGTGGCGGAGTAAGATTTATGTTGTTATATTCCCATCCTGCGGGGTTGTGCTCTCCATAATAAACTCCTGGACCCCAACCCTTACCTGTAAATCCAATATCATATCCTGTTTCTTCAAGCAATTCTGGATAAAATTTAAACTTTTCAGGAATCACAGGTATATGGTTTGCTGCTTCTTCAAGCTGCCACGAATATCTTCCAGTCAGAAAAACTGCTCTTGAAGGGGAACATTTGGGGTTATTAACATATGCATTGGTAAATAAAACACCTTCATTCGCTATGCGATCAAAGTTTGGGGTTTTAATATATTCACTACCATAAACTCCCATACTATTGCGTGAAATATCATCCCCCATAATAACAAGTATATTAGGTCGCTTATTTTGAGCTGATAGCAAATTACAATGTAAAACACTTATCATAACGATAATAGAGGAGGCAAGTAAATAAAAACTTTTTTTTATTTTCATATATAATTTAGATTATTTTATTTTCGTTGAATATCTACTTCAATCCCATTAAAAATATCATCTGTTTTGTCCGTATTTACTAAAACAAAATCAGATCCATATTCTCCTCTATGGTTCAATTCCATATCAGTAACATCTATTACTACGGTTTTCCATTGATTATCTCCTTTACCTTTCACTTCTATTGCAGTCTTCATTTGCTTTCCATCGCTATACTTTAAAGCCCAAGTTGAACCTGCCCTTTTATCTAACCAAGTAATGGTAAATTTCAAATTTTTAGGAATTGAATTAGCAAACATTTCGTCATCAAATTTGAAATACATGGTATTTTTACCAGTAGCATTTTCAAAAGAGCGGGCAAAACGGTCGTATTTGGAAGACTTCTGATTGATTTCACCTCGTACCCTAAATAAGCCAATAGAGGTTTGATTTGGATTAATTTGAGTCAAAAAACGTTCATAATTACCGTCTTCAATATCCCAACCTGCATCATTATATCCAGTTTGCCTGTATCGTTGATTAACTTGACCTTCATTAACTGATTTTAAATCATCCATTTTTGCACCTCTTGATTCATAAGCTTTACAAATTTTAACATAGCGATCTAAATTGGATTTGGATGCTTTGCCAAATTCATTTTCAGGGAATTTCACTTTATCTGCAGCATCTAATCCTTCATGAAAAACGGAGACTGCGGCTGTAGCTGTAGCTGGATAAACTTGTTGGGCATATTTATTAAACATTCTAAAAATATCACTTACTTCTTTGTTTTGATAGCCATGTTCAACCGCATTTTTATTCATATTGGTTGATGAGACGCCAGTATTTATCCCGCTTAATGCAGCCCAATAAAAGCCAAGGTTCTGATTGATAGTAAAAATTGGCTTTTTCCAAGAGTCGTCCATTTCTGAAGCTGAGAAGAGCTTCATGCCTTTAGGATTTACTAAATAAGGAAGCCATTTTTCTTTAAATGATTTTTCATCAGACAAATGATGTCCTCTGTTGTAAGCGCCACCTTTAATTCCAAAACCTATTTTAGGATCAATAATATTCATCACCCAATTATTTGCTTCTGGCTGTTTTTCAGGATCCACATTGTTAAATGTTAACACAATCTGACGATCATCGACATCATTGAAATATTTCTTAAACTGGCTAAATGCATCTAATCTAAAAGTTTCCCATTCGTTCTTAGAAATAGCATAATTTTTATCATCAGGTTTTCCTTTATAAGGCTCTTCGTCTCCAGTTGCTCCGGTTTTAACTTGTACAAAGGCAATACAATCGAACTTGTTTTTTGGCTGATTTCTTAGAAAAAGTGAAAATTGCTTTATAAGTTCATAATAAAGTTTGATGTGGGTTTCGTTTAAATAATATGGGTAGTTAGCAAACTTTATAGCATGTTTCTCAGGTTTATCACTGGTAACTTTTACTAATGGAACACCATTTTGATATAACCATAAAGGAGCATTAGGGCCTACATTAATACTCATTTTAACAATTTTATGAAATCTGGACGCTTCATCCAATACCTTTTGGAATATAGAGAAATCATATTTATCTGGTCCTTTTGATTGAACCTCTGCCCATGTGGCTGATACCTCTATTCCCATCACAAAATCTGCTTTAGGGTCGGAATAATCATCAATACCTCCACCACGATCCCAAGTACCGTAAGAACTAATAGGAACAGCCTCTATTTGAGCTTGCAATGCATTATTAAAAATAAACATTGCTATTATTAAAAGACAATTTTTTATGGTTATCTGCTTCATTAATTTAATATTATTATGTTGTTTAAACGAGTTAGTTTATGATTAAAGATTAATTAATTTCTTTGAATATCTACTTCTATGCCATTAAAAATATCGTCTATTTTATCTGTATTAACCAATCAATTAGATTTAAGTTGCTGACACAACTGTTCAAAAGATTTATTTCCTTCATATTTCAAAATTATAGAATGACGACCTTCCAAATGAATTGGATTTGGCTTCCCAAAAGCTTTCAATTCATATTCTTTAGGTTTATCACCCCAATTGAAAACACCAAGGTAAATGTCCTTATCCTT
>BS_KBA_SWE02_21mDRAFT_10000991_pt1 | contig 10738 bp, 30 predicted proteins | sample BalSeasSWE02_21m_FD_9196 | JGI IMG/M metagenome (IMG submission 9196)
ACTTTAACGTCTTTAAAAATAAACGACCCAGCTACAACGTATTGCCTATCTGATAGTATATTATCAGATAGTATTAATTCCCCATCTTCTTCTAAATTATTTAACGTAATTATTACTTTATTAAATAATGGTTGCAATGGAAAGTCAACTATAAGCTCCCCAACCTCTTCTTTACTCAATCTCATTCTTATTTTGTTTTAAATTATGGTATTCTTTTAACTTATCTTTTTGATTTAAAAGTTTTTTATATACATTGTAATTTGTATATAGCTTTCCTAACCCTATAAATATAAAATTAGTTTTTAACTTATTAAAATCTTCTTCATTCTCTAATCCTTCTAGCTTTATATCAACTATAGTTTCTCTTGCGAATCTAAACGGAGAGTTAACTATTTTATTAATAACGCTATCAGGAAGGTGATGTCTTAATCCGACTCTGTGAATCAGTGATTTAACTTTATCACTATCGACTTTATTCATTGTCTACTATGTTAAAATTAAATATAACTTTAAAGTTCTTACAATTGTTTGTTAATTCAGGAATAAATTTCTTAGATATTTCTCCATCAACTATAACTCCTTTTTTTCTAAGAGTTGTTAGTATGTTGTGAAGGCCATTACTATTCATTTTCTTCCCTTCAAACAAAGGGTCATCCATTATCTTTATTTTAGTATCATAATCAAATATAACCTTCCATAATATCTTATTGTTAGTTATTTCTTTTTTATATTGATAATGATAATACAAAAGTAATGACAATACTTGTTGCTGCTGATTGTTAAGTTTGTTAAAACTACTTGTTACATCTAGCCATTTAAGAAACAAATCTTTTAACTTAACATTTAAATTAGCTTCTTTAACATTAATCATTTCTTCTTTTTTGTACGTAATCGTTGTATTCGTATATGTTTTTGAAATCGCGTAAGTCATTTACAGACCCACATCTAAAACATACATTGTTATCAACATCATCTACTATAATGTGTAAACTATTACAGTGTTTACACGCTACGACAGGTTCGCTATCGTAGTCTTTTAATTTATTCTCCTTAATCTCCCTGATTTTATCGTCTAAGTCTTTAATATATTCTGTATCAAACACCGGAAACGGAGATAATACATTATAGTAGTGAAGGTGATTAGATAGCGCTATCAGGTATTCTGTTACCTTCTTGCTTTCCATTTGTTATTTTAATTTTAGCTGACCATAAGTCATTGTTATTATTATTTAATAATATTTCGTAAGAGTAGTTTGAATACGATTTACTAAACGTTTCCATATTTACTATAAATCTATCTATCTTATCTAATATTTCTTTTATACCTGATGATGGCATCTCGTATGTATTATTCAATTTTATTGTCTATTTTATATTGTTCCCATTTATCATCTTCCATTAAATCTGGAAACCTAACTCCTTTATTACAACTCTTTGCTGTAAAAAATCTTCCAGGTAAACCACATCCACAATGCATGCACCTACCAGCTTTTACACAATCATCTTTACATTTGAAATGTCTAAATGCTATTTGTTCTTTAAAAGCATTAGATACTAGTCCTGCTTTATCTAATATCATATTAGCATTACCTGATATGTAATTATATATATTACTTAACGTTATCTCGTGCTTCATTTAGTTCATTTTTTAATAATTGTTCTATAGTAAATACTTCAAATATTAATCCTTTAATATTTTCTTTTCTTATAAAAAAATGAGGTATACTATAAATTTCTTTTTCGTTACTTGTCATTTTGTTAAAAGAAGTTAAAAATTTAAATTGTTGTTTTGTTAATCTAACAATTGATTTTCCTTCTCTAATCATATAAATATTATACTTTATAATTTAACTTTCCTAATAACACAAACTTTTCCATTGAATCTAAATCTCTTCCTAGCAATGGAGTTACATACTCTTGTAAATTATCCTCTGTAAAAATAACATCTAATTTCCTTAATTCTATAGCTATTGTTTCCATATCATTAAGTCCTTTGTAAAACTCTTTTAAATGTTGTTTAACTTTCTTCTTTTCTTGAAGTTTAAACTTTCTTTGCGAACTTTTGTACGATTCCATTACACTTTAAATGTTTTGTATTTAGATTCTCCAGACATTGCCAAGAGTTCCATATACCTATCAATACTTAGTATCATGAAGTCTGTTTTGAATTGAACTTCAGACTTTTCGTCTAGCGGATATTTTTGCTTCATTTTTACTAAGTCTTTATGACTCATAATAGATTCAAATAATAATGTTCTTTTTGCAAAGTTAACATTTTCTTCCCCTAAAACTCCATTTTTGGTTGGTATAACTACTGTACTCTCTCCCTGTATTCTTAAATCTTTCATATTAATTATATCTTTTAATTATTACGTCAGTGTCTATTAAAACACTATTGTCAGTAAGCACTAATCTTTCTCTTACTTTAAAATTCTTATCTGCTACATATATCTGAACTATATTAGTGTCTCTAGTGTCTTTAAATATAGTTACATTAATATCTAATAGTCTGTCATTACTTCTATGTTTATGCGTGTAATAATGCTGCATATTAAGTAAATCTTTCTGATTAGATATTAAATCTTGTCTTATTCTATTGTAAATTACTTCTCCCATTTTCTATTTATTTATACAAAGGTACAAAATCTTTTTGACATATCCTAATAAAATCGTATTTATTTTTGAATAAATTTTGTTTTATTTAACTCTTCGTCTTTTATTTCAAGAATCTTATTATATATATCTTGAGATTCTTTAAAGTTTCCTAGCTTAAACTGACTTGTCATTTCGTGAGTAAGATCTTTTATTAACTTCTCAGTTTTAATATCATCTTCATAACTCATATTAATACATTTGATAGAAACCAGTATGTTCCCATTTTAATTTCCCACAATTAACACATCTCATTGACGTATCTGTTCCTGACATATAAAAAGCACAAGTTTTTTGTTCTGTTTTTAAACCTTGCAAAACACCTACTTTTTTATCTCTATATTTCTCTATTAACATACCTATTAAAACATCTTTCTCTAGTAGGTTATACTTGTCGTATTCTTCTTTATAACTCATCTTTTTTTGTTTTAGGAATATAAGTTCCTGTTTCGTCTAATATATATTTAAAATATTCATCTAACTCAATCTTACCATCTGCTAAAAGAGTGTTAATTATTGGCTTAATGGATTCGGCTAAATTAACTCTAGTCTTATAAAGCATATATCTAAACTCGTTTTCTTGTCTCCATCTATCAAAATCAATCCAAGGATCTTTTCCATCATAATTCATTATATCTATTTAATAAAAAGTTAGTATAAGCTCCATTATCAAACACATCATTCATATCTATAAACATCTGTACATCTATAATTGTTCCATCATCTAAGTAAGCTATATACTTACATTGTTCCATCTTAGCGGCCCAGGTTTGAAATCCTATTGGGTCTGTACTTCTTACTATTGGTTCAGCTTTAAAGTAAGGTGCTGATTCATTACATATTACTAATTCTGCCATTTTCGTTATTTGTTTTAGATGTTAATTTAAAAAATTCTTTAGGACTTAGGTGAAAATATCTTTTCATTAATTTATACTCTATACTTTCCTTATTTTTTAATTTTTCTAAATAATTTTCTCTATAGTTAAGTGTTTCAAAATCTAAATAATTTTCTTCCATATCTTAATTTATTTATACAAAGATAATAATAATATTTGACATATCCTAATAAAAAGTTATTTATTTTCAAAAAAAAGCAAAAAAAAACCCAATTCAGTTAAGAATCAGGCTTTATTATTATGTTCAAATACTTTTTTACTTAATCTTGCTGATTTTATATAAAAAGATATTTGTTCTTTAGTTAACCCATATTTTTTAATATATGGTTCGTATGAAATTCTTGTATTTTTTTTATTTTCTAAATGATGCTCAACATCTATTAATAACTGCTTAGTATTTGAATTTTTTTCTATTATTTTTACTACTACAATATTTTTATTTCTACACTTTAAATTATTCAACTTATCTGCTTCAAATCTAGCTTTACATTCGTCTAATAAAATAGCATTTGATAGTTGTTTAATTTTTTTAAATATATCTACATCTCTTAAATCAAACCACTCATTATTAGACTCGGTCTTGTATTCTTTAAATATATTGTGTAAATGTTTTTCAACTTTATCTTTTACATTAAATATGTATTGAAAAGTTAATTTATTAGCATTGCTAGTTTGTAACTCATTAATCCTAGAATAAGGATTCTTACTTTTTCCTATTTTTGTGTACGTACCATCTGTAATTAGATATATCATGTTTTAAATTTAAGTTATTAAAAGTAAAATATAATATCTATTACTTATTAGATACAAGAAACCCTATATGCGAACTGATATTGTTGCATACATCGTTATTTTTAATCTTCACTTATTATTAAATAGTGCTGTATTTCTACTACCAAAATTCAACTCCTACACTGTAGTACTTTAGCTTTGTGAGAGCTTATGTTGAATTAATTTAATAATTTGATGGATTGGGAACGATTCGGTCTCGAACTATATTTACCCTAACGATACTGGCACTCATTGTCAAATGGCTATCCAGCAAGGTTTCTTTCCTTATATAGAACTATTTTACTGAGCTACAAAGATACAAATAATAAATGACATATCCTAATTATTTATCACTTATTTTTAAATATTTGTATTACGTAATAGCATTTATATGTAAAGATAAGAAATATATTTGACATTTCCTAATTTTTTTGGAAAAATTTTTTGAAAAGTTTTTTGAGATTTTTGTTTATTAATGTGTACGCTGACTAAGCCAAGATCATACCCCGACTTCTTCAAAATTTTGGGATATACCCGTACTGCAATGTATGGAGTTGTCCTGTAGATGTCTAATCAGACTATCAGTAGCTATGAATCAGCACGATAGTCACAATACTCTAAACGTTATGAACGCTAAAAGATTTATCAAAGACGACCAAACTGTATGGTCAAAAGATACTATCGTTAATGGTCAACCAAGAACGATAGTATCGGCTTGTATTGAAATCATTGACGAGGTTTTGAATCCTACAACATTATTTGTTGCAGAGGAAAAATCAATGGTGTGGATTAAAGGTAACTCTGAAGAATTGGTAACTAAAACCATTAACTCTGTAATTAAACAGGTTAATAGTGGTGTTATGAAACCTTACAGAGCCTTTAGTGAAACACCGTTTTACGAGGGACAAGACGAGGATATTAATCCTACTACTGAACTACCTTTAGGTCGTTTCAGCCAAGTAAGATTGTGTCTTGCGAACGAACACGCAGGTCTTCACCGTCAGTTTATTACATTGGATACATTGCCTACACAACCACAAGCTCAACCTGAGTTGAAAGTTGCTGAGGCAGGTACTGAAAAGTAATTAGCAATAGATAGCCCTCGAAAGAGGGTTTTCTTTTCAACTTTTCTTTTCTAACTTGAGTTTCAGACGTCTATTTTTATCAACAGATAAGCAATCTATCTACATTAGTCCGAAGATATTATCTTTTATGTGCAGTCAATGTGCATTCGATGATGATTGATTGACTATACCAGAACACGCATATCCAACAATTCACCAATCAACAACACAACAATAATTATAATTATACTATAGCATTTTATAAGCTTATTTATAATTATACACACATAATAATTAACTATCATAGCATAGCTTATTTATACATTTTCAAGCATATTTTAATCAATAACAAACAATAAATAATCAATTTAACTGACTAAATAACAAAATTATGGCTTATATTGACAAAAACAACTGTATTTCATTATGTGAATCAGTACATTTAGGTTACATTAAAAATATAGATGGTATGACTACTAATACTTATTTATTTGTACAAACATTATTAAACTTAACTACAAATCAAGTAACAGATATAAAATATACTGTAACGGCTTTTGAAAATAAAGAAACAATAGGTTATCATAGAAGTAATCATACTAACTATGCTGATGCTAAAAAAGAATATGATAAATTATTTGATTATCATATTGAAACAAAATCTTAACAACACTTTAGTCAGTCAATTAACAGGTAATGCTGGGTTGACTGATTATATTAACTAATCAATTTAACTAATTAAATAACAAATATTATGACAAATCATTTCAACATCGGTAAAAAAGTGGAAGTTAATCCATTTGAAAATGTAAAATATGTAAAAATTAGCGCGTTAAATAGTGCTACAGAATCATTAAATAAGCTATTAAACAGTAATTCAGTTACTGTAGAAACTCGTAAAATAAATGACCAATTCCATATTTTATACAATATAGAATTATTAGACTTCACAACATTGATGACTTGGTTTGCTCCATATCGTGGTAAATTCCAAATGACAGGTAAAAAAAATCATGACTACATTCCATTGTATAGTATTCATTTTTTAATTGAAGATGATATAATGCATTGTTGGTAAAAAACAATTAACAATTAAACATTATGAAAAAAATAAAAAACTATCTATTATGGTGGTGGATAAATAGATTTACAATAACAGGACTATTAATAGTAATAGCTATGCTAATATGTGTATTAGTTTTATTAGAACAGTTAATAGCATCAATATAATACCATAACCTCGATAAAGTTAGCAAACTGTCGAATCACAACATATCTCACATAGCACACACCATTAGTGCAATTAGTATTATACTTATGTGAGGTATGATTGAATTAAAAATATAAATAACTAAATAAATATAATTATGAAAACATTAAACAAATTAAGAGAAAAGATTGAAGATTTTATTTTTTGGCTGGCTAAAGAATTAAAAAAAACTTCAAGGAATTGTCCAAAAGAAACTAAATGGTAATGAAAAACATACACGTATTACCAACACCAAATCCAAGTAGGTTACATTTAAAATCAGATGGATATTATTTATCTAAAGATATTAGTAGTTATATTCCATATTCATATCCTAAAAACATCTACATCACTTCTAATGAAGAAATTAAAGAAGGAGATTATTGGATTTATATTAGTCCTCCTGAATGGAAAGATACAGATAGAATTGAGGTAGTAAAAAACGTTTTACCCAATAGTTGGTTTTGTAAATTACACGATAAAGAAAATTATAAAAATGTAATTCTAACAACAGACCAAGATTTGATAAGTGATGGTGTTCAAGCTATTGATGATGAGTTTTTAGAATGGTTTGTAAAGAATCCAAGTTGTGAGTGGGTTGAGGTTCAAAAATGGAGTAGTTTAGCTGAATGCGGATACTCATATCATATAATCATTCCAAAAGAAAAACCTGAACAAGAAACACTTGAAGAAGCAATAGTAGATTATTCCAATGGTGCAATACAACAATTAGCATTTTTAAATGGTGCTAAATGGCAACAAGAAAGAAGTTATAGTGAAGAAGAAGTATTAGAACTTTTAGAAAAAATTCAACAACAAGTCGCAATTGATTACAACGATAAGTTTTTGTTTGCTAAAGAATGGTTTGAACAATTTAAAAAGAAATAAGATGAGTAAAGAAACACTTGAGGAAAGAATAAAATACATCTCTTTTTTACACAAACAAAATTTAAACGGTAGAGAAACAGAAGACGAATTATTTGAAGCTGGCATTTTAGCAGGTATTGAAGAAACAGAAGTACCACCTACAAAAGAAATAAGTTATAGTGATGATGATGTTTATAAATTATTAGATTTATTCAGAAGATATTCATATAGTCACGGAGCAAGCGAGAAAGAGTTAAAACAATGGTTTGAACAATTTAAAAAGAAATAAAATTATGAGTACAACTATGACAGAAGAAGATATTAAAAGATTAAATTATGAAAAAGTATGAAGTAAAAGTAACCGAGCAATTGTCAAGAATAATTGAAGTTAGCGCTACAGATGAAGAAGATGCACTATATCAAGTTAGGCAATTATACGCTGAGGAAGAAATAATATTGGATTATGCAGACCATGACTTCACTGACTTTGAAATAGAAAAAAAATAAAACCAATTAAATAAATAAATTATGAATACAGAATTAGCGATTTGGACAATAGGGACAATATTCCTACTAGTAATAATATTAAATGTAATTTCCCCTCCTCAAATAGAAAGTGACGAATACGAAAATTTTTATGAAGAAGAAAAAAAAGAAATTATAGAATTAAAAGTTGAAAAACCTAAAAGAAAATACAAAAAAAGAAATACGTCTAAAAAAAGAAAAGAAGACGTTTTAAAATAAATAATTATGAGTCGCAATATGATAAAGTGAGAGTTATATTCCGTGAAACTTTGAAAGCTTCATTGCAAGTAAATCTTATAATTAGTGAAAATCAACACTTAATGTGGAATAGTATTCCCTATTAAACCGTTATAGTCGGTTATTTTTAAAACTAAATATTATGAAAGAATTAAAAACTAAATTAATTGATTTCTTGGAAGAATAAAAAATAAACTAACTAAAACAAATTATGAAAACAGCAACAGTATTACAACAACAAGGATATACAGGTATTAAAGTAACTTCAATGTTACAAGCTTGTTTATCGGTAGAAATGAAGAAACATCTTCGTTTGGTACAATTAGACAACTTATCTTCTATTAAGAATAAATACTTCAAATTAGGTTATATTTCAAAACCAGAAATGACTCTTCTGTGGAATATCTATTGGAACTTTGTTCTTAATGATTATAGATTTAGTGATAAATCAAAACAATACACTGTAGTGACAGGAATCACAAAAGCAGAACCTAAACATATAGGTATGCAAAAACTTCAACAATTAGAACTAAATTTAAACAATTAAAATTATGAAAAAGTATTTATTTATAGCGTTATTAATGCTATCAACGACGTTTTACGCAGCTGATAAAACAGAACCATCTAAATTAGACGATGTATTAGCTACAGTAGTGGAAAAAGGATTAGCATTAGCTGAAAAAACAGGAACGTTTGTTATTAAACAAGCGCCTGAATTAATTCAAGAGTTTTATCAATGGCATATGTATAAAGATATTTTCTATATATCTATTGGTGTTCTAATGATTATTTTAGGATTGGTTTTATCATTTAAATTAGCAAAGTATATTGATGAAAATGATTTTTTTAATTCTCCACCACCAGCAATAGTATTTTTAATAGGTGTATTTGGAGGATTTGCTATATTATCAACAAATTTATACGATTTAATATTCTTGTACACAGCGCCAAAGCTATATTTAATAGAATACTTTATAAAATAATAAAATATCTCGGACAAGCACAAAAGTGCAGGAAGAACGTGGCATAATAAGTTTTCGCGCCACATATTTTATAGAAGAAAAGGGAATGTTTTGACAAATGTTCCCTATCTTTAAAAAACTAAATAAATTATGAGAAATATTAAAGAAATTGACATATCTAAAAGATGTGGAATTAAACCAGAAAATACAATTTATGATTTCTTAACAGAAATTACTACGGAAGTTTGGAGAAAAAAAATGCTTGACGTAATAAGCTGGAAAAATCATAAAAATGAAAATTTTAAAAAAGATGGATTAAAGGCGGAAATAAAATATACTCCATATTTAAACTATGATATTAAAGATATTCCAGAAGAAATATTTGCAGGATACTCACATCACTTTTGTACAGATGGAAATAAAATATACATTTACAGTCCGTGCTGTCATTAAAAACAATTAAAAACTAAATAAATTAAAGATTATGAAAATTCAAAAAGAAAAAGAAGTGTTGAGTGCATATGAAACTCCATTTAAAGATCAACAAGAGTTGAGAAACAATATTATTGACAAATTTATGAAATTTGGCCATAAAATAAAATATCAAATAAAAATAAATATAAAATCATGAAAAAAAAGGTAAAATCTTGGTTAAATTATCTATTAACAAGATATATACCAAGTATAAAGCAAATTACTCAATTAGAAGCTAAAAGATTAACAGTTTATATTACTGAAAACTATAGTATAGACAGTCAAAATTATTTAATAGATGAAATCTATAAAAATCTTATTGAATTTAGAAAACAAGAGATTGAGAACAAAACAATTGAATTAAGAAAAAACGAAACTGAATTAGTTTTATTGAACAAAAACTTAGAAAAGCTATTAATTAAGTAAAATGGTCACAAATTAATACAAATCTCGCTAAAAACATATTCTGGCAAAATTTATTTATAAATTTTATACAGTACAGCATTTTTAGGTAAATAAGTGTTAATTTATCCGAACTAACCACGGAATAATTAATAGTTAAGGCAGTAATAAAGCGATTAAAACCAATTAACGTTTTTAACCTGAACAGTTTTTACAGTATAAAAACTGCCTTTTTTTCTAATATAAGCTTTAAAAAGTGTGCTTTAAACACTTTTTAATTTTGGGGACGAATGGAATTGACTGGTTATTCTAAATTATACAATTCAGCCAGAGAGATAACTGTAAACTAAGGTGAATATATTTAAACGGCAAAAATCAAATCAAAGCCAATATGGCTAAAGTTTTTACATTGATTAATTCTTCTAAAGAAGTAATGTTAATGGCGGCATAGTTTAAAATGATTTGGTAAATTAGAATTCGCTTGTGCGCTAATCCCAAATCAACTGCATATTAAGCAGTATAAAAAAAGTACAGTCCACATTTAGTAGTATTTAAGGGACATTAAAGATTAAACTCTACAAAAAGCTGTATAAAATTGTATTATTGAAGTAAGCAACACCGGGGTTCGAATCCCCGCGT
>BS_KBA_SWE02_21mDRAFT_10000992_pt1 | contig 10730 bp, 8 predicted proteins | sample BalSeasSWE02_21m_FD_9196 | JGI IMG/M metagenome (IMG submission 9196)
AATTAAATATNTCGTAGGNTTTTGATAGTTTCGAGGTCGACATAATCGATTATCCTTTTATTATCGAGATTTGACCACCCGAGATTTGACCACCCGAGATTTGACAACTTTTTGAAAGTTGTCAAATCTTAAATCTCCAGATTGCTTTCCAGATTTGACTACTTGTTGAAAGTTGTCAAATCTTAAACCTCCAGATTGCTTTCCAGATTTGACCACTTGTGGAAAGTTGTCAAATCTTACCTGGAATCACCGGTAAATGTCTTATTCGTTTACCGGTCGCCGCAAAAATCGCATTAGTGATGGCAGGAATCACCGGTGGAGTAGCGGGCTCGCCGACCCCACCAGGACTTTCTTCGCTAGGAATAATGTAAACTTCTATGGCTGGCATCGCGCTCAGGCGTAATACCGGGTAATTGTCAAAATTACTCTGCTCTACTCGACCATTTTTGATGGTAATCACTTCCGTCAATGCACTTAACCCCATGACGATACTTCCTTCCACTTGCGCAGTGACAATATCAGGATTGACCACCGTCCCGCAATCAATCACACAAACTACTTTATGTACCGTTAATTCGCCCGCCTGGCTGATACTGATTTCTGCCACTTGTCCGACAATACTGCCAAATGATTTATGCAGGGCCAGACCGCGATAATGACCGGCTACGGCTGGTTTTTGCCATTGCCCCTGCTCGGCTACCGTGTCTAGGACTTTGAGAAAACGAGGTTGTTTTTGTAGCAAAGCCTGACGAAATCGATAAGGGTCTTTGTCAGTGGCATGAGCCATCTCATCGATAAATGATTCCACGAAAAAAGCATTATGCGTATGGGCCACCGACCGCCAAAAACCTACGGGTATGGGAATATCTTTCATCACATACTCATTATGCTGATTGGGAATGTCATACCCCAATTCATCCAGCCCCTCCATAACAAACGGATCCAATCCTCCTTTTAACATCGGCGGCGCAAAACGTTTGGCAATAGAAGGACCTATCAGATGCGCACTGAAGACTGAAGGCAATCCTTGAGTATCTAAACCAGCGGCCATTTTTATTCGCATGGCGGGTCGATAAAAATCGTGTTGAATGTCTTCTTCGCGGCTCCAAATCACTTTGACTGGTTGGTCTAAGGCTTTCGCAATGGTTAGAGCTTGAGCAACAAAATCGGTCTCCGCCCGGCGACCAAAGCCTCCTCCTAAATAAGTCGTGTGAATTTTTATTTTCTCCTTGGGTAGGCCGGTAAGCTCAATCGCCACTGTTTGTACGCGCTCTTGAGCCTGGGTTGACACCCAAATTTGACACTCGTCTTTAGTTACGGAAGCAGTACAATTCATGGGTTCCATGGTAACATGAGCGAGAAACGGGACACTATATTCAACCTCTAAAGTTTGTTTGGCGGCGGCCAGGGCCCCGGCCACTTCACCGCTACTGTGGGTAACGATTCCTGTAGCGGTTAAACCTTGAGTGAGTAAACTGGCAATACTAGCGGTATTTTCCAGATTAGGTTGAATGGTTTGGGAAAAGCGGACCTGCAAGGCTTCTAAATTCTGTTTAGCTTTCCAGTAGCTTTCGGCCACTACGGCAATACCATTTGGTGGCAGCTTTATCACTTTCAATGATTCTGCTGCTGTCGCATCGTAAGCCTCCACTTTACCATCAAAAATCGGTGATTGTTGGACCGCGGCATAGAGCATCTTGGGTATTTGTACATCAATGCCAAAAATCGCACTGCCATCCACTTTAGCCGGAAGGTCTAACCGCTTAATAGGTTTGCCAATCAATTTAAATTCGCTATTGGCTTTAAGTTGGGGATTAGTAGGTGGAGACAGTTTCGCCGCGGCTATACTTAATTGTCCATAATTCAAAGTTTTACCACTGCTACGATGAATTACTTGGCTATTAAGTGCTTGACAATCTTCAGGTTTGACTTGCCATTGTGCGGCCGCAGCTTGAATCAACATGTCACGGGCCGCCGCCCCCACGGTGCGAAGACTTTGCCAACGACTGCGGATGCTGGTACTGCCGCCAGTCAGTTGTTGCCCAACGAGGGGATTTTTATAGATGCCGCCAACACCGGCGGCCATTTCTACTTTAATTTTACTCCAATCCGCTTCTAATTCTTCGGCCACTAACATTGGCAATGAGGTATAAACACCTTGTCCCATTTCGGAATGCGCAACCAAAATGGTAATAGTGTCGTCTGGCGAAATCTGAAGCCACGCATTGACATTGATTTCCATGGCGATCGTGGATTCCACGGCTGCTGCCAAACGAGTCTTGGTCGGTAAATAGAAGGCCAGTATTAATCCCCCGGTGAGGCTGACGGCCGATTTTAAGAAATATCGACGATTGATTGATACCGTTTCCATAAGTATTCTCCTGTTAGCTGGAAATCTGGAAAGGTTTAAGATTTGACAACTTTAAAAAAGTTGTCAAATCTGGATTCAAATCTGGATTAGGTTTAAGATTTGACAACTTTAAAAAAGTTGTCAAATCTGGATTCAAATCCGGATTGGGTTTAAGATTTGACAACATTATTTAGATTTAGAAATATTCGTCAAACATTGTTGAATTTCGTTGATTAATTCTTCAATTCGGTAATTATTTTTCTGAAAAATTTTATTGGCTGCCTGCGTATTTAATAGAATTTGCTCATCTTCAGTGAGGTGTTTAGAGGTTAAAATGACTATCGGAATGTTTTGCCAAACGGGCGATTGACGCAAAGCGGTAACTAACTCAAAACCATCCATTTCGGGCATGATTAAATCAGAGAGAATCAATTGTGGTGGTTGGTGGGTCAGGGTTAAATATTCAATCGCTTGAAGACCATTATTGGCCGTTTGAACTTGCCAACCAGCTTCAGTTAACATCTCCAGCATCAATTGTTGCATCACGATGTCGTCTTCCACCAACAACACTCGCGCTTTTTCCAGTGTACCTAGATGTTTTTGCAAAATAGTATTTAAATCATTGCGTCTCACTGGTTTAATTAAATATTCAGCCGCACCTAGTAATTCACCAATGTTTTTATCTTCGACGATAGACACCATGATAATTGGAATAGTGGCCAATTCAGGGTCTTTTTTAATGGCAGATAATACTGACCATCCATCCATACCAGGCATCATGACATCTAACAGAATTGCATGGGGATGCAATTGTTTAGCTAAAGACAACCCCGCTTCACCGTTATCCGCAGTAGCAGTCTGATAACCTAAACCATTCAGGTAAGTTTTCAGTAACTTCCGCATGATAAAGTCATCATCAATAACTAAAATCAGGACGCTTTTATTTTTGTCAGATTGGGTGGTAGATTTCGGTTGCTGTAAGGAGGGATGGTTTTTGATGACATAGGCAGCGGATTGAACGTTCTTGAGGGTAGTTTCTTGATGAAGTTGAGATGTCATGACCATGGTGCCTCCCTATTTGTTCTTCTTTTAATTTTGATTGGTCCGAGAGAGTTGAAAACAAGCATGTTAACCACTCCCAGACCCCTCTGTGCTAAGGGAGTACGCTCTTCCAAAAACCGCATGGGTAACTTTCCTTCTTACCAAAGGGGTGGACTCCCCTCCTTATCAAGGAGGGGTTGGGGGTGGCGCAAGTCCTAACCTAGTTGACTAAGGACACAATGGTTTGATTTTGGGAATTGCCAACCGAATCGAAGACCATCCCATTCCCAAATTGGCCTTTTTGCTGGTGATGAGCACCACCAGGGCATCAGGCTTATCTGGTACCACCGTTAAAAAGTGGTAAGTGTTTTCCGTGGTCATCTGAATTTCTTTGAGCACGTTTTTTTTGTTGTTACCACGCATATTGGCGATCATATCTTCCACTGCGCTTACAGTCCTGCCACGAAACATATCAACGGCCGCGGCGGCCACGGCATCTAAATAGGACTGGGTAAAGTAAGGTACATTGTGAGAAACCCCCAATAATAGTCCGCTATTTAAATCCACTACCGCACATCCCAGTGCAGCGTCAACGCTACGGACAATTTCACTACAAATATCATTGATGTCCATTGTTTGCTCCTAACTTATTGATAATAATTACTAAATATACTTAAAAACGCTTAGAAAATGGTCCATTTTTAAAAACCGTGCTAAATAACAAATTAAGCGACACTGACAGCGGAGTTATTATAACCTGAGTTAATTAGAATTGGGAAGTAGATCAGAAAATATCTTCTATTATTTTTTATAATAAATTGATTTAAAACAATTTAATTATTTAATAGGGGCGATATTTTTTATATATGTTATAATAATTATAGTGAAATTAGAGATTTGACAACTCGAGATTTGACAATTTTTTTAAAGTTGTCAAATCTTTTTATTTAATCATTTTACGCATAGTTACTCAACCACCCCCTGCCCCTCCTTGGTAAGGAGGGGAGGACACACCACTTAGGTTGCAGGGTTGACTCCCCTCCTTACCAAGGAGGGGCAGCGGGTGGTTATGTGTAAGTTGCAGGATTGACTCCCCTCCTTACCAAGGAGGGGTTGGGGGTGGTTGAATTAACTTTGCGTAAGGTGAGTTATTTTAATCCAATTCAAATTCTCGTTGCCAAGTCTCATTCTTTTCTTTAGTCCGTGGTTGTGTCACTTTTGCCAATAAAAAATTTTCCAACACTAAATAATCCATTTCAGTACGCATAAAACATTGATAAGCCTCTTGTGGTGTGCAAACAATAGGCTCACCACGCACATTGAAGGAGGTATTAACCAGTACTGGACATCCCGTTAATTGCTCAAATTGTGTCAGCAACGCATGGTAACGCGGATTAGTGGCCGAGTGGACCGTTTGAATTCGAGCTGAATAGTCTAAATGAGTAATCGCCGGTAAGGAGGAGCGCGGAATATTTAGCTTGTCTATACCAAATAATTGTTGTTGGGTTGAAGTCATGGGTTTCCGCAAGGAGGAGTTTATATTAGCCACGAGCAACATATACGGACTGATGCCGTCAAGTTCAAAATAATCATTGACTCGCTCATGTAGCACTGACGGCGCAAATGGCCGAAACGATTCGCGATATTTGATTTTTAAATTCATCACGGATTGCATGTGCGGACTCCGGGGATCCCCTAAAATCGAACGATTACCCAATGCTCGCGGCCCAAATTCCATCCGTCCCTGGTACCATCCAATTACTTTTTCGGCCGCCAACAATTGGGCCACTCGTTGCAATAATTCTGGCTCGGCCAATTCTTGATAAGGTGCCCCAATAGTTTGTAAAAAGTGACGAATATCTTCCAACTGCGCTTGTGGTCCCAAATAGGCGCCTTTCATTTGGTCGGTCTGACTCACCACCCTGTTATTTCCTAGATATTCATACCAGACACTGAAAGCGGCACCGACGGCTCCACCGGCATCGCCAGCGGCCGGTTGAATCCAAATATCTTTAAATATTCGTTCTTGCCAAATTTTGCCATTAGCTACGCAATTTAACGCCACCCCACCGGCGAGACATAAATATTCCACTCCCAATTCACTGCGAATGGTCCGCGCTAACCGCAATACGATGTCTTCCGTCACCACTTGAATGGACTGTGCCAGGTCAAACTCTCGTTGAGTTAAAGGTGCCTCTGGCACACGCGGTGGGCCGTCAAAGAGTTTATTAAATTTGGCATTGGTCATGGTTAAACCAACGGCATAGTTGAAATAGCGCATATTCAATTGAAAGGTGCCGTCGGGCCGCACATGAACCAATTTATCTAAAATAGTTGAGACATATTTAGGCTCTCCATAAGGAGCTAACCCCATGAGTTTGTATTCTCCAGAATTGACCTTAAAGCCGGTAAAATAGGTAAACGCGGAATAGAGTAAACCTAATGAATGAGGAAAGTTAATTTGCCACTGTGGGATTAACTGGTTATCTTGCCCCAACCACACTGAAGTAGTGGCCCATTCGCCCACGCCATCCAAACATAATATGCCGGCGGTGTTAAAAGGGCTGGGATAAAAAGCGGAGGCTGCATGAGCTTGATGATGTTCGGTAAATAATAAAGGCGGTAACGCTCCTGTTTTAATCCGACCCAATTTAGCCAACTCTTTTTTCAAAATAGATTTTAGATACAATTTTTCTTTAAGCCAAATCGGCATCGATTGTAAAAAGGAGATAAAACCTTTTGGTGCATAAGCTAAATAGGTTTCTAACAATCGTTCAAATTTGACTAAAGGTTTGTCATAAAACACCACATAGTCGACTTGCGTTAACGACAGTTTACCTTCTTTTAAGCAATACAAGATGGCCGCTTGCGGAAAACTAGCGTCATGTTTTTTTCGAGTAAACCGCTCTTCTTGAACTGCTGCCATAATTTCTCCAGAGCGAATTAATGCCGCCGCGCTGTCGTGGTAATAAGCTGAGATGCCGAGTATATTCATATTAAGATTATAAAAACAGATTTGAAAAAACAGATTTGACAACTTTTTGAAAGTTGTCAAATCTAGGACTCAGGTAAAGATTTGACAACTTTTCGAAAGTTGTCAAATCTACGGAAAATTAGAAACAGATTTGACAACTTTTTGAAAGTTGTCAAATCTACGGGAAAATTGGAAACAGATTTGACAACTTGTCGAAAAGTTGTCAAATCTACGGGAAAATTGGAAACAGATTTGACAACTTTGCGAAAGTTGTCAAATCTAATTCAATGCAGATTTGACAACTTTGCGAAAGTTGTCAAATCTAATTCAATGCAGATTTGACAACTGGTCGAAAGTTGTCAAATCTACGGAAAATTCAATAACTTCTTCAAATATTTCGTTAACTCTTGGGCCGCTAATTGATTTCCTTCGATGTTCCAATGCGTATCTTGTAACCGATAAAGTGTCTGTGTTTTCGCTTGCGCTCTAAATGCGGGCAACAAATCCAGACAAGAAATTTGATGTTGTTCACAAAATGCCATTAACTCAGCTTGTGGTAAATCTACTTGATGACTCACTGGGAGTGTATCAACATAATTAGCGGCTTCTTGCAATAACGCTGGATAAACTTGGTATTCATCTGGAATCAATAAGATAACTAATTTCGCTTGCGCCTTGGCCACATTGTCCCTTAATAATAGTAGCACGGATTTCAAATTATTCAAGAGGGCGGTAAATTTGGCGCGGTTAGTTTGTTGAGTAATCGCCATTCGCTCGGCCACTATGGGTAAAAAAGCCGTTCGTGAAAAGGTCGGTTGATTGGGGTTATAGACCTTGTTATCAATTAATTCATATCCTCCTCGAAGATTTTCATTGGTAGAGGATTCTTTTAACAAAATTTCTTGTGGTTGAGTGACACCGGTCAAGCGATATAAATTGCGAATAAGCTGAATCACATAACTTTTTTCTATCAGTAATTCGCTCCACGAGGAAGTGAGCGCCAGGGTCTGCTCATCGGTAAAATCGTTGCCAATACAAAACGCCAGAATGACTAAATCGGCCTGTAATTTTGAACCTTCCAATTGCCAAAGCCGTAATTCAAAACGGGGACCGACTCCACCTACACCTAATTTAATCACTTCAATTGGATGTGCCAACTGGTTTGGCCGCGGCCCCATATTTGCTAAAATGACATTATTTAAGTATTTTTCTAATAACACACCCCAATGTTGTGAATAAGGTACGCCACCACTGGCAGCGGTAAAAGAATCGCCAAGGAGGATTATTCGATAAACTCCTGCTGGCTTTTGAGAAGAATATTCTTTGGTACGAAACGATTTAGAATTAAGTACAAATCCTTCACGTTTAGCATACGGTTTAAAACCGCGAGGTCGGGTATTTAAAAGTTCTTCTAAAGAGTTAATTTGTTCATAATCTCCTAACAGATGAGGATTGTAGAGTAACACTCGTAAGTTATGATTAAACGGGGCGAGTATTCTTAATCCGATTTCTAAGAGCACCCAGATAATAAAAAATTGTATCGATAAAACTGTAATTAATTGACGATTCATAAGAAATATATTGATGTCGAGACTAGAGTTTTAGGGACCACCAATAAATTAAATAGATTGTCCATTTAATCCCTCACGTAGGGACAACTACACCAACCACGAGCTCCACGAACTCCGGTTTTTTCTCGTTCCCACACGCCGGCGTTGGAGTCCAAATCTTCAGATTTGGCAACGCCGTCTCACCTGGCCCAGTTTCGTCCAAAGCTGAAGGTTTTGACTCCAACACTGTCCAAAGCTGAAGGTTTGGACTCCAACACTGCTACCGGTATTTCGGAAATTCGACTATAAAGCAAGCACCCTTCCCCAATTCACTTTCACACCATACCTGCCCATTCAAGGCCGTAACCAATCTTTTAACAATAAATAGACCCAACCCCGTGGAATGCTCCCCGGCCGTCGGTTGTGGAGTTAATCGATTGAATTTACCGAATAACTTTGATAAATCGTTTTGACTCAAGCCCGGCCCTTCATCTTGTACTTCGCATCTAATATAAGTATCGGCTTGGCGCAAGCGTACCGAAACCGTTTTGCCAAAGGGAGAATATTTTATCGCATTGGAAATGAGGTTGTCCAAAATCTGTTCGCCAGTACCTTTATCCAGCCACACGAGCAGGGGCGTGGGTGGTGCGCTCCAAAGTATTTCGAGCCGCTTCGCGTAGGCTAATTTTAGGTAATTATTAAGGACGGTTTGTACCAAGGATTGCATCTCCACTGTGGTCAACTTGAAATTAAATTTCCCCGATTCAATCGCATTGACATCTAATAAGTTAGTAATCAATTGAAACATGTGTTGCGCCGCTTGGTAAATCAGGCCCATGTATTCAGAAATCTCGGCCCGAGACAAGTTTTCAATATCCGCTTGAATTAATTCGGCGGCGCCACGAATAGCTGACAAAGGATTTTTTAAATCATGGGCCACAATGCCTAAAATTTCATTTTTTTCTTGATTTAATGAGAGTAACGACGCTGAATAATCTTTTAATTCGGTCACTAAACGACGATTTTCGGTAAAAATATGAGTTATTGTAGTAAACCAGGGTTGCCAAGTGGGTGGCACTTGGGGGAGGATATATTTAATTCCTTGATTTTCCTTTTCCAGATGTTCCACTAACAGCTCGGCTGGACGAATAAATTCTTGTCGCGTAATGCGATTAGTAAGCAGTAACATGATGAACAAGCTAGGTAATAAAACCGCTAAGGTCCAACTTATACTATAAAGTACTTCTTGTATAATCAATCTATTAGGTATCCAAAAAATTAATTTCCACGGCGTATTAGATAAATTTTTATAAATCACCCAATAGTCACCCATTTTAACGAGTTCAGTTTCTGGCGACTGAAAGAGTGTTTGCCATTGACTACGAATGGTTTCGGGAAAAGCACTCGCCGCGGGATGCACTGCTTTATCTTTGGAACCAACCAACGTGGTATGTGCAAGTAATTGATTATTATTAATGATAAATAAATTCTCGGAATTATATTTGAAATTTTCGATAAATTGATTCAATACTTCTAACGTCAAATCCAAAGCGACAGTGCCACGAAAATGTTCACCGTCGTAGACCGGGGCGAGACAAGTGACCATTAATCCTTTGCCAGCGCCGTCCATATACGCATTGGTCCAAACCGTGTGTTGCTCAGGATTATTTGCCGGCAAACCCAGTGAATAAAATTCATGTTGATAAAGCTCTTCACTAAAAATAAGTTGTTGTGAGTTTACCCAAGGATAAATATTGATAAAGCGATGCGTCGAAGTGTAATAAACCCATACCGCATTAGGAACATTGTGTATGGCAACCTGAAAGAGTGGATTTAGTTCCAATGCCATTTCGATTTCACGATAAAAATCGGCCTCACGATTTTGCAGACTACCCTGGCCCGTTAAATTACCTACCATTTTTTTAGAAAATGGCGATTTGACGACATCTAAACCGTAAAACTGCTCTGAAATCGGTTGTAATTGAGAAAACAGCTTGGAAGCAGGAGGACTTTCTTCCTGAGTAATCAAATAGGTCTCGGCTTTAATCTTCATGCCCTCTACTTGATATTTAGCCGCTTGCACCACGTATTCCAAATTTGACCATCGCTCCCTAAAGGAATTTTTAAGTTGACTTATTTCATATTCGTAGTGAATATTATATTGTAAATAAAATAGTCCAAATGCAACACTCCAGACCACGACAAAGGTCGTCAACATAAGGTAATTATAACGTTTGAAAAATTGCATAGTGTAGCCGTCCTCGGTGAACACAATAATGAGTAGTGAAATAAACTTAATTTAAGTTGCCACAGGCTGAGATTTCGGAAATTCGACTATAAAGCAGGCACCCTTTCCCAATTCACTTTCACACCACACCCGCCCATTCATCGCCGTGACCAATCTTTTGACGATAAATAGACCTAACCCCGTGGAATGTTCCCCAGCCGTCGGTTGGGCCGTCAACTTAGCAAACTTGCCAAACCACTTTTGCTGGTTTTTTTCACTTAGGCCCGGTCCCTCATTTTGAATCTCACAACATATAGTCTGTTCAGTTTGGCAGAAGCAATTTGACCTTGCAACGCTAACATCACAGGTGTGCGGTCACTAGGATAGCGTTCTGGCATCCCAGCCAGGCTAGAATGTTGGAGTAGAGGCTTTAGCCGGTAGGGGTCGGCGCCCCCATTAAATAAAGGTCGTCGCGGCCGGTCCACCGGCTAAAGCCTCAATGCCATTAAGTTAAGAAAAATTGTCTTTAAAAACCAATCTTTTTGATTCGTCGATGGTAATTCAAACGTGGTGTTGGAGAACGCTGTC
>BS_KBA_SWE02_21mDRAFT_10000993_pt1 | contig 10726 bp, 8 predicted proteins | sample BalSeasSWE02_21m_FD_9196 | JGI IMG/M metagenome (IMG submission 9196)
GAGGCTTTAGCCGGTAGGGGTTGGCATCCCATTAAAGGTCGTCGCGGCCGGCCCACCGGCTAAAGCCTCTACTCCAACAGGTTTTTTCTCGTTCCCACGCTCCGCGTGGGAACGAGAAGAGAAGGGTCGCCGGGTTGACTCCCCTCCTTACCAAGGAGGGGCTGGGGGTGGTTTCTTTAACCATCATCTTTATAATTAATAGGAAAACTTTTATGACACTAACCATCAAAGCCAAATTACGTTTCGCCTTCTTAGGCATGGCCGGCCTATTTGTCGCCTTTGGCCTATTAGCTTTAAATCGCATGGATGTTCTCAACAAAAAGTCCACGGAAATTCAAGATAATTGGATGCCCAGTATTGTCGCCACCAATGCCATCAACACCGCCACCAGTGATTTACGTATTGCGGAAGCCTTACATGTGCTGAGTACAGAGGATGCCGAAATGGCCCAGCGGGAAAAAGACCTAGAACTGCTACTTAAAAGCATTGCCGATTGGCGAGCTAAGTACGAGCCGCTGATCTCTTCACCGGAAGAACGAGCTAAATACCAGGCGTTTTCCAGTAAATACGATGAATATCTGGCGGCCAGCAAACACTCTTTGGCATTGTCTCGTAAAAATGAAAATGCTCAAGCGGCTCAACAACTCAAACAAAGTGGTACGCTTTACGATGCGATGAGTGCGGACTTGGTCGAACTAGTGGAAATCAATAAACAGGGAACTATTCAGGCCAGCCAAGAAGGAGACCAAATTTTTGCGGAGTCTCAGAAGATTATCATCGGGGCCAGTGTGATAGTGGTGATACTCGCGATAATTCTGATGTGGCTGTTTGAAAAAATGGTGTCTCGTCCCTTGGGACAACTAACTGGGATTATTCAGCAGCTTGCCACCGGTGATGTATCGGTCTCTCACGGTTTTCAAGACCGCCAAGACGAAATTGGTCAAACCGCAAAGGCCGTGGGTGCTATCATTCAAACCTTGAAGTTACTCACCAGTGACTCTTTGGAACTTATCAATTCAGCCCAAGCTGGGGTACTATCGGCGCGGGCCGAAGTGACTCGTCATCCCGGTGAATTTGGTGCGATTATCTCGGGGATGAATCAATTGTTAGAGGTATTGAGTAAGCCGCTGACCGAGGTGGCAGAAGTCATGCAACATCTCGCCTTGGGCGATTTGAAAGGGCGCATGCAGGGAGCTTACGAAGGCGACTTGCGTGCCTTAAAAGCCAATGTTAACCGCAGCTTGGATACTTTAGTCAATTTATTAACCGAATTAGGAGAAGTCACGCAACGGATGGCCAAAGGTGATTTAACGCTATCGGTCACTGGTAACTATCAAGGTGATTTTGCGACCTTAAAAACCAATACCAACCAGGCGATTATCCAAATGAACGAAAGTTTGAAAGTCATTGTGACCAATACCGAAAATATCTCCGTCGGGGTCACCGAGACTACTAAAGCCTCCTCGCATGTGGCCGAACAATCTTCGCAACAAATGTCGGCCATTGAGGAAATGGCCAGTGCCGTGACGGAAACCTCGGCTTCGATTGGTCAAATTTCGGAAAATGCCAAGCGCGGCAACGACCTGGCCGGTTCCACCGCCCAATTGGCCGATGTTGGACGTAACCAATTAAGTAAACTGGTAGAGGTCATTGAACAAATTGCCACAGAATATGGCCGCATTGAGCAAATTACCGGTAAAATCACTCGCATTGCCGACAAAACTCATCTCCTTTCGCTCAACGCCGGTTTGGAAGCGGTACGCGCTGGCGAGCACGGGCTAGGTTTTGGCTTTGTGGCCCAACAAATTGGGAAACTGGCAGAGGAGGCTTCCATAGCCGCTCGCGACATTGGCAACTTGATTACGGGTTCCATGCAAAGTGTGCGTCTCAGTGTCACGGGCGCTCAGGAAACGCGCTCGGCGATGGAACAAATTGCCAAAGCCGCGCAAGACAGTGGTGGTGCCGTTCAAGCCATTTCCGCCGCCTTGCTTCAACAATCGACCGCGATTGAATGGATTTCCGAGAAAGTGCATAAAGTGCAATCTAGTGGCGAGGCCAATGCGGCGGCGGCTGAAGAAATTAGCCAGACGATGGGTCAATTGACTCACACCGTGCAACAAACTCATACGCAAGTACAACGGTTTACGTTGGCTTAAGAGTTGACAAGATTTAACGACAAGATTTGACAACTTTTTGAAAGTTGTCAAATCTGAACTCACCCTTAAAAATTGGACAAGATTTGACAACTTTTTGAAAGTTGTCAAATCTGAACTCACCGCGGATTTTACACATGGCAACCCCTCCCATTCAGAGCCACAAACTCAAAAAACTTCTCATCCCTTTCTTGGTGAGCGTCATTTTGGGGGTGGCCATCTATTACGGCGGCGAAGCTTACCAGGGAATTGGTTTAGCGGGAATAGGCACTATTCGCCTCATCCTGGGTTACCTGCTTGGCATCGGTGAATTTTTAATACTAGCCACTTTGTTGCAACGTCTGGTGCAATATGTGGTACTCGACTGGCTAGTTGCCTCCACCTTAGGGTCCCCCGCCCCCCGCCTGCTGTCTCAACTCTCCGCTTTTGTTATTTATCTGCTGGCAATCACTGCTATTATTGGAGTAGTTTTTAAAAAGGACCTGACTGTGGTGTTAGCAGCTTCTGGCGCCGCGGGGATTGTCATAGGAATGGCGCTTCAGGGACTGATTTTGGATGTATTTTCCGGATTAGCGATCAATCTCGATAGGGCTATCAGAATTGGCGACAACATTCGCCTGCATGGTTCCGGGGATTCGGTCATCGAAGGTAAAGTGGAGGAAATCAGTTGGCGCACCACTCGCATTCTCGATCGATTTTGCAATGTGGTGATTCTGCCTAACCGGGCGATGGCGGCCGCGACGGTCACCAATTTTTCCCTGCCGCAACCGTTTTTAGAAACCAGTGTGACGGTTACTCTCGATGTCGCCGTGCCAGCCGACCGGGCCCTCCGAATATTACAAGCGGCAGCGGTGGAGGCTTCGGGGCAATTTTCACCGGTGGTAGCACCCTCACCATCGGTGGTGGTTAAAGAGATTACTCATGAAGGCGTGCAATATGCGGTATTTATTTACCCTTCCTTTGAAACTCGTCCACGAGGTCGGCACCTGGTACAACAGGCGATTTTGCGCCATCTGAGTTGTGCAGGGTTAAGACCCGCGTGGCTCAAGAATGAAAGAGTGAAAGGAGAGCGTAACCCGCAAATCTCCAACCAACCAGACGCGACTCAGTTGGCCAAATTGATTGGCGCAACGGCTTTGTTTCAAGATTTGGAGGAAGCGGATCGACAATTACTGGCGACCTTGGTGCCGCTACGTTATCTGCCGGCTGGCCTCTTCGTAGTCCATGCCGGAGAGGTGGCGACCTCGATGTTTTTAGTGATTGAAGGGCTACTGTCGGCTGAAACCACGCGCCGGGGTCCCGGTGGAAAACCCATCGCGGCGCAAAGTTTAGGGCCTGGGAGTTTGATTGGCGGAGAGGTTATGTTGCTAGGTGATGCTTATGAATTGACGGTGCGGACCCGGACGATGGTGTTAGTGTGTGAAATCGATTATGAATTATTGGGCCAGTTGTTGACGCATCAACCGCAAGTAGCACAGCAGTTGAGTCGGCGCGTGGCCAAACAAATGATTGACAAAATCGCTCACGAAGAAACCGGTCAGCAACAATGGCAACTAAGCGAAGCGGATTTGGCGGTGGAGGTATTGGGGAATTTGAAACGGTCTTTTGCACATCTTAAATTAAATTAGGTTTTTAGATTTGACAACTTTAAAAAAGTTGTCAAATCTGGCAGATTTTAGATTTGACAACTTTAAAAAAGTTGTCAAATCGGGCCGGGTTAGATTTGACAACTTTAAAAAAGTTGTCAAATCGGGCCGGGTTAGGTTTTAGATTTGACAACTTTAAAAAAGTTGTCAAATCGGGCCGTGTTAGATTTGGTTTTAGATTTGACAACTTTCGAAAAGTTGTCAAATCGGGCCGTCAAATCTCTCGTTGTCTCATCACTTCATACAGACACACACCAGCCGCCACTGAGACATTCAAACTTGCTACTCGACCTTTCATTGGAATCTGCACCAATTTATCACAAACCTCCTTAGTTAACCGTCGCAATCCGGCTCCTTCCGCACCTAACACCAACGCCAACGGCCCAGTTAAAGTTGCAGTAAATAAATTCTCCGGCCCCGCTTGATCAGCTCCCACTAACCATAATCCTTGGGTTTGTAACCAACGTAACGTTTGCGCTAAATTGGTCACCTGAATTAATGGCACGGTCTCAGCGGCACCACTGGCTACTTTAGACACCGTCGCCGATAAGGCACAAGCACGATGTTTGGGAATGACCACCGCCTGGACCCCGGTCGCATCCGCCGTGCGTAAACAAGCACCTAAATTATGTGGGTCTTGTATTTCATCTAAGACCAATAATAACGGCGGCCCTTTGATAGTGGCTAGACATTCTTCTAAACCAATTTGAGTAGCTGCGGGACGAGCGACACTACGAATAACAATGCCTTGATGGATTCCGCCAGCGGTCAATTTAGTTAAACTATCTTTCGGCACCCGTTGCACCGTTAATCCTTGCTCCTCTAACCGTTTCACCAAAAGTTCTAATTTGGCATCATGACGGCCGATTTGTGCCCATCCTTCCACCACCCGACTCATATCGCTTTCCAATAAAGATCGCACCGCGTGGAGACCAAAAATTAATTCATATTTAATTTTACTCAAAGTGACACCATTCTCTTGACTGATAAAATAATTTCTACTATCATTTCTTCAACTCGACATCAAGCGAGACGTCCACCGCCTAAATGGTGTATCTGCTTCGCTTAATTGGCCCCCTTATGAACTAACTGACTGGCCATATACCAGATTGGTTCAGATAATCCAATTATGAACTACTCAGAATACGTTAAATTTATCAAACTCCGACTTCTCCTGGTGATAATAATATCTTGCTACTTCCTCCTCTGGTTACTGGATGCCAACAAGGCTGGAGGAATTTTTTGGAATATCTTAGGACTGGGAAACGATACCACCGAGTGGGTAGTGTCCTTAAAACCAGAACTTTCGCGTCGTCTGCTACGTACTGGCAACCAGGAAACGACTTTATCCTCCAAACCCAACCGAGTAGAGGTTAACGCCGAGGTGTTAACCGATTTTTTAGCTAAATCCAATAATGAACTACGGCAACTCAGAAAGGGTTTTTATAATAAACCGGCCGGCTATTATATTCAAATTAACAGCAACCAAGGTACTTGTCAAGCGAGATATTCCACAGAATTTCATGGGTACTGGGAAACGCCAGCTAAAATTTTGTGTCCACAGATAAAGCAATTATTAACCGCTCACTGTCAAGACCTGATGACTATTGCTTGTCAGTCTCTTTCAGAGAAAGCCGCACCAGGAAGTTGGAAGGATGATTAATAGGTCAATTTTCAGTAGGGTGCGTCCTACGCACCATTCTTCTCGTTTCCACGCCGAGCATGGGAACGAGAAAATTAGAATGTTGGAGTAGAGGCTTTAGCCGGTAGGGGGGCGACCTCTGAGCACGTTGGAGTAGAGGCTTTAGCCGGTAGGGGGCCGACCCACCGGCTAAAGCTTCTACTCCAACTGGGGGTTGACCGGCTAAAGCCTCTACTCCAACTAAAGCCTCTACTCCAACGTGACTTCATGGCGTTGGTGGTTTTACGCACTCAAAGAGGTGTGGCACACCAGGTATATTGGCCTTTAGTTACTCGCTCCAGGCCGGCCAAATCGGCAACCGTTTCCACCGCTTGATAACCGTGTTGCTTAAACCAATTTCTCACCGGTGCCCCCTGCTGATAACCGTGCTCTAACAATAACCAACCGTTATCAACGAGATAATTTTTCGCGTGAGCAATCAGTTGCTGAATATCGGCTAGACCGTGCGCGGCGGCTACTAATGCACTACGAGGCTCATACTTAATCTCCTCTTGGGTTAAATGCGGGTCGTCACTGGCGAGATAAGGCGGATTGGCAACTATCATCGTGGCCGGTGGACCGACGAGGGCACTAAACCAATCACTTAGTAAAAATTCCACGTTGGTGAGACCTAACTGATGAGCATTACCTTGAGCTATCTTCAGTGCGGTGCTTGAATTATCCGTAGCGAGCACCCGACTCCGGGGTCTTTCTTTCGCAATGGCCAAAGCAATAGCACCGCTACCAGTGCCCAAATCTATCACTGTGACTTGATTATCCATCGGTAATAAAGTCAAGGCTAATTCTACTAATAGTTCAGTTTCTGGACGCGGAATTAAAGTAGCAGAAGTTACTTGTAAGTCTAAAGACCAAAATTCTTTATGACCGGTGAGATAGGCGATAGGCTCCTTTTGCGCACGCCGAGTCAGTAACTGTTGATAGTGAGCATGTTGACTGGCGGTTAATTTTTGTTCGGGCCAAGCATAAAGATGGCTCCGCGAAACTTTTAACAGCGAAGCTAATAAAATTTCGGCTTCCAGATGTGGTAACGAGGAAATTACCAACAGTTGAGCCACCGCTTGGGTGAGAGCGTGATGAATCGATACCATAAAATTGATTTAATTTCTCCTGACAAAACGACGCTTTGAACTTCTGAAGAGGGAATAATTATCTATGAATACTGCGCTTACTATTTCTCAAGCGATTGAATTAGCNTTAGAATATCATCAAGCTGGCCAATTACAGCCGGCCGAGCAAATTTATCGACAAATTTTACAACAAGACCCACAACAACCGGANGCTTTACAGTTATTGGGGATGGTGGCTTATGACCAGGGNGATTANGANANTGCCATCTCTNTAATTCGTCNNGCCATTGCNGCNGATTCGCAACAGGCNCGGTTTCATCATCATCTGGGAATGGCNTTGCAAGCNCAAGGTCGGTCNNTAGAAGCGAAATTAAGTTATCGCCAAGCCATTGCGTTGCAACCAGATTTTTTTGCCGCTTATCATGGATTGGCCACGGTNTTAATAGCNTCNCAACAATTNATCGAAGCCGAAAATTATTTTCGACAACTNTTAGCGAGACGACCGACCGCCGAAGTGTATGATAATTTNGGTAGNATTTTAGGNATGCAAGGTCGTTTTGCCGAAGCCGAAAATTACTATCGTCAAGCTATTCAGTTACAATCCGATTGGGCCGAAGCCTATCTGCATTTAGGCAATGCGGTAGGGGCGCAAAGACGTTTTGCTGAAGCCGAAGATTATTATCGTCAAGCACTCACGCTATCGCCTTCGTTAGTAGAGGCTTATAGCACTTTAGGCAAAGTATTGCAAGCCCAAGGTAAATTAGAAGAAGCGATAACCCGTTATGGTCAAGCNTTAACTCTGCAACCAGAGAATGCNGGGTTGCAGATTAAAGCGGCATTGNTGATGCCGGTGATTATGTCCTCACTGCCAACTATTTTGGCGACTCGTCAAACTATGGCCGAGCAATTGAGTGCCTTATTAACTCAGCCTCCTCAATTAGTGGATCCGGTTCAAGCCGATGCGTGGGGCAATCAGTTTTATCGAGTCTATCATGGGTATAATGAGCGAGAATTTCAAGGCCAATTAGCCCAATTGTATCGACAAGCCTGTCCTGCGCTCCTTTACACCGCGGCCCACTGTAACTCACCGGCGATGACCGACTCACCGCGTCGACTAAAAATTGGTTTCGTGTCCAGTGCCTTTTTACACGAACATGTCGTCACTAAATTTATTGCGGGAGTGATTGCTAATTTGTCCCGTGATAAATTCCTCGTGTGGGTCTTTTCGAGTGCTAAATCGCCAATCGAAATATCTCCTCTAATTCAAGGCAGTGCGGATCACTTTGAAGTGTTACCGTTAGATTTAGCGGTAGCGAGAGCGCAGATTGCAGCTCGACAATTGGACATCTTGTTTTATCCAGACCTGGGGCTCGATGCGTTCACTTATTTTTTAGCGTTTGCGCGATTAGCGCCGGTCCAATGCACCAGTTGGGGACATCCGGTGACCACGGGTATTGCGACTATAGATTATTTTATTTCGGCCAAAGATTTAGAATCGTCTGAAGCCCCAACTCATTACACTGAGCAGTTGATTCAATTAAATTATTGGCCCAGTTTTTACTATAAACCGGTATTATCGTTACCGGTAAAATCTCGTCAGGAGTTTGGTTTACCGACAACGGGAGCGATTTATTTATGTCCGCAGTCATTATTTAAATTGCATCCAGATTTTGATGAGATACTGGCGGCCATTTTAGAACGAGACCTGACTGGGCAAATAGTGTTAGTGGCCGGCGAGCAACCGTATTGGACTGAGTTATTGCAGCAACGTTTGCAACAACGTTTACCCTCCGCTGTGATGCCTCGTTTACGTATGGTCCCCAGACAAAATTTAACGGATTATCTCCATTTAATAGCAATCGCGGATGTCATGTTGGAGCCGTTGCATTTTGGCGGTGGCATTACCACCTTGGATGCTCTAGCGGTGGGGACTCCCCTCGTTACGTTACCTTCAGTGTTTTTAAGAGGACGGATGGCTTATTATTGTTATCGGCAAATGGGAATGATGGATTGTGTGGTACAATCGGTGCCGGAGTATGTCGAATTAGCGGTACGTTTGGGGACTCAAGCGGATTATCGGAATGCGATTAAAGCGAAGATTTTGGCGCGTCATCAGGTGTTATATGAAAATGCCGCGGTGATTCGAGAGCTGGAAGACTTTTTTGAAGAGATTTCTGGGTTTTAGATTTGGGTTTTAGATTTGACAACTTTCAAAAAGTTGTCAAATCTGGTCTGGGTTTTAGATTTGGATTTTAGATTTGACAACTTTCGAAAAGTTGTCAAATCTGGTCTGGGTTTTAGATTTGACAACTTTCAAAAAGTTGTCAAATCTGATCGCGAATTAAACGATTGACAAATTCTCCATTTACGGGTAATCTTCTTCCTGCTTTCAACTTACTAACCAATCAGGAGACTTTTTATGCCTAATTTAGTGATTAACGAATTACCTACCGAATTACTCGCCAAGCTCACTCAGGAAGCAGCACGTCAACAATGTTCGGTAGAACAACAGGTGATACAGTTATTAGAACAGTGCTTGACCAAACCAGTAAAACCCATGGGGGTTAAACGACCCAAGGAGTTGCCTGAGCCTATAGAATTGAGTGTGAAAATGGATTCGGATTGGATTTACCATGCTATTAGTGAGGGGCGCAAATGATTATTGCTGATACGAATCTAATTGCCCAACTGGTCATGAATCAGGGCCAAGGTAAACAAGCACGGGCGGTCTATGACAAAGACTCGAATTGGGTGGTACCAGACTTATGGCAACATGAGTTTTTAAATGTACTGGCTAATTATGCCCGCTTTAAGCATGAGCCTTATGACCAACTGTTACTCGCCTGGCAAAAAGCCATTATGCTATTTGCCGACAGTGCGCAACCGGTCAACATGCCCCTGGCCCTCAAAATTGCTGGAGAACGTAATATTACTGCATACGATGCCCAATACTTGGCCTTGGCACAAACTTTGAGCGTGCTTCTGATTACCGAAGACCGAAAATTGCGACTGGCCGCACCAGAGTTAACCCGGTCTATGCAGGAGTTTTTGGCAATTTAGAGATTTTAGATTTGACAACTTGCGAAAAGTTGTCAAATCTGGTCTGGGTTTTAGATTTGGGTTTTAGATTTGACAACTTTCGAAAAGTTGTCAAATCTGGTCTGGGTTTTAGATTTGACAACTTTCGAAAAGTTGTCAAATCTGATCGCGATTCTATTCGATTCGAATCACAAACGATTGTTCAATCGAACCGCCAGAGGTATCCAGACTTTTGATGGTCAACGGATATTCGCCAGCGGTGAGTAGAAAGTCAGCGACTACTTGTAATTCGTTGCCGATAATCTTAAAGGGGTAAAAATGCGAGACCACCGGGGAGACTATATCATAAAGAAAATAATCACCGCGGTCTGGGTCGGTAGTTTGAAACACCCCAATCACCGTGTTGGCCGGGCTACGAGCGGCGATGGTTTGGTTCGATAACGTTAGTTTGGTCGGTGGATGGTTGGGTAACAGGGTTAAGCGGGCCACGCGGTCAGCAAAAAAGAGGCCCGCAGTGGGCAAACGATAGCCTAAGCCCACTTCGAAGGTGCCGGTTAAGCCCAATAATTGTCCTCGATACAAGGGTACCGCCATCTTATTCGACTCATTCAAAGTCAAGATTTGATGGGGTAAAATGGCCGGAAAATTCATTTCACCACCACCATCGGCTGGTAACCAATGATAAACGATTAGGATTTCGGCTTCTTGGCCCAACTGCTCGGGGAGTGGTTGTAAATAACCAATCGCCGTAACTTCTTCCGTGCCTACAATTTGCAAAACACGTCCCCATTGTGTGGCGGTGCGAAGTTGTACTTGTAAGCGTTCGGCGGAGAGCGGTTGCACTAATTGTGCGGAGACTTCAGCGCCGACTGCACCTTCGCCGGTGGCGCTGGCGACGGGAATAAATACCGTGCTAGTAGAAAGCGGGGCCGGTAGCGGATTCGTGCTGGGGACCACTTCCGTAGCGGTTTCGGTTAAGTCGGTGCTGGGGAGGGCCACGGTTAAAGTAAAGAGCCGGTCGATAAACAGGCCGGCGCTATCCGTGCTACGTACCACAATGTTATAAGCCGGCGTGTTGGTGGTCAAAGGGTTAGCTAACCGCAATTCATTGCCCGTCAC
>BS_KBA_SWE02_21mDRAFT_10000994_pt1 | contig 10724 bp, 9 predicted proteins | sample BalSeasSWE02_21m_FD_9196 | JGI IMG/M metagenome (IMG submission 9196)
GGAAAAATTAGACCAGATCAATGCCATTCCCTGGCTTAAACGCTGGTTAGGGGAAAAAGCGTATGATATGTTATGGAAGTATTTGTTTGAACTCAAGTTTTATGAGTACAAAGAGAATATTTCGGCGGCTTGGATTGGCACTCGGATTAAACGAGTCGCTTTATCTCGAAAAAGTCTCTTTCAAGAACGTTTAGGTTATTTAGTCGGCGGCTCTGCCACACTGTTGCAAGCGTTAGAAGCGCAAATTTTGACTAGAGGAGGACAGATTTATTTAAAAACGCGCATAGAATGCTTAGTTACCGAAAATCAACAGGTGCAAGGCGTGAAGGTGAATGGTGAATTGCACCGCTATGATAAAGTGGTTTCTACGGTCCCGTTACCTTATGTACCTCGGTTAGCACCAGATTTACCTGCGGATATTTTGCAGAAAATCAATGGTATCCGTAATATTGGTGTGGTTTGCATCATTCTCAAGTTACGGGCTCCTCTCACTAAGAATTTTTGGATGAATATTAATGATAGTACCATGGCTATTCCCGGTTTAATTGAATATACCAATCTTTATTCAATGCCCCATAGTATTGTTTACGTGCCTTTTTATATGCCCAGCACCCATCCCAAATATCACCAGACCGATGCAACATTTGTTGAAGAGGTGTTAAGTTACTTGGTACGGATTAATCCGGCATTTACTAAAGATTGGGTAATTGCCTCCCAGGTTTCACGTTATGAATTTGCACAACCAGTTTGCTCGCCTCATTTTTACCAACAACTGCCTCCCATGCAAACGCCGATTCAAGGTTTTTTTATGGCCGATACTTCGTATTATTATCCAGAAGATCGTTCCATCTCTGAAAGTGTTAAAGTTGGAAAACAGTTAGCTCAATTGGTAGTAGGAACTCGGCCCTAGCCCTTATTTAGGAATATGAAGGAGATAAATAAACCCTCACCTATGAATTTACAAAAAATTTACGCCACCCGTTTTTTAGAAGAAGAATTACCGCTCAAAAACCAAATCTGGAAGGTGATTTGCAGTGATTTTCTCAGTCAATTTGTGAAGCCCACGGATACGGTGGTCGATATTGGCGCGGGTTATTGCGAATTTATTAACAATATTGACTGCCAAGAGAAAATTGCTATTGACTTAAATGCCGATGTTAAAAAATTTGCACAATCGAATGTGCGCGTGATTAACGAATCCTGTATGGCTATTGCTTCCCTGGCCGATTATAGTGTAGATGTCGTTTTTATGAGCAATTTTTTGGAGCATCTGTTAAATAAGCAACAGGTATTTGATACTCTCCAAGAATCGAAACGAATCCTAAAAATTGGTGGTAAAATGTTGATATTGCAACCCAATATTCGTTTTTTGGCGAATAATTACTGGGATTTTTTTGACCACCACACACCTTTAAGTGATAGAAGTTTGGTCGAGGTATTAGAATCTTTAGAATTGCGAATAGTCAAAAATTATCCAAAATTCCTACCTTATACCACTAAAAGTAGATTACCCAAGGGGACCTTATTTGTGAAGTTATACTTACGGCTGCCTTTAGCCTGGCACGTCTTTGGAAAACAAGCATTTATCGTGGCTGAGAAAACTGAAAACTGAAAACTGGTAAACTTCGATGCGATTTTTTATTCTGATTGGTATTTATGTCCTGCTCAATTCCTTTGGTCAATTGCTGATTAAACTAGGGACGCAGGAGATTGGGAGTTTAGAAACCGTGGGCCTACAGGGCTGGTTAAATATGAAACTCATCACTGGGATAGCGTTGTTTGGGATGAGCTTTCTGACCTGGATTTATATTCTTTCCAAAAGCAATTTATCCTATGCGTTTCCTTTTGCGGTGGGTTTGGGATACGTCACCGTTATCTTATTAGCTATGCTGTTTTTAAAAGAAACGCCTTCTTACTTGCAAGCCAGTGGCATGACCTTGGTTGGGATCGGAATTATTTTGATGTCGTGGCAAGGTAGTTAAAAAAGAAATTATACAGTCCACCACCCCCAACCCCTCCTTGGTAAGGAGGGGAGTATCCCTGGCGGCGCCGGTGGTATGTACTCCCCTCCTTACCAAGGAGGGGTTGGGGGTGGTTGGGTTAACCGTGCATAAGGTGAGTGATAAATATATTTAGCCCCATTTAGAACAATGAAGACCATGCTAGAATTACCTAATAATTTAAAATTTTACTTGCGGCTACTGGCCGTCACTATGGTGATTTTGGGCGCACGATTATGGCTCATTGACACCCAAAGCGTCTTGTTACCGTACTATGATGAATGGGAGGTCGGATTTTATACCCTCCTACCCTGGTTAGGAGATCATTTAACTTGGTTAAATATTATCATTCCTTACGGTGAGCATCCGATTGCGTTAACTCGGTTATTGACTTTAGGTTTAACCATCTTAAATGACAACCAATGGGATTCCGTGGTGAGCATGGTCGCTAATGCGTTTATTTATGCTACGACCATATTCATTTTCGCCCTCATTTTGCGCGATTCACAGGGCAAACATCTGGAAAATTGGATCTTGTTGACGATGTTAATCATCGGTGCCATTCCCTTTGGTTGGATCAATATTTTATGGGGCTTCCAGTCTTCTTGGTATTTAATGTTATTACTGACTCTCTTGACTTTTTGGGGATTACTGTTATACGAAATGTTTACCTGGCAATGGTGGTTAGGAATAACCAGTGGCGTTTTAGTCTCCTTTAACTTAGCGTCAGGTTTTTTTGCTTTAATCGTGGTGATAGCAATTAAATTATATGAGGTGATCGTGGCCAAAGAGCAGGCACCACGTCATTATCCGACGTTACTGCTGGGTATCATTTTCACTACCTTGGGATTAATACAGTTCATTTGTGCCCCCAAACATGGGGAATTGTATAGCAAAGATTTTCATACTTTCTTCTGGTCCCTGCTGAAATTTTTAGCCTGGCCCTGGATCGACTATCCATTATTAAGTTTATTTATGTATCTCCCTTTTGTCGCCTTAGTTGGGAAACTGCTTTGGTTACGTCGTGACCCGTCGCGGGCTGAATTATTTTTATTGGCGTTGGGCGGCTGGATAATTTTACAAACCATAGCGATGGCTTTTGCGCGGGGTGCGGGTGAAGGCGTACATCCCATTGCGCGTTATTGGGAAATTATGAGTTTCGGTATCGTCGCTAATTTATTCTCCTTTCATCTTCTCACTCAACCTTGGTATAACTTACCGCAGTTAATTCAGCGACCACTCAATGTAGTCGTTAAAGTCTGGGGGGGCTTAGTCCTCGTGGGTATTTATGTGCTCACGATACAAGCGCTTCCAGACATCAAAGCGACTAAAATGATGTACCGGAATTATTTAACTACGGTTAGAACTTTTATCAGCACTGATAATTTTAATATATTAAGACAACAAGGTACCCCTTATCCTTTTCCCGAAGTGTTGGCGCATTTTTTAAAATTACCTAGATTTCGTAGTTTGCTCCCTTCTAGTTTAGCCATTACTCCACTGATTCCAGCCAGTGAAAGTAGTAGTAGTGATAATCCATTTGTGCCGAATGGTTTCTATCCCACTACTAAACAGCGTGGAGAGGAGGTCTGGGGGTCTTATAATGGGTTAGCCAATTTGGCGGTAGGACGATTTAACAGTGTTACGATTAAACCTACTTCCCATCGATTTCTGGAAATTCCTGTGTCAGGTTATCTCAGTCAAACTGATTTAACCTTGAGTTTAGAAATTCAAGGAGAAAAGCAAACGATTAAGTTAACTCCTCACCGATTAGCCAGAGAAGGTTGGGTATCGATTTTTGTACGAAATCCCAAACAACCTTTTAAAATCGTCGCCGAGGACCAGCGTCAAGATTTATGGTTTGCCTTTGCGATGCCGCGAGGGGTCGGGCGATTATCGATGTATAGCCAATATTTATTGGAATCTGCTCAAGTTATATTAGTCATAGGATTCGTGTTAATTATATTATTGCTCAAGGCGACAGTATTTGAGCCGTTGACTCGGTTTGAATCGTCACCGTAATATTTACTGGTACCAGAGGAGTCCAAAACAGGTTTTGGACAGGATTCGTGTTAATTATCTTATTGCTCAAGATGACCGTATTTGAGCCGTTGACTCGGTTTGAATCGTTACCATAATATTTACTGTTTTGGACAGAGGAGCCCAAAACTTGTTTTGGACTCCTATCTTTAAGTGATAATATCTGTCAAAGGAGATTCGTCACCATGTTGTTAAAAATTTTGCCTTCCAACTTTTTCCGCTTACTCATGATAGCCTCGATGATTTTTGGGACGCGATTGTGGTTTATTCAATATTATGGTAATTCAGTACCTTATTGGGACCAGTGGGATGGTGAGGCGGCTAATCTATTCATTCCTTGGCTCACTAATCATCTCGAATTTTCACAATTGTTCACACCTCATAATGAGCATCGGATTTTATTCACACGGCTATTGAGTTTATTACTCTTAATCGCTAATGATCGAGAGTGGAATCCGTTATTAGAAATGGTCTTTAATGCCGGAATTTCTACGCTCACCGCTATTGTCCTAATTCTCATATTGCACCGAGTGTTTACTCAAACGGCCATTCGAACTTTGATTATGGTTAGCGTCACCTTATTATGGTGTTTACCTTATGCCTGGGAAAATATTTTAAGCGGATTTCAATCTTGCTGGTATTTGATGAATTTATTAACTTTACTAGCTTTTTGGGGAATGTTACTGCATCGGCAACTGACCTGGCAATGGTGGGTAGGACTCTTCAGCGGTGTGTTAGCTTATTTCAATTTAGCGACCGGTTTTTTTGCTTTAGCGGTGATTGCTACTCTGAAATTTTATCTCTTTATTCGCTGGTCGGATGATCGCCGATCTCATTTCTTCACTTTTTTGCTTAGTAGTGTCCTGGTCATCCTTGGTATCTGGTTGACCGTCAATATAACTAGGGGTTCCAATCTGCTCACCCACCATGCTGACTTTCAACAATTTTGGCAAGCCTTGGGCATGGCATTATCCTGGCCGTGGTTAATACAAATACCCTGGCTCAGTGTTTTCACTTATCTGCCTTTTCTCCTCTTTAGTGGACAATTCTTGAGACTGAATCGTTCACCTACGCCAGCAGAATTATTGGTATTAGCATTAGGATTTTGGGTTATCTTACAAGCTGCTGCGATGGCTTATGCTCGCGGTAATACTTTATCTGGTCCCGCATTTCGTTACTTGGACATTTTAGCCTTAGGTGCCTTAGTTAATTTATTAGCTTGGTATTTGCTTGCTACCCCTTACTTTGGTCGGTCCCGGTCAGAGACGAAAATAATGCGCGGGGGATTATTATTAACTTGCTTTTGGGTCTGGTTATGGTTAATTGGACCATTTAATTTGACGGTGACTATCTGGCCGACCATCGAACAAAAACGCTTACAGAGTGCTGAACAATTTAATAACACTCGCCATTTTCTGCTCACCGGCGAGATGAATACGCTCATCGGGAAAGAGATTCCTTACCCCAGTCCCGCAAGGTTAGCCGGTTTATTAACTCATCCCAAATTGCGCTCGATTCTACCACACACCCTGGTCATTCCCAAGTTGCTACCAAGTAGTCAAGCAGACTCTCCGTTTGTGCTCAACGGTTTTTATCCAATCACCGGTAAATATCGTGGTGAAGACACTTTAGGCTCTTACGGTAAATCAGGTAATCCAGCCGTCGGGCGTTTTATCAGCACCCCGCTGAAGAAGCGAAAGGGATTTTTGGAAATTCCGGTAGCGGGTTATTTAGGAGAAGCCGGTTTAGCTTTGCAATTGCTGGTGGAAGGAGAAGAGGGTCAACCAATTACGATTCTGCCGCCTTACTTGCCGCGAGAAACTTGGGTGTCTTGTTATGTACGGATGCCAGATCGACCGTTTCAAATTGTTGCTATCGATCATCGTCCAGACCTTTGGTTTGCGTTTGCTATGCCACGAGGCATAGGGAAATTATCTTTCTTGGCCAATAACTTACTTCAATGGGGGAAGGTATTATTTTTTCTGAGTGGGTGGTTATTACTTGGCGGAATTTTTTGTGGTTGGTCAGGACTCATTAAATGGCTGGGGGACCAGGATTCGAACCTGGGTTGATGGAGTCAGAGTCCACTGTCCTACCGCTAGACGATCCCCCAAATAGTGGCGGTGGTGGATAGATAAATGGTCTATGGTAAATTTAAATTTACGACGCTATCATTTTCTATCCACTATCCACTATCCATTGTTTCTCACTGCTTCAATCATTCATTACCGTTTCGAGTATTGAGGACGTTTCCGCGCTTTGTGCAAACCAATCTTCTTACGTTCAACTTCACGCGCATCACGAGTTAAAAACCCGGCTTTGCGCAAAGTTGGGCGCAAACTTTCATCATAAGCGACCAATGCCCGACTCAAACCATGCCGAATAGCACCGGCTTGACCAGTATTTCCGCCGCCGCAAACGCTAACATAAACATCAACACTTTCTAGCATATCCACTACTTTGAGTGCTTGCCGAACTACCATTCGTGCCGTTTGTCGTCCAAAATATTCATCTAATGGACTGTCATTGACAAAGATTTTACCTTCACCACGCTTCAAAAATACTCGCGCTGCGCCACTTTTACGTCGCCCAGTGCCATAATATTGTGTCTCAGTCATAATTCTCTCAATTAGCCATTTAATTAGCTATTTAAATTCAACACCGTCGGTTGTTGTGCTTGATGTTTATGATCAGTCCCCACATAAACTTTCAGTTTACGAAAGATAGCTCGCCCTAGCGGCCCTTTCGGTAACATTCCTTTGACCGCTCCTTCAATAATACGTGTCGGAGCTTGTTGTCTTAATTTTTCTAATGAAATGCTTTTCAGCCCACCTGGGTAACCAGTATGACGATAATACATTTTATCCGTCTCTTTGCGCCCAGTAACCTGAATTTTTTCAGCATTAATTACAATAATATAATCGCCAACATCAATGTGTGGCGTAAATTCTGGTTTATGTTTTCCACGCAAACGACGTGCTACTTCCGTCGCTAATCGTCCTAACACCAGATGTTGAGCATCGATTAAAAACCATTCGCGTTTAACAGTATCCGCTTTAGCAGTAAAAGTTTTCACTTTTCACCAATCCTTTTAAAAAGTCTGTCAGTGTATAGAGTCAATTAAATTTTGTCAAGTAAAAAATTTGACCATCGAACTAGATTTGACAACTTTCAAAAAGTTGTCAAATCTGCTTTAGATTTGACAACTTTCGAAAAGTTGTCAAATCTGGCCCTGTGTTAGATTTGACAACTTTCAAAAAGTTGTCAAATCTGGCCCTGTGTTAGATTTGACAACTTTCGAAAAGTTGTCAAATCTGCTTTAGATTTGACAACTTTCGAAAAGTTGTCAAATCTTTCTTTCGAAAAGTTGTCAAATCTGGATACTCTCCTTATTCCACTACCACTCCTTTTATATTTTATACATGAATGAGTAGCCAGATTTGACAACTCTCGAAGAGTTGTCAAATCTCCAGTCAAATCTCCAGTCCTTATATCGCCTCCTCATTCACTTCCCCGGTTCGAATTCGAATAATCTTTTCGACGGCGGTGACAAAAATTTTACCGTCACCAATTTTACCGGTCCGGGCCGCTTGAATGATAGTGTCAATGCACTGCTCAATTTGAGATTCAGCCACCACTACTTCCAGTTTCACTTTGGGTAAAAAATCTACCACGTATTCGGCCCCCCGATAAAGTTCAGTATGACCTTTTTGCCGTCCAAAACCTTTCACCTCAGTGACAGTCATGCCAGCAATCCCGATGTTCGATAATGCTTCGCGGACATCGTCTAAACGAAAAGGTTTGATAATCGCTTCAATTTTTTTCACAGTACGTTTCCTTTTGAGTTGGTTACAAAAAATACGCTTTGCCGATTTGATAACTGGTCGAAAGTGATCAAATCTAGTTTATAACTCACCTTACGCACCACCACCCCTAACCCCTCCTGGCTAAGGCGAAGAATATCCCCTGCAATTTAGGTGGTGCTTACTCCCCTCCTTACCAAGTGGGGGTGGTTGAGTTAACCGTGCGTAAGGTGAGTCTATAACAAACATTCTAACATGCGCTGGCCGATCTCCGTAGGAGAATGGGCAATGGCTACGCCGGCGGCTTCCAGTGCGGCTAGTTTAGCCGCGGCCGTGCCTTTGCCACCGGCAATAATCGCGCCGGCATGTCCCATTCGCTTCCCTGGCGGGGCGGTGGCACCGGCAATATAAGCGACTACGGGTTTAGTCACTTTAGCTTTAATATAAGCGGCGGCCGCTTCTTCTGCCGCGCCGCCAATCTCTCCCACCATGACTATTCCTGCCGTTGCCGGATCCTGTTGGAATAATTCTAAACAATCCACAAAATTCATCCCTGGAATCGGGTCCCCACCAATACCAATACAAGTACTTTGTCCTAAACCATTATCCGTAGTTTGCTTGACGGCTTCATAAGTCAAGGTGCCAGAGCGGGACACAATCCCCACTTTGCCAGCTTGATGAATGAAACCAGGCATAATTCCAATTTTACAAGCCCCTGGCGTGATAATACCGGGACAGTTGGGCCCAATTAAGCGGACTTGCGGATAATGGTCTCGTAACGCAGTTTTGACCTTGAGCATATCCAAAATGGGAATGCCTTCGGTAATACAAGCAATGACGGTAATACCACCGTCGGCGGCTTCCAAAATGGCATCGGCAGCAAATGGGGCTGGCACATAAATCATGGTGGCCGACGCACCAGTGGTTTCGACGGCTTGACGCACGGTATCAAAAATGGGTAGGCCCAAATGTTGTTGTCCCCCCCGACCTGGAGTAACCCCGCCAACTAATTTGGTCCCGTAGGCCAAGGCTTGCTCGGAGTGAAAAGTACCTTGTTTGCCGGTAAAACCTTGACAGATAACTTTAGTGCTGGCATCTATTAATACGCTCATGGCTTTATCCTCTCACTGCTTGCACGGCTTTCTTGGCCGCATCATCTAAATTATCGGCGGGAATGACGGTTAGCCCACTGTCCATGAGCAATTGTTTACCGGTTTCGACATTCGTCCCTTCCAATCGTACTACCACCGGCAATGGGGTGCCGGTTTCTTTAATGGCGTGGATAACTCCCTGGGCGATTAAATCACAGCGGACGATGCCACCAAAAATATTGACCAAAATGGCTTTTACCTGCTGGTCGGAGACGATAATTTTAAAGGCTTCAGTGACCTTTTCCGCAGTGGTGCCGCCGCCGACATCGAGAAAATTGGCGGGTTGCCCACCATAAAGTTTAATCACGTCCATCGTCGCCATGGCTAACCCTGCACCATTGACCATACAAGCAATATAACCGTCTAAGGCAATGTAATTTAAATCGAATTGTCGAGCGCGATGCTCCTTTTCGTCCTCTTGGCTGGGGTCGTATAAACTGGACCAGTTTGAGTGACGGTAGAGGGCATTATCGTCTAAATTAATTTTGGCATCCAACGCCAGTAAGTTACCATCGGTGGCAATAATTAACGGATTGATTTCCACTAAACTGAGGTCTTGCTCCAAAAAGAGACGATATAATCCAAACAGCATCGTAGTCAACTGTTTTCGTTGATTGCTATCTAGGCCCAAGGCAAAAGCTATTTCACGGCATTGATATTCGCTCAGGCCCACGGTCGGGTCGATAGTACGAGTGATAATTTTTTCTGGGGTTTTAGTGGCGACTTCTTCAATGTCCATGCCGCCGGCACTTGATGCAATCACCGCAATCTGTTGGCGACTACGATCAATCAACAAACTTAAATATATCTCGCTTTTAATGGCCGTGGTTTGTTCAATCAAGACACAATTAACCGGTTGACCCTGGGTGTCCGTTTGATGAGTAATTAACCGTGTACCAATTAATTTTTGCGCCAAGCTCGACACCTCTTCCAAAGAATGCGCTGTTTTCACTCCGCCGGCTTTGCCACGGCCGCCGGCATGGACTTGAGCTTTGACCATCCATGCTGATCCCCCCAAAATTGCCGCCTGTTGCACCGCTTCTTTGGCATGAAAGGCCGGGTATCCCACAGGGACGGGAATCCCATAGTCAGTAAATAATTTTTTAGCTTGATACTCGTGTATATTCATTCAAATCCCTTATAATTATGCAGAAGATACTGAATTATGAAATAAATGGGTCAATTCTGCCAAAAATGGTCAGTCAATTTGGCAACGGCTATTTTAAAATAATTAATGTCTTATATCTAGTTATTAGTTTAACCAATTAACTGTTTAACCATATAAAATCAAAATTACCATGCCTGAATTACCTGAAGTTGAAACCGTCCGTCGCGGGCTGGTACCTCATTTAAAGCACCAAGTGATAACGCGAGTGATTATTCGAGAGCACCGCTTACGTTGGCCTATCCCCCCCACACTGGCGACTATTTTACCCCATCAACAGGTACAAGAGATTAACCGTCGCGGTAAATATTTATTGTTTCAGTGTACTGAGGGATATTTACTGATTCACTTGGGGATGTCTGGGAGTTTGCGCGTGCTATCCGCTCGCGCTCCGGTCCAAAAACATGACCATTTAGATATAGTTTTTACCCCCCAAATCTGCTTACGTTACAATGACCCACGTCGGTTTGGCAGTGTCTTATGGACCACCGATATGTTAAATCATCCGTTATTAAATTCTTTGGGCCCTGAGCCGTTGACGGCTGAATTGACAGGAAAATATTTA
>BS_KBA_SWE02_21mDRAFT_10000995_pt1 | contig 10719 bp, 10 predicted proteins | sample BalSeasSWE02_21m_FD_9196 | JGI IMG/M metagenome (IMG submission 9196)
GGCACCCTCGCCGGCATGTTAATCCTTTCCTATTACAGCGTCATCGGCGGATGGACCCTGGCCTATATCTTTAAATCCATCGCCGGAACCTTTAGTGGCGCAACTGGCGAATTCGCGGCATCGACCTTTGCCACCTTTGTGGGCAGCGCCACCAGCTTATTTTTCTGGCATACGGTGTTCATGCTCCTCACGATGGTAGTCGTAGCGGGAGGAGTCCAAGGTGGATTAGAAAAAGCCGTGCAGTTTCTTATGCCGACCCTCTTTTCCCTGTTGCTGCTCATGGTGGGCTACAGCATGACCACCGGTTATTTCGGCAAAGGCTTAGAATTTCTCTTCACCCCGGACTTCAGCAAACTCACCGGCTCAAGCATGCTCGCTGCGATGGGCCAAGCGTTCTTTAGTCTCAGCTTGGGCATGGGCACCATCATGATCTATGGCTCGTACGTACCGAAAGACACTTCCATCGCGACCACATCCATCGCCATTGCGCTGGCCGATACGGCCGTCGCGTTACTGGCCGGCATGGCTATTTTCCCGATTGTATTTGCCAATAATTTAGAGCCTGGTTCAGGCCCTGGGTTGATTTTTCAAACCTTGCCGGTGGCGTTCGGCAATATGACGGGGGGGATTATCTTTGGTTCACTCTTTTTCATCTTATTGTTGGTCGCCGCCTGGACCTCGTCCATTTCGCTCATCGAACCCTCAGTCACCTGGCTCATTGAAACCTTTGGGATGTCACGACTCAAAGCGTCGCTGTACTCTGGCATCGCAACCTGGCTGTTGGGATTAGGTACAGTCTGGTCGTTCAACATGTGGGCCGAGCTGAAATTTTTCGGCCTGACATTTTTCGATCTGCTGGATTTCATCACCTCCAACCTCATGCTCCCGCTTGGCGGCATCCTCATCGCCCTCTTCGCCGGATGGCTCATGTCCGCCGAGAACACCAAAGCCGAGCTGCAAATCAGCAACCCTACCCTCTACACAGCTTGGCAGGCCCTCGTCCGTTACATCGCGCCAGTCGCCGTGTTTATCGTCCTCCTCAACGCTATCGGCATCCTTTAGGCCATCGCCCTTCACAAGGCACCAGCAATCGACCTTGGGGGGCTGAAACATGCCATTTATTATAGATTCTTTTGTCTTACCCATCCCATAAGATTCCCTGATAGGGCCTAATGGGGGAAAAGGCGAATGGTCAAGTTGCCTCCCTACTTGCCGATACTTCATGTGTAGCAGGCAACTCATTTCAAAAAAATCTTCACACCAAAGGAATTTGTCCTATGTCACAAATTGGTGTCTTACATGCGGCAAATGCTCTCGCTCAACTCTCCCTCCCTCTTATCGATGCCTCCACGCTTTCCACGCGGAGTAAATCCCCAACGCCATCAATAGACGCCGTACAAAACCTGAAGGATATCGTGTCTATTTCTTTAGATGCCCGCGCAGCCGCCTCAAAACAAAACGCACCCCTCGCCTAATACTCTCTCAATCCTCATATTTTTTAATTCCTATGTGAGCCTACATGGCAAGAAAGTCCATGTAGTCTCACCTGATTACCAAACCTCCTGAAGACGGCCTTCACGCCTCCCATTCACCCCCTCCGTCAGTGAATATCACCAACACCATCTCCAGCTCCACCAAAGCCGCCGCACGGTAACCGTCCTCCAACAAATAGGGAGCAACTCAATTCCCTCGGCCATAAGGGAAACGTGCCAGGCCAACCTGAGCGCAAACTGACAAGGAGCCTGGCCACCCACGAACAAGCAGCTCAAGGTGTCTCACTGAGACCTCTGGCTTATTCTTCTGGCAGCCCTATTTCCTTACGATTCGGAATAAAAGAGAAGCTGAGCCCCGATGACAATCACCGTCACTGCCCAAAGAATTTTGAGGGTGGGATGGCTTTCATGTGCGTGAAGCAATTCGGTTGATTGCCCCGACCGCTGTCTCCATTCCCCGGCAAACCAGGCTAATCCGCCGGCCAAGGCAAGTGTGCCCATGATATGATGGCGGATTTGGATTTGATGGCCAGCTGGATGCGGGCCATGCATATGCAGAAACAACATGGCTCCGCCAATGAGTGCAAAGCCTGGCAGTAAAGCGCTCCAGAACCAATGTCCTAGATTTCCGGCTCGCCGCAACCATTCCACCATCCCGACCCCCAGGGCTAAGATGCCAAATATTTTGTGCTGCAACATTTCAGGATCTTTGCCGGAAAAGGTTTCCGCCAAGGTCCAAGAACCAATGGGCCAGGCTTCATGATCGCTCCAGATTAAAAGAAAGATCCCTGAGCCCACCAACGCCGCTGGCAGCAACCATCGCGACCACGCCAGCGCAGTCCACCCCATGGCCGTACGTAATTCCGTGAGGCCTACCAAAATGACTCCCAGGCCAGCCAACGCATGGTTAAACTCTGAATACGCAATCCCTTCAGCCGATCCCTCCCATTGTCCCGAGGCTATCGTATGACGATGTTCGCCTTGATGAACAGACATGTCCATGCCGGCTAGGCCCACAGTCCATGGGACAAGGACGATAAATGCCAATATCGCTATTATCGTCCAAATACGTTGCCCGTAATTGGCAACCGGCATCCAACGCGTCAGATGTTTCATGATTCGGTTCATCACAAGTCCAATAATTTAGGGGGAAAAGAACGACACGCCCAGGGTAAACAGCCAGGCATTCAGCCCTGTATTCCGATCACCGATATTGGCGTTGGAAATGTGATGGAAACGAATGCCTGCCGTGATCGCCCAGTGCTCTGACACGAAATACGACACACCTGGCCCGGTTTGCAAAATGAAATTAAATTGCGTGCTTTGTTCAGGAATACGCGGCGCAAGATCCGTCCACAACATACCCGCACCCCCATCCCAAAACGGCATCCATCGGCCAAACGACAGAAAATTGTATTTCAGCATCAAGGACCCACCAAAGGCGGAGGCGCTAAAGGGTTCATAATAATGCGCGGCCATGGGCTCAATGAGCACCTCCACGTTCCCCGCCACCAAACCGCTGCCAAGTTGATCTGTTAAGACTAACCCCAATTGCGGCAAAATATAGATGGCGTGGCGGTTTGTCGAGGGAGCGTTCTGGAACAAATCATTCCCTTTCCAATAACCACCCAACAATCCATATTCCAACGTACCTTTGGTGACCCGCGTGCGAGCATCGAAATCGCCACCCCAGGCGAGACCGCTGAGAAGGATGGAAACGATCAGTCCAGTCAAGCATGCCATTTGGTGTTTCTTTTTTAATACCGTCATGATCCGCTTCCTTCTCCTAGTCATTAATCCTTGAATCAACCGGCCGTCCCTCAAGAAATGGCATCGGGATAACTTTCAAACAGTTTGAAAACTACATGTGCCCTTCTAGTCAGAAACGCACAGAAACTTCGCATAAATGGCAGGAACAATTCAATGCATTTTTTCCCCACATTGCTTACAATAGAGCGTGCTCTTGAGGGAATTTATGAAAATACCAACTCCACCACTTCTCAACAATCAATCGCCCATGGTCAAACAAGATCCTATGAAGCGTCTTTCATTAGCTGTCAGGGAATTAGACAAACTCATCAGCCGCGCCAATCAACTGGCAAGTTTATCAGAGCAATCGTCCCCCAAAGATAAAACAGAGAAATACATTCTGGCTCCAGAAGCCAATCCCACCCAACAACCTACCCCTTCTGATTTCTAAGCCCGAGTGAATGCACGCAGAACAATTTTGTGGGGGAAAGAATGCTTTTAGCAGGACTTCAAGAAAAGCAGGGTGTTGTCCAAATCAGGAGCGTCTTTAACGGAAAAATCAGGGAAAGGGTTTTTTACGGCTCTTGGGTTACTCTGTAGGCTATCCCACGCATATCTTCTTTCTCCAAGAAATGTTCTCGTTCCTTGGGAAAATGTCTCAGGATGCCCGTTCGTGTTAACGGATCATTTTGTTGTATTGGAACTCTCTTGATGTGATTGGAGCCTCCCCTTCGCATATGACCCCTCAAGGTATCTCACCGAAATATTCCCTCCATACACATAAGGGCTTTAGAACCAGTATTGCGAATGATTTGCTCCGTTTTTGGAGTGAGGACCACATATTTTGCACGTTCCCCTGATGCCCGAACCTCGAGATAGTTGGCCTCTTTCGCATTTTGTATAGCTCGCCGGGCTTGCGAGGCTGAAAGTTGCGGAATCAGTTTTTCCGCATCACTCATTGTCACTGGAAACCGTTGCAACTGCCTCACAAATAATTCTGAGAACAATGTCCAGTAGTAGGTTTGCTGCAGCTTAGGTTCTCGAGCAAAGGCCGACATCCATTCCTGTGCCGCTCCTTTGTTGACCGCTTCAATATAGCTCAAAATTTCTTTGTCTGAATATCGCTTCATTAGCTACCCTCTTACCTAAAAAGATTGGTCTGGTAAAGCCACTATCTTATTTAGCCATCAGGCCAATCTTAGTGCATACTACTTATTTCATCAACGTGCAACGTATTGTATTTACTAAACTTATATTCATGCTAGTTATTATAAAATGAATCATATTACATACCAATTTGGTGAGTCATTCAAAAGCCGTTCGTGCTGGGCCCTGAACTCACCCAAGGATCCAAGCATGGGCGAGATTTCATCACATCGACTACCGTTTTTAGGATGAATACGTGTGTCTTACCAAGAGACTCTCTGTTTTTTCTCCTAATACAAAACGACTTATTGTCACCTGGCACCCGCAACGGGCCACACAAAAGGAACCCTGAATAGGAGGTGATGTTGGAAACACCCCTCCCAAAAAAACAGAAGCATTGAGAGAGCTTGGGATAAAGGTGAACGATGTTTGAAAATGGAAAAATCTGGCAGGGAAATGGGGGTGCATAACAAACCCCTTGAGTGGGGTGAGTGACGGATTTCGAAATTCCTGAAAAGGTTATGAGTTCCAAGCATTTAGGGGTGGGGGAGTAAGGTGGACAGAAAAAGCCATATGAGGCCCACTATCTGCAACCTCCACAACCAAAAAGGCCCTGGAAAAGAGCACCCCTTAACAAGATGATGTCTCAGTTTTCAGGGTTTAGGAAAAGGGAGTAAACCCAGGGACGGGTCACTCACAATTCCGCCCTGTTCTAATTTGACGTAGCAGAACATCTGAACTATTGTGACTGTGGTTTTTAAAGAATAAAAGATCTCCACAGCAAGCTGACGGGGTATTCAACGGAAGATCCTTCTCACATTCTCAAACGGTAACCCACGTAGCAAGCTACGGGGAATTGGGAACAATTAAAGACTTAATTGGAACACCCTTCGGTGTTGAGAAAATCCGCAAAAAAGTTGGCACGATGTTGCATCCAGATACCGAACTCAGGGAAATCAACGACAAGGTCGGATATGGCGTTTTTGCAACTCAGCCAATCCCTCTGGGGACTATCACTTGGGCCCTGGACCCACTTGATCAAATTCTTACCCTTCACACGGTGGAGCAGCTTGAAAATCAATACGACGGCATTCTGACGCGATACACTTGGATAAACGCCAATGGACATCGAATCCTGTGTTGGGATTTCGGGCGATTCATGAACCACAGCTGTGAGGCCAATTCCTTTGGACCCGGCGGATGTCACTTCGAGATGGCCGTGCGCGACATCGCAGCTGGCGAAGAGCTCACTTGCGACTACGCCACACTCAACCTGGAGCAACCACTGATATGCCAATGCGGCTCCTCTCGATGCCGTGGAGTCGTCAAATCGAACGATTTAGAGTATGTCGCGTCTACTTCCGATGGACTGATACGAACGGCATTCAAACGAGTTTACGAGGTCAAGCAACCCCTGTGGCATTGGGTCGAAAGCCAAAACAAGGAGATCGACCATATGTTGCACCTTCCCGAAAGCATCCCATCAGTCATGAAGCATCGGTGGCTGCCCGCGCAGCCCACCATCACACACAGAAGAATGGGTTCTTAAATATGGCAGACAAGACTTCCTCCAAGGAAGCAGCCTCTCTTGCAGCAATGGTCAAGGTTCGGCGTGCCCGTCTTGATGATATACCAGCCCTCTATGCGTGCCAGTCTGCCGCGTACGCCAATTACGGGCCAGGAGGGCTCTGTGACGAACGTCAACTCAAAATGCAGATCGAAGCGTTTCCTGAAGGCCAGCTCATCGCGACCATCGGCAAGCAGGTGGTGGGATATGCGATGGCTCTTATCGTTCATCTCAATGACGATTCACCGTGGTACTCCTACGGGGAGATCACTGGTAATGGCACTTTTAGCACCCACGACCCCGCCGGGGATGACCTTTACGGGGCAGATATGGCGGTGCATCCTGATTTTCGTGGGCATGGAATAGCCGGCAAGCTCTACGAGGGTAGGATGAACATCCTCAAACGCTTTAACCTGCGCCGAATGGTCGCGGGAGGACGCATACCGGGATACCGTGAGCATGCGGGTCGCTTGTCGCCTGAACAATACGTTGAAAAAGTCTGTCGGGGAGAGCTCAAAGATCCCGCCCTCAGTGCCCACCTCAAGGCTGGGTATCAAGTCAAGGGCATCCATATGAGCTACCTCCGCGACGAGCAGAGCTTGAATTTCGCCACATTTCTCGAACTTGAGAACGCCGCCTATCGAAAATCGAAACGCACTATTGCCGCGTCGCCGATGAAAAGACCCGTGCGGAAAATTCGCGTCTGCGCGGCGCAGTACGAAATGCGTTCCGTCACCAGCTGGGAAGCGTTCGAACACCAGGTAGATTTCTTTGTGGCCACAGCCGAGCAATACCACTGTCACTACCTGGTCTTTCCTGAATTGTTCACCGTCCAGCTCTTTAGCATGCTCGACCCGGGGATGAAACCCGTCGATGCCATCATCGAACTGGCTGGCATGGTGGACCGCTACCGAGAGATGTTTATCGCAAAAGCCAAGCGCTCCGGTCTGTATATCATTGGAGGATCTCATCCGGTTCGAGTCGGGGAAGGCATCCGCAATGTTGCCCATCTGTTTGATCCTCGTGGCAACGTGTACACCCAGGAAAAGCTTCACGTCACACCGAACGAGCGGCAGGAATACGGTATCCAGCCGGGGGAAGGACTCAAGGTGTTTGAAACGAGTCATGCCCGAATTGCCATCCAAGTCTGCTACGACATTGAGTTCCCTGAGCCTGCCCGATTGCTAACTCTCGCAGGGGCGGAAGTGATATTTGTCCCGTTTAGCACCGATGAACGAAAGGCTTACTTGCGGGTGCGATACACAGCCCAAGCCCGTGCGGTTGAGAACGTGATCTATACCGTCCTTTCTGGCAACGTGGGCAACTTACCCCAGGTCGACAACTTCCTCATCAACTACGGCCAAGCGGCCATCTGTACACCAAGCGATTTTGCCTTCCCCACCGATGGTATTGCAGGCACCGCGGACTTCAACAGCGAAACCGTCGTCATCAGTGACCTCGATCTTGTGGTGCTACAGGAAGCGCGAGAGATGGGTAGCGTGCGTCCCTTGCGAGATCGCCGGCTCGATATCTATGGACTCGAAGCGAAGAAACCGGTGGAGGTCATTCGGTTACCGTAACCAAGACTGCTGGGAGGGAAGAACCTTTCGGCATTATTGGAGAGTGGCTACAACCTAAGCTATTCAGTTTGTAGCGTTTTTTAAAGAGCTTTGAAAAACAAAATTGGGGTGAGTGACGGGAATTGAACCCGCGACCTCCGGCTCCACAAACCAGCGCTCTAACCAACTGAGCTACACCCACCACAAAAACATGTGACCTCATTGAAGGGGTCAAATCTTATCAGAGGGCTTGAAGGGCTGCAAGTATTCTGAAAAGTAAGATTGCCGTAAAACCCATTACCAGTTCCAGTCTTGCTCCTAGAGGAGGGAACGAACTCCCTCACCACAAAAGTCAAATTTTGAGTATGGATTTTAGTTGACCGAATTTGAAAAGCTGTGGTACATAGTATCCTTATTCTTTTTGGAGGATTTCATGGCCAATCGTCATCAATCAGCAATTAAAGCCGCTCGGCAATCTTTGAAACGGCAAGAACGGAATCGATCTATTTTACGACGAGTAAAAACCTTTATGAAAAAGGTGCATAGCTCCGTACAAGAGAAAAATGGTGATACGGCGAAAACCTCCTTGCAAGAAGCCACATCTGAGCTACACAAGGCTGTGACTAAAGGCACCCTTCATCAGAACACCGCTTCACGTTGGATTTCCCGCCTCGCGACACGCGTCAACGCGATTTAAATCGACACCAACCAACAACCTATATTGCCTCTGTGAGTTTATCAAAGCAGAGGCATGTATAACCTCACCCTCGACGAACGGGCTGCCTTTTCATTCCTTGGCAGAGTTGAATCACTAAATCATCTAAAATCAGCTTAGGTTGTGATGCCAGCCCACCCTTGAGGGCAGAGTCGGCTTGTTCAAATACGATCCATGCTCGACGAAGATGTGGATTTTTCCACCGCTGCGCTTGCTCCATAAATTCCCTAGCGCGGAATGGAGGAATGCCAGACTGCCGGGCGGCCTGACCTTGATCCTTCCCTTCTTGCAACAGAGTGCTCGCTTTCCAAATACGCCGCATTTGCCATAAAAACGCGCCCAACATCCGTAACGGCGCTTCGCCTGTTTCCAAATTTTTCGCCACAATGTCCAACGCACGCCCATGGTCTCCACATGAGACGGCTTCGGACCAATCAAACACTGAAATCCCTGGAGGCTTTCCTCGGACCAGTTCGACGTCTGATAACCGAACCCGTTGGCCTTCCGCCACGTACGCCGCTAATTTTTCTAACTCCCGCATGACAGCATATAACCCTTCAGCAGCCTGTTCCTTCAACATGTCCAATGCCGGGGCCTCTAACTGCAACCCCATTTGCCGAGCTTGCTGAGTGATCCATCCGGCGCGCTGATTTTCAGGCAACGGCGAGCAGTCCACGACCACTGCTTGTTTTTTCAGAAGCTGCACCCACTTTGTTCGCCCATCTAATTTGGCTGCGGAAAAAACCAGCGTGGTGTCAGTATTGGGCTTTTGGAAATAGAGCATGAGCGATTCGCCATCTCGGGCGGACAGTTTATCGGCCCATTTCACCACGACGCACCGCTGTCGAGAGAAAAAAGAGACTTCTTCGGCAATCCCGAGAATTTCAGAGGCATCCGTTTCATCTCCATACACCACATCACAGGAAAACATCTCTGAGGTCTCACCTGGGGTTGCTCCTTCGGGTAACTCACCACGTGCGTTATCCTGATTAACCAGTTGCAACAAATTCAGTGCTTGGTCACGAAAATACGGCTCATCTCCAATGATCAAATAGAGAGGGGAAAGCCCATCCTTCGTAATCTGACGTTGCAAGTCATGAACAGTCATCGATCAAGCATTCTTCACACACCAACAGATTAGAGAAATTCATTCCTGTACTGGAGCATTGGGGGACGAGAGGGTGTTCGAGTTCTGAGAGGGAGCAAGAGCATCATCGTTTCCCGATCCTGGGACAGGAGATTTTTTTAGGCTATCAACTCCGAACGTGCCTTGATCGCGCGCAGAGAGAAAGCGGTCAGCTAAATCTTGAGCCACGCCTACCCCGGCTTGTTCTAACGCACGATCTTGCAGGACTCGGTTGAATTGTAGCCCACTGACTCCTCCACCCGTAGTGGAGCTTGCTCCGACAAAAAATTCCGCAGAATTCGTTCCCGTTTGCGACCAACGAACCTCCCCGGTTTTTCGATGCTTCACCTTAACGGACACCTTCACGGTGACACGACTTTCTTGCGTTTGCACTTGAGAAAAGGCCAATGACGGGAGCGTCACCGAGACAATGGCCCCATCTAAAATAAAATCCGCCGAGAGATCATCCTCGACAATGGTGGCACCACCAGCTGATCGCAAGGCCCGGCTAAGATACCTGGTGTATTTGAATTCCAAGGTCGGCTCAAACGTCTTGTTCTCTAATGTGTGCAAGGCCAACCGCACGGGTGGACCCTCTGCCACACGACCGCCACCAATCATCGGCCCTGGGCCTTCCACGGTAAATTGATAGCCGCACCCCACCATGCTCAGCGTNACGGTAAGGACGAGGCCACACCAACGTAGAAACCCCTGGAGGCGGGCACCCTTCATCCACATGCGGAAATGATCAAATAACAAAATTCACCAATTTTTGCTCCACGTAAATAACTTTACGAGGCGTCTTCCCCTGCAACCATTCCATGAGCTTGGCATCGCTCTGAGCTGTGACGATCACCTGATCTTTCGTAGAACCAGCCGACACGGAAATTTTACTTCGTAGCTTCCCATTCACCTGAATCGGAATCGTCCATTCCGCGCTCACAAGCAATTCGGGGTTATAGGATGGCCATGGATGTCTGGCAAGGCTGGAGGTATGCCCCACCGCTTCCCACAATTCTTCAGCAAGATGCGGCGCGAAGGGGGCCAAGAGAAGCAGCAGACTCTCTAGAGCCTCGCGCCAACCAGCACGCTCATCAGCCGTTAACGCGTTCGCCGGGTAGTCCTTCAACAATTTATAGAGCTGGTTGACGAACTCCATGAGCGCCGCAATCGCTGTATTGAATTGAAAATCTCGTTCGAGATCTGAGGTGACTCGTTGAATCGTATGATGCGTCGCTCGCTGCAAGTCCGTAAGAAGCTCGGACGGTTCTGACCCTGGCTTACCATTGACTTCACGAATAACGGGCAACTGCTCATGCACAAGGCGCCATACGCGATTAAGAAACCTGGAACAGCCTTCGACG
>BS_KBA_SWE02_21mDRAFT_10000996_pt1 | contig 10716 bp, 7 predicted proteins | sample BalSeasSWE02_21m_FD_9196 | JGI IMG/M metagenome (IMG submission 9196)
ATCAACGGATTTGAGGTGCTGTCGCGGGTCATGATCAGCGGATTGGCGGTGCCATCGCGGGTCATGATCAGCGGATTGGTGACATCGCGGGTCATGATCAGCGGGTTGCCATAAGCGTCGCGGGTCATGATCAGCGGATTAATTACCAGCGCCTGCTGGAATGCACTGTTAATCTCGTAGTCCCCGTAACTCTCCGCATCCACGTGGTACAGGGCCCAGATGTAGTTGATGATCTCCGGATCGTGTATCTCGTAATCCGCGATCGGGATCGGGGTTCCATCGGCAGGCTTGCACAGGAATCCGGTGTTCGGGTCCACTGTGCCTGGCTCGCAGGCCACAATCGGATCGGCGTTTGGATCTTCCAGGTCTCGTGCCAGGATATCGCCGTTGATGATCACCGTGGATACCAGTTCTCCCCGGGTAGCGTCGCACTGGAAGGTCCCCTTATAGGCGCTGACCGGAATGTGGGGAAACGTATCATTTAACGACGTCACATAGACCGATTGGGCCGAGTTGGACTGGGCCGGCACCGATATATTCAGAGTGGTAACCGGTTCAATGGCGGTACCCAGCCCGAATCCATTTATCGGCGCCGGGAACTGTGAGAATGACGCAAGCCCGGTCATCCCTGTATCGCCCGTATTGTCTCCAGGCTGCCCGTCTATACAAATCGTAAAGTCCTGGACATTCCTGCGATCGGTGTTCTCCACACCCACCACAAAACCACGTTGCAAAAAGCCCAGCCTCTTGGACTGCGTTGGCAGGGTCAGTATTGCGCCCGGTTTGATCGTGGTCGCATATACATTCTGGTCGCGGGTACGGTCTGTCGTGCCAAATGCATCGCATTGCCACGTTCTGTAGGACGGATCGGCCTCAGAGCCTGGCTCCAGGTCCAGGGTGGCCTTGGGCGGAATATTCGCCGAAGAAGGTGTATAGATCGTCGTTCCCGTATCTGACAGGTTGCCCCAGCGATCACCACGGCTGTCCCGGTTGTCAGTCCAGGCCGTATAGAAGAGTTCCGGTTCCAAGCCACCTGGGGCCTGGTTGTTGACCCAGTTACCACTGGGATCCAACTTCGAACTCCTGGCGGCTACTGATATGTAGTCCCCCATGAAGGGAACCTTGCCGCCCGCAAACATTCTCGCGTTTATGAAGTTGTAGGCCACCTGCATGCCTTTACCTTCGCCAAGAAATGGCGCCGGCACCACCGGATACGTGGAAATCTGCGTCGAGGTAGACAACGGAACGCCGCCTGATATTTGCAGGCCTCGTACATCCACCGTCTGCTTGCCAATCAAGCCGTATCTCAAGGTGTCCGATTCGGGGAACAGAACGTCCATGACGCCCTCATTGTGAATCTGGAGCAGGGAGTCACGGGTGTCGTACCAGGCCAGTTGCAGTACGCCATTGGCCGCGGCCACGGAGGGCATGAACTGGTGGCCCCTGCCATAGTTCCCACCCGCAACAGGCGCCGCATCAGCCTCAACCGCCACCGGTGTCGACCAGGTCACCCCGTCGGTCGAGGTCGACATGACGATGCGGGACAGGCCGAACTGGCATTGGTATTCAGGGGTCGTGCCGATAGCGCCGTCCATTCCCCTCTGGGACCAGAATACGTAGTACTTGCTGCCATCGGTGGCCGCCACCGGGTGTACCGTCGTGCGGAACATGTTGTTGGCGGTCGGTTGGTCATAAGGGCAGGCCAGTTCTTGTAGAACGGACGGCGGCGCCCAGGTCTGCCCACGGTCGAATGAATTGGAAAACATCAGGGCGTTGGATTCGTTGGTATCATCGAAACGGCGCCATACCACCAGCAGCTTATTGCCATTGGCCACCAGGTGGGCGCTTTGATTAATGCCCACACTCTCGGTGATTTTCGAATCCACGCTCCAGGTAGTACCCCAGTCGGTTGAGACCGAGTGCAGAATTTTTGATCCGGTCTGTTTACTGCCGGTAAATACCGAATACACGACATGCAACTCGCCGGCAGGGACCGTCACACTCTTGGTCGTGCCATCTTCCAGCGTGCCCGACACGTTCACCGGCGCCCGGCCACTGCCAGGACCCGCCAGGGTGGCTATCATGTGCGGTTTGTCGATAAACCGGCCGGAGCACTGCGGACAACTCGTGCCCTTGGTAATCAGGGTGGTGTCCTGGCTGGGCAGGTATGGGAAGCCGTTTTCCTTATCGGATTCGAACCAGCGCTGAAGGAAAAGGCCGCCGGTACCTTTCTTGCCGCGATCCGCGGCAATGAAGTTATACAGAACCAACCCGGGTACTGCCACGGTGGTCGGGTCGGCGGCGAAATCGTGCCCAATAGGCCCGGCGCCTACGTTATACAGGGGCCAACCTGGGTTCACGCGGCTCATCCAGGTCAGGCCGCCATCGCGGGTCATGCTGGAGCCCACCCAGGCATCGTCGGTCAAATCAGTGGTGCGGTAATCGTTGTAACCGCAGAAAGCAACAAGAGAATCACCGGGACGAACTGAGCAGTGCACTTCATCCTGCTGTTTCAGACCCGTGTCAGGGAGCATGTAGTCGATATCAGGCGTCGGGCCGATAATGTTGACGCTCTGGCCGGGAATCCCCTGCGCCGATGCTGCGGTCGAAACCAGCATCGCAATGGCCACGAAAAACCTCAATGAAAAAGCGGATACAGTAGTACCCTGAATGATCCTGGAAAGCATATCCTTGCCCTATTGTCGACGTTAGAAAATAATGCTTCTTGTTTTTTATTGTTTTATTCGTCGTCTTGCTTCGGTGATTTTCTGGTACTTTTACATGGAGTTAAATCCACTACGCTGCATCGCCAAGCACCTGAAAGTCCGAGCAAAATCGATTTTATTGTCTGGGAAGTCATTGGAATCTTGATACTTGGAATTATTCTACCCTAGAACTTTTTATTTTGTGAAAGAATATTTATGTAAATAGCAATAGGCGAAAGCCACAAGACCGTTATTATGGAAAATCGGGAGCCGAGTCAGGCCAGCAATAATAAAGAAACGGGAGCGTTACCGACCATGACTGCACTATCACTGATGGACCTGGGCTTTGTCTTCACGGAGACCTCCGCCAGTCCCAAGCACGTTGCAGGCCTGTTGATTTTCGACCTGCCCGAATCTGACGTCGGCGACACGGTAGGGAAGGTAGTGGATATCATGCGGTCGGCCCCGGTGCGCGCACCCTTTAACCGGGTGCTGAAATCCGGACGATACGGTCTGCCTGAATGGCAGCGCATCACGAATGTGGACACCACCCACCATATTCGCCATCTGCGTTTGCCCAGACCGGGTACCGAAGCCCAGCTCATGGACCTGGTGGAGCAATTACACGCACCCTTGCTGGATCGCAACCGGCCATTGTGGGAGGTGCATGTTATCGAGGGGTTGGAAAACAATCGCGTAGCCCTGTACACCAAGCTGCACCACGCCTATGCGGATGGCGTGACATTCTCACGCTGGATGGTAGAGTCCATGAGCACCACACCGGTGGCGATGGACACGGTGCCGCCGTGGGCCATTCAGCATCTTCCTGATACCGGGAAAACCGCCAACGAAATCAATCCCCTGGAAATCCTGAGACAACTGGGCCGGGGCGCGCTGACCCTGGCCGAACTGGGCACCATGACCTTGCGTCACGGGCTTCAACTGACCGGCTCCTACGACTCACAGGTGCCGGTACCCTTCGCCGCGCCACGCACACCGTTTAACGGAGCACCCACGTCAGATAGGGCGGTGACCGTCCTTTCCATGGAACTACCTGAACTGCGTGACCTTGCTCGAAGCGTGGGAGCCAGCATTAATGACCTGGTGTTGACCATGGTAGACATGGGTCTGCGGGAATATATGCGCCAGCACAAGATTCAGACTGACAAACCCCTGATCGCAGAAATGCCGGTGAATTTGCGGCGGGATTCCGCCACCGAGCAAACCGGCAACCAGATATCCATCTTGCTGCTCGAACTTGGGGATGCCAAGGCCGGCCCACTGGAAAGACTGGCCCAGATTCATGCGGCCAGCAGACGGGTACAACGCCAGTTCGCGGCCCTGTCGGAACAGACCGTGACCACCTACTCCCTGGGCACACAAATCATGGCCCAGATAGGTGAGGCGCTAAACCTCAATGATACGGCGCCACCGCTGGGGAATGTTGTGGTCTCAAACGTGCCCGGACCCCAGGTGCCCTTGTATTTTTACGGCACGCGTCTGCGCGGCGTATTTCCGATATCGGTCCTGGCGCCGAATGTTGCCTTGAATATCACCGTATATAGCTACAACGGGCGGATGTGTTTCGGACTCGTCGCGGGCAAACGGCAAATTCCTGATCTGCCCGACCTCACCCAATATATCAAGGACTCTCTGCAAGTCCTGAAGGACGCCGCCCTACAACATACCGAGCGCTCGCAGGCAGCGGCCAGGACTGGAATTGCCTCGGTGGAAAAGCCGGCGGCTATCAAGAGCAAGAAACTCCCTGCGGACGACAAGGCCGAGCCTCCCGGATCAGTGGCACACGTTCCCAAAGCGCCGGCGCAAAGGACTGCACCCGTGAGGGGAAAGAAACCCGTTGTTCGGAAAAAGGTGGAACTTCCCGAGCAGGAAGTCGCCGGGTTATCGGTAGCTGCGGAAGAGCCGGCACCAGCCGTGGTGAGTAAGTCTGCGGCGCGCAAGAAAGCAGTCAGGAAACCCGCGGCTTTGAAAAAGGCTGCTGAAGAACCCGCCCCAGAGGGCCCGGACAGCTAGGTGCCCGCGGACTCGTCTGAATTTTCAGCGACAGCTGGCGCCTGGTAAGCGGGATGGTTGCAGGGGCGCTCGTGCCCGCGCGCCTTCTCATACCATTGCAGATAATGCTGCACACCCAGCCTGCCCTGCTCCACCAACCCGGCTTTTTGGGCAGCCTTGAGCTTGAACTCCAGGGTCCCCACGCCCATTGAGTCTATGTAGATGGTACGTTGCCAGTCATCACTGTGCAGGTGCGCGGTCTGCTGCACATCCAGCACCGTACCGACTACCGAGGACACAAAGTCGAACAGGTCATTTATCCTGCGCCGCCTGGGCCGGCCTGCGTCCCGCAACACATTGATTTTTTCCCTGGCGTCCAACCTGAAACCCAGGGTTTCCTTGTTATACACATAGGCGCTGCTACCGTCGCGTCTGCCGGCATTATCCGCAGCATAATATTCAGTCGCAAAACTGTGTCGCCCACGGCAGTCGTCGAGCAGATATTTCTCACGATCGAAAATCTTTACGGGGTAGTTGCGCAACAGACCGCCATCCACGTACAGATCCAGGCCCATACCGGGCACCGCAGTGAAGAAAAACGGGATGGAGATGGTCATGCGCATGGCGTCCACCACCGGCATGTCCGGTGTGTGTTCCAGTGAGCATATCTCGGAAAAACCGGTGGCCAGGTTGGTAACCACCAGGGACAGATCACGACAACCGTGCTCGCTCAGATCACGAAATGTGGCGCCGGCGTTACCGACTTTCGCCCTGATCAGTTCACCTGTCCAGCCGCGAAAAAAATCACCCTTGTACCAACCGTAACTTCGGACAAACCTGCGCGTGTCGCGGACCAGGCCCCAGTCATCATCCAGGAAATTCCTGAAATCCAGTGTCCAGAGGATCTTGCGGGTTTCGGCAATGCTGTATCCCAGACTCAGCAGCAGTGCGTTGAGACCGCCCACCGACGCGCCTGCCACGCGGGTAATCTGCCCCAGGATACCCTGCTCATCCAGTGCCTCCAGGGCACCCAGGTAGGCCACGCCTTTCACGCCACCACCCTCGAACACCAGGTTTCTGAATGGATACTCCGTGGCCATTTACTTCCCCCAGTACATCCCACACTGCCAGTCTTGTCTTCGGCTTAGTGTAGTAGGGATTGAGAGACACGCCAGTCTGAACAGTGAGTACTGGCTGTTAATGTCTTGCGACCGGCTCTGGCAATAAACCACCCCGCGTCATCGGCCAAACCAATGGCAGTAGTCAATGCGAGCCCGATATCGGCAAAATCCACGCCAAAAGCTGTGTGGCTGAGACAGCATTTGGAATCATCGGCGTCTTTGGCGTCAGGCAGGCTGACCGTTTGAATCTTTCCGTGAACTTCCCTTGAACTAATTTGCCTATACTATAGTCCCCGGATGCTCCGAGGAGACGACAGTGGACACCGAAAGGCTCTGGTCTGAACTCAAACGACGCAAAGTGCTGCGCGTGGGAGTCCTGTACCTGATTATCGCCTGGACCCTGATACAGGTCGCCGAGACCGTATGGGAACCACTTGAATTTCCTGCCCATGCCTTGACTCTGCTTATCTGGGCAGCCGCCGCCGGCTTTCCCGTGGCATTGGTTCTGGGCTGGATTTACGACATCACTCGCAAGGGCATCGTGAGGGATCCAGGCCTGGAAGTGCTTCCCGAGACCCTGGCTACGGACCCATCGCCCGATAGGCGCTCGGTCGCCGTCTTGCCTTTCGCGGACATGAGCGAGGCGCACGACCAGGGGTATTTTTGTGATGGTGTGGCCGAGGAAATCCTCAACACTCTCACGCGGATTGACGGCCTGCGCGTCGCCTCCCGCACCTCCTCCTTCCAGTTTCGCAGCCAATCGGTGGATATCAAGGATATCGGGAAGCAACTAAGGGTGAGCAGTGTGCTGGAAGGCAGCGTGCGCAAGTCAGGCAACCGGCTCAGGGTCACCGCACAGTTGATCAACACGGAAAATGGTTACCACCTGTGGTCTGAACGTTTCGACGCACCCATGGAGGACGTGTTCACGGTGCAGGAGAACATCGCCTCTTGCATCGCCAAGACCCTGGAATTGAGCCTGGAGTCCGAACAGGTCCAGGTCATGAAACGCAGCAGCACCCGCGACGTGGAGGCTTACGACTACTACCTCAAGGCCTGGAGTTATTTCCACCGCTTTGATACTCGCAATATGCTGTACGCGCGGCAGATGTTTTCACGCGCCATTCAAATCGACCCGGAGTTTGCACGGGCCTGGGGTGGTCTGGCTGACGCAGCCGCCTTTCTTTACATGTACAGCGAGAGCCGCGAGGAGTTCAGGCAGCAGGCGGATGAGGCCAGCCGCAAGGCGGTAGAGCTTTGCTTCAGCCTGGCAGAGGCCCATGCGTCCCGGGGACTGGCGTTGATGTTATTGACCCGGTTCGAGGAAAGCGAACAGGAATTCGAGCAGGCGATTTCCCTGAACAGGGACAGTTTCGAGGCCCACTATTTTTACGCCCGGGCCTGCGTGCACCAGGGCAAATACGAGATGGCCGCCACACTGTTTGAACGGGCCGCCCTGCTGGATCCGGATGATTGCCAGTCGGCGGCCTTTATGCCCCAGGTACTCAGGGAACTCGGCCGTACCGAAGAAGAAAGTAGCTGGCGGGAGGAGGCTATTCGTCGCGGGATGCGGCGTCTTGAACTGCACCCGGACGATGTGCGAGCCATGTATCTTACTGGCGTGTTGTACGCCAAGTCAGGGGACAAGGCACGTGCCCTGGAGTTGGCTGACCGGGTCCTGGCCCTTGAACCCGACGCATCGATTGTGCAATACAACCTGGCTTGTCTGTACGCCCAGTGCGGGAACATTGAAAAGGCCCTGGACTGCCTGGAGGCCTCATCCGTTCCGGGTCTGGCCAACCGTGGCTGGGTGCTACACGATTCCGACCTGGATCCCCTGAGAAGCCACCCCCGCTTTAAGGCAGTGCTGGAACACCTGACCTAGGCGGCAGCTGGCGCCGGCCGGTCCCGATTATTTCGAGCATGCTCCTTGATTCTGCAATTGTTCTTCGATGCTCCGGGTCCTGGGCGTGAGCTCGTTACCTGTGTGCCACGTGCTCTTACGCTCGATGAGCATGACCAGGCACTCGTGTTCGGCCACGGGGTTATGACGTACTCCCCTGGGCACCACGTAGCATTGTCCTTGAGGACAATCGTCTCAGCCTCCATTTCAATACGCATGCTGCCCTTGAGCACATAGAACAGTTCATCTTCATCGTCATGACTGTGCCAGGCCAGGGTCCCCTGGATCTTTGCCACCTTCACATAGGAATCATCCAGTTCTGCCACCACCCGGGGAGACCAAAGTCCGGTAAGGGACTGCGCTAGCACCAGGGGTGAAACAGGAGCAAACATCAGCTTGGCTCCCGTCTAGACATACAAAGTAACCAGATACTGGCCACCGGCATTGTCGATTCTGCTATTCACGGTCATCCCGGGATTAAGGCGAGACAGTCGATCAACGAGCCACTCCGCAACCGCCTCGGCATCATCCGCAGACGCGCATCGAGCCATGGTCTCTCGCCCACCCTTGCGTTCCAGTCGCTCGGCGGTGGCGATGATCGGGGCCGGGTCCGCCACAAACAGGTGATCCGGCCAGGGCACAACCGGATCAACCGCACCCTTGCCCGTGTTGCAACCCACGTGGGCCAGGCGCTCCGGCGGCGGGCTGAGCCTGTCCTTCTTCATCTTCTTGGCGCGGGCCTTGGTGATACAGGTATCCACACTGGCGCCCCGCGAATCCCTGGACGGCATGTTGCGGTCCACAGGTTCGTCGCACAACCAGCAGCGCCAGCCGTCTTTCTCACCCACGTCGTCAAGGTAACTCATGTTTGTATCCGTCGTGATCTGTAAATGTCAGGAGAAAGAGCCGAGGCGATCGGTCTCGCAAGCATGTCATTGGGTTCATTCTGGGTCGCTGCACAGAGCGCATGGATAGCGACTCTACCCCATTCACCGTCCACCGAGGGTCATCAATTATTGTCCGGGACGGCTGTCGTTGTTGCCTGGGCCGATGCCGCACTCTTCAAGAATTCGGCTGATACATAGGAGCGGAAGGGCTCGTCGAAAGCGGTTTCCCACTCTGACCAGAAACGGATGTAGCCCGGTTTATTCCCGGCGATTTGCTTAAAGGACGCATCCGCACCAACCCAAAGTTCAATCGGGATGGATCGGTCCCGATTCTGGTAATACAAATATTCCCAGGCGTTGATCTGCATGAATATGAAGTGCTTGCATCGCATCCACTCATCTGATCTCAGCTCATCGGGTGTGTCGAAACAGACATCCAGAATCCTGGCCAAACCCTCGGTTTCGATCACCATCTCACCCGGCCGCTGCGCGAGCTCGAGCCCGTTGTAGTGCGCCTGGCTGCGCAGGAGTTTCGTGTTATCGCCAATCTGTGTTGCTAAATACACGACCGATACGACAACCGCAATCGCGCCAGCGATTTCCGCGATCAGCGCCCAATACTCCAGGGTGGTTTTCTGGATGGTCCTAATCTCGCTCTCCTAAAAATTTAGTGCTCAGGCACTCACCTAAGCAGCTTGCTCTGCAAGACTATAGAAAAAACAATATGGCGGTCATATTTCATGAACCGGACTCTAGTGCCGGCAAGCCGTCGAGACTACGCGCGTTCTTCTCGTCCTGATACATCTTCAACCCCTCTATTCCCTTGGCCTCGGTGGACCTAATCAGCACATCCCGATCTTCAAGGTAATCCATCCTCGGCACCGCGTAGCCGCAGGAATCACTGATACGAGACACCTCGGCGCAAATGATCGCCCTTGCACCCGGATATTGCGGGAATCCTTGCCTGAGCTCATCCCACTCCTCCGATCCGGGAGTAATAACTTCCCCGGTTCCATGAAGACGCACGATCTTGGGGGGTCCGGAGAAGGCGCAGAACATGAATACGATGCGTCGGTTCTCACGCAGGTGAGCGATGGTTTCCACACCGCTGCCGGTCAGATCAAGGTAGGCCACCTGCCGGGGCCCGAGAATCCGAAAGGTATCCATGCCCTTGGGGGAACAGTTCACCAGGCCATTGGCCGACAGGGGTGCCGTTCCCACAAAGAACATACGCTGTGCCCTTAGCCACGCCGCAAGGTCGGTGGTGATTTCTTCGTAAAGCTTGCCCATTAGGTCTCCTGACTACCTGTGGAATTCTGGCCATCACCCGTCTATTGGGCCGGGGTCGACAGATCGCCACACATGCCACCGATTATCTGCCAGGTGTCGCCGCCTTTCATCCAGGTGTGGGTAATCTTGTATTGGCGGCCGAGGCCTTCCACGTGACCGTCCGGATAGGTGTCCACCCGGGTGAAGCTGTAATGGGCGACGACCGTGTTCCCAAAGTCGCTGGCGCCCTCGTGGGCCAGCTCATAATCGACGTCGATACCCTCGTCGCGGATTTTCTGCACCCAGTCACCTATCGAGGCCTTGCCCATTGGATGGTCCTGCCCACAGGGCCATCCAATGAAGTTCTCGTCCCAGAGCGAGACATAGTTTTCAACCTCGCCAGCCTTCACGTAGCGCCAGTATTCGTCCTCACGGGCCCAGACCTGGGCGATGTTCTGCTCAGCCGAAGCAACCGGTGGCGTCACCTTCGACATGGTCTCGGAAATTACCCGCCATTGTCCGTCACGCTTGACCGCGATCCAGCTGAACTGGAACGTTCCAGAGGGCGTCCGGTCAATGACCAGCGCGGTGTCGCCATGTACGCGAATCTCTTCGTGCACTACCTCGAAGGGATCAATATCCGTGTTCATGATCCAGTCTATGTAGGCGGCCCGGTCCACAATTTTTCCAGATGAAAAAGTGTTCAGGAACTGCTCGTGGAGGATGCGCTCCAGCGCCGCCCGATCATGCCCGANNTCGGCAGCTATCCATGCCTGGTCCAGGGCAATCAACTCCGACTCGGCCANGGTCATCGCAGT
>BS_KBA_SWE02_21mDRAFT_10000997_pt1 | contig 10708 bp, 9 predicted proteins | sample BalSeasSWE02_21m_FD_9196 | JGI IMG/M metagenome (IMG submission 9196)
ACTGAAGCAGAAATTCGGTGGTATTTTCCCTCACCCCCGGCCCCTCTCCCAGAGGGCGAGGGGCGAAAGAAAATACGGGAAAATTTATGCTTCAGTACTTAGTAGTCCATTGCCAAAGAAGAAACAATGGCTATTGATAGAAATAGTATGGCACCATCTCTGATAAAATTTTCCAAAGGTACGTCGGGTCTCGGTATAAAGTTGTTTTTAGCTAACAATGTCCACATAACTAGAAACAACACAATCAAAGCCACTAAAAAACCTCGACGTAACAAGTGTTGTGGATACAGGGTGATCCCTATTAAGATAATTAGGGCTATGAAGGATTCGATAAAGAATTGAGGCCAATTCCGTGGATTCCATGGACAATAATATACTCCCAAGACTAGCCACATCTGAGAAAGTCCAAACAACAGAGTAAACAAAAACCAGCGGAAACTTTTCCATAGCGGTTCTTGCCATACGCGGGATATACCAACAAGCCACCTCCAAAGAGGCTTTATGTTTTTTATAGGATTGAGAATAGACATTGTTATCAATTTCCTCTATGTTGTACAAAGAATAAGTGTCATTACAGCAAACTGCATCATTTAAAGGAAAACTTAGTTAGATTGTTGTTCTAAACACCATGGTTGGCCTTGGTTTTCCTTTAGCCATTCCAAAAAGACTTTAGCACGTACTTGCCATTGTCCATTCTCATCTTGTTTTTTGACAAAGCCTTGCTTCTCTAGTCCTTTCAATTCCGCCAAATTAAAATTAATAGCAAACCGAAATTTGCCAAGTGATTTTGATTATTATAACGGAAAATTATCTAAGTCAATAGTATCGACCTGGTGTGCAACACCGCTTTGAGTGCGTGAAACCGTCGAAGCGGTACGCGCTAACATATTAAGAGCCGAAACGTTGAAGTTAAGAGCAAACCTGTTGGAGTTAAGAGCAAATCTGTTGGAGTTAAGAGCAAACCTGTTGGAGTAGAGGCTTTAGCCGGTGGGCCGGCCTCGACGACCTTTAATGGGGTGCCGACCCCTACCGGCTAAAGCCTCTACTCCAACATTCTAAATAGTTTTCTGCTCGTTCCCACGCGGAGCGTGGGAACGAGCAATTAAGTTAAGCCGCGTTGGAGTCCAAACCTTCAGCTTTGGACGAGATTGGTCAAGGTCAGACGGCGTTGCCAAAGCTGAAGCTTTGGACTCCAACGCCGTAACCTTAGCTTAACTTAATGGCATTGCGGCTAAAGCCTCTACTCCAACCGATTTTTTCTCGTTCCCACGCGGCGAGTGGGAACGAGAAAATGGCTACTCCAAAAGATGTGTGCATAGAGTAGCCTTACTAAGGAGGGGTTGGGGGTGGTTGAGTTAACCGTGCGTAAGGTGAGTTACTCATTACAACACAAAATCATCCTTGACCATTTGCGCACATTTCATGGTGTCGTCAATGACATTGAGCCATTGTTTGCGTAATGCCATTTCTCGGTCAAAGCGACTAAAGGTGTCGGCCCAAACTTGGCTGCGGATTGGATAGAGAAATTTGCGCCATTCCCGTTCAATACCTTTGGTTCTAATCAGGCGGTCTTTAATTTCTTCAATTAGGGCAAAAATAGCGTTGGCGGGGTCTGCTTGCATTTCTTCAGTCAATTTTTTCTTGACCCGATAAATCGTTTGTTGGTACAGATTATCTAGCCCTTTGGCAATTTCTTCCGCTTTTTCCTTCACATTTTCCCGGGTGACATCTTGTGGGATAATTTCGTTGGTCGAGGCACTGCTATAGGTGTCCAACGCGCCCATTTCACGCCGGACCCGGTAATGGAAGTGACTATGATAGGAGAAGTTAAATTTGAGAATGTAGTCAAAACTTTCAAATAACTTCGCTTGTTCATGTCGATTCAATAATTTTTGCAATTCCCGCACCAGTAACCGCGGGTCGGAGGTGTCCGAGCTTTGCGGTAAAATTTGGAGTAGGGAAGCGGGAAAAATACGGCGAAGTAATTCTTTTAACACGCCATCGATTTTGGTTTGTAGAAATACATCCAAATGCGCGGCCAGATGTTGTGTTAAATGGGCACGTAAGTGATTCAATTGCGGTTGAATCGCTTCCGGCCAACCGCCACGAATTTTGAATTGCTTGACTAAATCCGCACTGTCGGGTATCGGGGGCGATTGTTTGACGGTTTCGCACACTTGTTCTACATGTTGTTTAAACTCTTCATCAAAGGCGGTGAGGGCTTGTTGTCCGTCGGAGACTAAGTCTTCTAGGCCAATGGTCAACTCTTCGACAAATTGGGTGAAGAGGTCGGAATATTCGGTTTCTATGCTCAAGTCGGCTCGGTCGGCACTGAAAAAATGACGTTGACTGAGCAGGGCTTCAGATAGGGTATGGATAATTAATTCCATTTTTTGCGCGAGCACATTTAAATATTGGCGATCAATATTTTCCAAATTGTGTTCGATGTGTTTGAGGATGACCGAAAATATTTTCTCCTCCACTTCTTGCGGATTTTTGCAGTTAGCGGTCAGAATATTGGGGGTGCTGTAAGTTTGCGGAGGATGGTATTTTAACAATTGCACTTGTTTATCGTTAGATTCATCATCTAACAAATTGAGTACGATAAATAACCAGTTGTCCAGTGCTACTTCTTTGACCGAATGATTAATCAAATCAATGACTTTATAGTCATCAACATCATACTGAGTGCCTTGGGCACTGGGCAATTTGACTAAAATCACGGCATCGACTTCATATTCCAAGGAGGAGACTAATTTTTTCTCATGTCCTTGGGCGGCTTCGAGACCAGGTAAATCGACTAAACATAATCCCGTCACGTCATGGTTAGGAAATTTGGTATAAATATTGGCGGTTTTGACGGCTAAATATTTAGCGTGGCTACTGTTTTGGGTGACATAGTCGGGAATATATTGTAAATCGATGGTTTCTGCTGGTTTCGATAACAATTCGCTAAACGAGGGAAACATTTGTTGAATAAATTTCAGTTTTTCATAGACGGCTTTATCCAGGTTACGGTCTTGACTGCTGAAATTGTCGCCCAATTCCGGTAAAGGTCGTCTGAAGTCATCCAGTAATAAGGGTCTGGGATAATTTAATTTGTCGAAATAGGAGTAGAGAATTTCTTTGAGAAACTCTTCTTTGGTGTAAAAATCAATGCGGGCATACAGTGTACTTTCGGCATGATAGATTTTGCTTTTGGTGCCGGTGCAGGGTAACTCGTTAGAGGTGGGAATTTCGGTATTAGAGAGGCCGGAGATTTGTTGCAACAAGGTACTTTTCCCTTGCCGAGCTTTACCTGCTACGCCAATGTTAATGGTCGGTTTGCTAAATCGTTTGGCGAGATTGGAGACTGCAATATTGAGTTGGGCCGCCTCTTCTTTCAAATTTAGAGTACGAGTAGCCATGCCCGTGGTGACAGTTAAAAATTCCGGTTGCACCTGGTGTTCTCTAACGATTTGGTTGGCCATGAATTGCAAATGTTCAATGTGCATTTCTAATTCGGCCAGTCCTTTGCGAATTTTTTCCAGGGTGTAAACTTTGTGGTGACGTTTGTTCAAAATTTCCGCGATAACGGCTCGGATGCTCATAATAATTCCTTGTAATTCATTGTGTTGAATCCCTTAAGGGGGTTGAAAACGCTAAGGGGTTGAGAGTGATGATTTCGGGGTTGAGAGTTAAGGTTGTGGTTGAGTTTATTGTATTCGGCCTGCGGTCAACACATATTGCCTTTCGCAACGCTCCGCTAGCGCTTGGTCATGGGTGACTAAAACTAGCGCCGTCCCCCATTCGGTTTTGAGAGAAAACAGTAAGTCAATAATTCGCCGACCAGTGGCTTGATCCAAATTACCGGTAGGCTCGTCGGCAAATAACAGTTGCGGTTGACCGGCAAAGGCTCTAGCAATAGCCACTCGTTGTTGCTCACCGCCGGAGAGTTGTTGCGGGGTGTGATACAAACGTGCGGAGAGTCCTACTTGCGCTAATACGGTCAAGGCTTTAGTCTTGGCTTGGGGGTCGCCAGTTAATTCCAGTGGTAACATTACATTTTCTAATGCCGTTAAGCTAGGTAGTAGGTGAAATGATTGAAAAATAAAACCGACTTTGCCGGCGCGTAATTGGGCGCGTTGGTCTTCAGTTAAGCGATTTAAGTCATGGTTAAATAAAGTGACTGAGCCGCTGGTAGGATTGTCTAAGCCGGCCAAGAGTCCTAATAGCGTCGATTTACCGGAACCAGAAGCGCCAAGGATGGCGACGGCTTCACTTAATTGAATTTTCAGGTTAATATTATCTAAGAGGGTTAACACACCTTCTGGGGCATGAACTTGTTTACCAAGTTGATGTGCGGTTACCACAGTTGATTCAATGAGTAAGGAATTTGTCATGTTGAAAAATGTAAGAATTACATGGTTATTATGGTGGATTATTGTAATCCTTTTCCAAAATTTTGCCACTTCTATTATTGTCGCGCAAGAGAAAGTAACACCGGCGACTGCCACGTTAATAGTGGTGGGTGATAGTCTCAGTGCGGGTCATGGGATGGCACCGACCCAAAGTTGGGTGCATTTATTAGGGTCACGTTTGCAAGATAAAGGTTATCATTATCAGGTGATTAATGCAAGTATTAGCGGTGATACGACTGGAGGAGGTAAAAGTCGTTTTTTAGCCGCGTTACAAAAATTTAAGCCGGCGGTGGTTATTTTGGAGCTGGGGGCCAATGATGGTTTACGTGGTCTAAGTTTGAAGGAGATGCAGACCAATTTGGCCACGATGATTGAGCAAGCACAGCAAGTAAACGCTAAAGTCTTATTATTGGGAATGAAGATTCCACCCAATTATGGTAAAGCATACGCTTGGCAATTTGAACAAATTTACGTAAAATTAGCGGCACAGTATCAGGTACCGTTAGTGCCTTTCTTGCTGGAAGGTGTCGCGGATCAACCAGCATTGTTACAGGAGGATAATATGCACCCAACAGCGGCGGCTCAAAGTCGGTTGTTGGAGACGGTGTGGGGGACTTTGGCGCAGATGTTGAAGACGGCAAATTAGTGACCAGGGCCAATCGGAGAGGTTGAAGATTTGACAACTTTTAAAAAGTTGTCAAATCTTAAATCAATTAGCGTTCCAAATAAGGCAGTTTATCTTTAACGCCATCCCATTTTTTAGCTTCTGGTAAGGCATCTTTGCGCTCAGTAATAATTGGCCAAATTTTCGCCAATTCTGCATTGATGGCTACAAAATTTTGGTATTCTGGTGGCAATTCATCTTGAGAAAAAATTGCATTAGCTGGACATTCTGGTTCACATAAAGAGCAATCAATACATTCTTCAGGGTCTATGATTAAAAAGTTGGGACCTTCGTGAAAACAATCTACAGGACAAACTTCTACACAATCAGTGTATTTGCAACGAATACAGTTTTCAGTAACGACAAAAGCCATTGTTAAATTTACCGGTTTATTTTATTGGGTTAGGGAATATTATTGTAACCAGTAAACTCGATATTGACGAGACTTTATAAAAATTTATCAAATCTGGGGTTGACGCACGGGTTAGTGGTAACTTTCCGAAAATTCTAAACTTTCGATAAGTAGTTATGATTACTCGCTTTACACATGATTACCCCTACCGGCTAAAGCCTCTACTCCAACATTCTAATAAGAGCAAACCTGTTGGAATAGAGGCTTTAGCCGGTAGGCCGGCCGCGACGACCTTTAATGGGGCGCCAACCCCTACCGGCTAAAGCCTCTACTCCAACATTCTAATAAGAGCAAACCTGTTGGAGTAGAGGCTTTAATAAAAGCAAACCTGTTGGAGTAGAGGCTTTAGCCGGTGGGCCGGCCGCGACGACCTTTAATGGGGCGCCAACCCCTACCGGCTAAAGCCTCTACTCCTACCGGCTAAAGCCTCTACTCCAACATTCTAAATAGTTTTCGGTTCGCCCTCCCACGCGACGCGTACACCCCTTCGAGGGGTGTTATCCCTTGAAACAGGCAGGGATAACACTTCTTCGAGGGGTGTTATCCCTGCTTTCATAAAAATACAACTTCTATAAGCGGTGTTATCCCTCAAACTTTAAATACAAAAATAGGTGAATATTATTACTATAGGTCCTATAATAAACTTTCACCGCTTTCAGTACGTAAGTCGTGAAATCTCTTTAAAAACTATATTTTTTGTGATTTTTATATCGAAACTTAATTATGTTATAATACTAAAATAGTTTGTCAAAAAGATACTACATATTAACGCATGGCATATTGGTTGCTTAAATTGGAACTATCTTTGTTAAATAAAGTTAATAAAATCTTATGTTTAAAGCACTTATTAAAACAGTGGTGTCATTTCTGCTCCTTCTGATTAACATGGCCTTATTCACCTGGTGTGTGAACCACCTAGAATTAAATAAAAGCCATATTGAAAAAAACATAATCACTCCAGTGCAAGCCGAAGGTGCCGCGTCATCAGTTCCACCCCCTATTGTGGTATCTGTCATGCGCGAAAGTACGACGATGTCTAAGTCTGTTAGAAGTCATACTAAATCTTTAGAAACCGCAGTCTCCTCCAAAAAATCTAATCATAGATTTTTGGTAAAGTTTAAATCTGGCGACTTTCAAATTGAACCTAGCGAATTAGCCAAGTTACAGGCCGTTTTGGCGCGTTTAAATGTTGGCTCTTCTCATGCTATAGAAATTCTCAGCGGAGGACCCTTGACGCTTTCGGAGAATAATTTAACTTCGCCACAACTTTCCAAGTTGCGGGCGCAAAATGTGGCACGAGTGATTTACCCTTACAGCCAGATGATAAAGATGATTTCTACTAATAATATTGAAGATGATGTGGTAATTATAAATTTTTTTCAATCTCAAGCCAGTTCAAACTAAATTTCAAAATTTATCTGACATTCTTGAACCGAACTTTTGAACATTTGAACATAAATAACCAATTATCCAGCCACTTTTAAATGATTGTAGAATTTTGGAATATAGGATAATTGAGTGTTACCTTGATTTTAGTGAAGAATGCACCCATTAATCAGGGGTAGTGATGCAATCTGGATGATGACCGAGGACTGCCAGTCCTTTGAGGACTGGCAGTCCTAATGGCACCACCCACATTGCATCACTACCAATCAGGGATATAGTTCACTAAACACCTTACGCACTGTTGAAGTCAACCACCCCAGCCTCTTCTTGGTAAGAAGTATGTATAGCGAAATTTATCTAAACCTATACTATTTCCTCTGGAGCGCAATAAGAATTATTGCGCCAGGCGAAAGGTGAATAATTCATTGATTTGTTAAAAGAAACTGGAGACGACGCTATGCCTATTTATGAATATACATGTACTGATTGTGGCCATGACTTAGAAGTCATGCAAAAAATGAATGAGTTACCTTTAGAGAAATGTCCTGCTTGTGGTCAAAATACGTTGAAGAAATTGATCTCAGCGACCGTATTTCACTTAAAAGGTAACGGTTGGTATCAAACCGATTTTAAAGGCCAACGAAAGTCTGGGGAGCCAGTGGAACACTCTGAGGCACCGGCGGCGGCGTGCAACAGCGGTGGCTGTTGTGCCTGTGCTCAAAGTGCAGCCTGATTTTCGGTGGTGTTAGAGAGGTAATGGTTCAGGAGTCCACAGCGAAGCTTTGCCAGGTCACCGACCAAGCTTCGTTTTGGACTCCTGGGTCTGGTTTTTTCTTTTTTTCCAAAGGTAAACGGTTTTATGCGTAGCCACTATTGTGGACAACTCACTGAGGCTTTAATAGATACTTCGGTAATATTATGTGGATGGGTAAATCATCGTCGTGACCATGGCGGTGTGATTTTTATTGACCTCCGGGATCGGGAAGGGCTGGTGCAAATTGTCTTTAATCCAGAACAAAACGAGGCTTTTATCTGTGCCGAAAAGGTACGTAATGAATATGTGTTGCGAGTTCAAGGTCTGGTCCGGGTGCGGCCACCGGGCACTGAAAATGCCGAATTAGCTACTGGTAAAATTGAAGTCGTTGGTGAGCAAGTGGAAATTTTAAACACGGCCGATCCGCTACCATTTCAATTGGATGAAACGGTTAATGAAGAAATTCGTTTACGTTATCGTTACTTGGATTTACGTCGTCCATCGATGCTCTCGCGGTTTCGCTTACGTGCCAAAATTACTGGCTGTTTACGTCAATTTTTAGATGAGCAAGGTTTTTTAGATGTCGAAACACCCATGCTTACCAAAGCCACTCCAGAAGGTGCTCGCGATTATTTAGTGCCCAGTCGCACTCATCCGGGGGAATTTTTTGCTCTACCGCAGTCTCCGCAATTGTTTAAACAATTATTGATGATGGCGGGAATAGATCGTTACTATCAAATTGTACGATGCTTTCGGGATGAAGATTTACGCGCCGATCGGCAACCGGAGTTTACTCAATTAGATATTGAGATGTCCTACATTGATGAAATCATGTTACGTCAGTTGATGGAAACCATGATTCGAAAATTATTTAAGGATATTCTCAAGGTCGAGTTACCGGAGCCTTTTCCCTGTTTAACTTATCGTGAAGCTATGTATCGTTATGGTTCCGATAAACCCGATTTGCGAATTCCATTGGAAATTATCGAACTGAGCGATTTGATGATGGAGGTGGAATTTAAAGTATTCTCACAACCGGCCAATGACCATGAGGGCCGAGTGGCCGCTTTATCGATCCCTGGCGCTTATGCTTTGTCCCGCAAACAATTGGATGATTATACCAACTTTGTTGCCAACTATGGGGCCAAAGGACTGGCTTATATTAAAATCAACGACATTAAAGCCGGTCGCGAAGGATTACAATCACCGATTTTAAAATTTTTACCGGATGAGGTGATTCAAGGTATTATCGAGCGTACTAAGGCCACTACAGGTAGCATAATTTTCTTTGGGGCCGGGAAGACGAAGATGGTCAATGAATCGTTGGGGGCCTTGCGTTTAAAATTAGGTGAAGACCTTAAATTGCTGCAAGTAGGCTGGAAACCATTATGGGTCATTGATTTTCCAATGTTTGATTGGGATGACCAGGAAAATCGCTGGGTCGCTTTACATCACCCGTTTACCGCACCTCAAGAGTCAGACCTCGCCATATTAGAGGCCAAACCTGGTAGCTGTACTTCACGGGCTTATGATTTAGTCTTGAATGGTAGTGAAATTGGTGGCGGGTCGATTCGTATTCACCGCTCAGAAATGCAGTCAACAGTATTCCGGTTACTGGGTATTGCCGAAGAAGAGGCTAAACAAAAATTCGGCTTTTTATTGGAAGCCTTAAGATATGGTTGTCCTCCTCACGGCGGCATTGCTTTCGGTTTAGATCGTCTAGTGATGTTGATGACTGGGGCTAATTCGATTCGGGGAGTTATCGCGTTTCCTAAAACTCAGACGGCCAGTTGTTTACTAACTTCAGCCCCTTCAGTGGTGGCACCGGCGCAGTTGCGAGAGTTACATATTCGCGTGAGTACTGCACCAATTAAATGAGAGTACCCCACCTATCTCCTCCTTAATAAAGCGGGGAGTCAGGAGCGAAGTAGGGGGTGGTTGAACGTAAATCCTAACCACTCCCTATTCATTAATTTACCACATTTCTGGATTGTCCCTGTAAAAACGCCACAATATTTTCCACCACCCCATTGAGCAAGGTTTGACGTGCGGTCCGAGTGGCCCAGGCAATATGAGGCGTGATTAAGCAATTAGGCGCAGTCAGTAAAGGATTTTCTTGGCCCGGTGGCTCTACTGATAAGACATCCAAGCCAGCACCGGCAATTTGGCCGGTATGCAAAGCATTGGCCAGTGCAATTTCATCTACTAAAGGTCCACGACTGGTATTGAGCAGAAATGCCGTTGGTTTCATCAGTGCTAACCGTTTGGCATTGACCAAATGATGAGTGTCTGCGGTTAGTGGACAATGTAAACTAATGACATCGCTGGTTTTAAACAAAGTCTCTAAATCCACCCCAGTGGCACCGACCATAGATTTAATAGACTTAGGGGTTCGTTGGTAAAATAATACTGGCATTTCAAATGCTTGCGCTATAGTCGCGACGGTTTGTCCAATCGCCCCCATCCCAATAATTCCCATGGTTAAACTTTCTAAAGCCAACAATGGTTTATCCCAGTAGCAAAAATCAGGACTCTGTTGCCATTTGCCGGCTTTGACTCCTTCGGCATGAAAAGCTACTTGTTTAGTCAATTCTAAGAGTAATGCAAAGACCATTTGGGCGACTGATGGTGTGCTGTAAGCCGGCACATTAGTCACCGGAATATTACATTCTCGCGCAGCTTTAAGGTCGACCACATTATAGCCAGTGGCTAAGACTCCAATATATTGTAACTTGGGTAATTGCAAAATAAGTTCGCGATTGAGGACCGTTTTATTGGTGAGCACAATTTCGGCCGCCGTTGCTCGTTGCAATACGGCTTCGGTGGGAGTGCGGTGGTAAATTTCACAAGAGCCTAGTGCTTGCAACGGCGCCCAGCTTAAATCACCGGGATTGAGAGTGTAACCATCGAGGACAACAATATTCATAGTCAGTATGTCTGTGTTAGAGATTTGAGTTAAGATTTGACAACTTTCGAAAAGTTGTCAAATCTATCTATGGTTTAAGATTTGACAACTTTCGAAAAGTTGTCAAATCTATCCATTATTTAAGATTTGACAACTTTCGAAAAGTTGTCAAATCTATCCATTATTT
>BS_KBA_SWE02_21mDRAFT_10000998_pt1 | contig 10699 bp, 11 predicted proteins | sample BalSeasSWE02_21m_FD_9196 | JGI IMG/M metagenome (IMG submission 9196)
TCTAAAAGAATCTGAAAAAAAATTAAATGATGCCTCTGGTTTCAAATTTTTTAGAACAGCAGATGAAAAAAAAGAGCAAATGAATATATTACATAAAGAAATTGACTCTTTTAAAAATCAAATAGATCAATTAAAAAAAGAATCCAATCAGTTGCAATTGGAAATTGAAAAAAATCAATAAGGTTTCTTAATTGTAATCTGATATATTTTTAGGTGCTAAACGACATTCTTTCTAAGCCATAATAGTTTGTGATTTTTTTATTTTTGATCAGTTATTAATAATCTAAAAGTAACTCGGTTTAATATGAATAAAAAGGTAAGAAGGTTATGATAAAATGGTAAAAAACAAAAAAATAAGATTTGGTTTTATACTTCAAGACCTATGAGGATTATTACCTCATAGGTCTTTTTATAAATAATCAATAGGGTACTAATTCAAATATGATTCTTATAAACTAATTTTGTAATTCAATTACAGTCACATCAAAAGGAATAATATTTTCCATTCCAATATTAATGGCTTCAAGGTTTAATGGGATTAAGTTATGGTATCGTTCTGAGATAGATTTTTTCAAACCTTCAATCACGTTTTCTAATTGTATTATGGGTTTAATTTTTAAAAAACCTCCTAAAATCACCATATTGAAAATTTTCTTATTTCCCATTTCAGTTGCTAATTTTGTGCCCTCGATTTGAAAAATTCTGATATCTCTTCTGGTTGGATGCAGTATAATTCCATTTGGATCATATATTAATACTCCTCCTGGTTTTACAGCTTGCTCGAATTTATCCATAGATTGTTGGTTTAAAATAATAGCTGTATCCACTATTTTTAAATAGGGAGAACTAATTCTTTCATCACTCAAAATTACTGTAACATTAGCCGTTCCACCTCTCATTTCAGGGCCATAAGAAGGCATCCAACTCACTTCTTGATCTTGCATTATTCCAGAATAGGCTAATATTTTCCCCATAGACAATACTCCTTGCCCTCCAAAACCTGCGATAATAATTTCTTCAGTCATGATTTATTGTTTTAATTTACCCGCTATTTTTATATCCCCAAGAGGAAAATACGGAAACATATTTTCTTCCATCCATATATTGGAATCATTAGGAGTCATTTTCCAACCTGAGTTACAATTNGAAAGTATTTCTATAAACGAAAGCCCTTTTTTTAATCGTGTGTTTTCAAAAGCCTGTCTTATTGCTATTTTAGCCTTTCGAGCATGTTTATGAGTATGAATAGCATGGCGGCTTACAGAATAAACTCCAGGAAGATTTGCGATTAATTCGGTTATTTTTAATGGCGAACCCATAGTTTCGATTTCTCTGCCATAAGGCGAAGTTGAAGATTTCATTCCTTCTAATGTAGTTGGTGCCATTTGTCCTCCTGTCATACCGTAAATACCATTATTCACAAAAAAAATGACCATATTCTCNCCTCTGTTACAAGCATGAATNGTTTCGGCTGTTCCAATGGCAGCTAAATCACCGTCACCTTGATAGGTAAACACGNATTTTTCAGGCCAAGTTCGAACAATNGCNGTTGCAACTGCAGGAGCACGACCGTGAGCGGCCTGTGTCATATCAATATTCATAAAGTCATAAGCCAACACAGAACATCCAACAGGTGCAACACCAATAGTGTCTTCGGAAATTCCCATTTCATCAATGACTTCCATAATTAAATTATTCGCCGTACCATGACCACAACCTGGACAATACGATAAAGGCGTGTCCGTCATTAATTGCGATTTACAAAATACTTGATGCTCTGGTTTTATGATGTCTAATGCTTCCATTATTAATGATTTTTTGTTCTAAAGCTTCTAATATTTCTTCTGGAGTATGAATAATTCCTCCGGTTCTTCCAAAATGTTCTACTGGTACTTTATGTTCAACCGATAGCTTAACATCTTCAACCATTTGTCCAGCATTCAATTCCACACTTAAAATCCCTTTAACTTGATCAGCTAATTCAAATAGTTCTTGCTTTGGATAAGGAAACAGTGTTATTGGACGTAATAACCCTACTTTTATTCCTTTTTCCCTAGCCAATTCAACTGCTTTTTGTGCGATTCTAGCACTCGAACCATAGGCAACTATAAGATATTCTGAATCATCACATTGTATTTTTTCAAATCGCAAATCTTCTTTTTCCATTTGCGAATATTTTCTTTGCAAACGATGCACTCTGGCTTCCATTTTTTCGGATTGTAAATCGAGAGACGTTATAATGTTGCGCTCTCTTCCTTTTTTACCAGTTACTGCCCAGTCTCCATATTTTTCAATTACTTCATCGTCTGTCAACCTTGGTTTTTGGTCTTTTAGAATTACTTTTTCCATCATTTGACCAATTAATCCATCCGAAAGAATTAATACTGGAGCACGATATTTAAAAGCTATATCGAAAGCATCTTCCACAAAATCAGCCATTTCTTGAACTGAAGCTGGTGCTAAAACATAAAGTTTATAATCACCGTGCCCACCTCCTTTTACAGATTGAAAATAATCAGCTTGAGAGGGTTGAATCGTTCCAAGCCCAGGACCACCACGAACAACATTAACAATAACCGCAGGCAATTCTGCCCCAGCTAAATAGGAGATCCCTTCTAGTTTTAAAGAAATACCAGGACTTGATGATGAAGTCAATGCTTTTTTACCAGTACTTGCAGCACCATAAACCATGTTGATAGCCGCAACTTCACTTTCTGCCTGTAATACAACCATTCCTGTACGTAGTTCAGGACGTTCGGTCATTAGGTATTCAATAATTTCTGTTTGGGGTGTTATAGGATAACCAAAATAGGCATCGACTCCTGCTCTAATTGCAGCTTCAGCCAATGCTTCATTTCCTTTCATCAATTTTAATTCTGACATATTCTAAAAGTATAAATGGTTATGTAGTAACTTTCATTCTATAAACCGTTATTGCTCTGTCCGGACATACAATACCACAATTGGTACAACCATTACATGCTTCGGGATTTTTCATATAGGCATAATGATAGCCTTTCCGATTGACATCTATTGACATGCCAATCACATTTTCCTGACAAACAGGAATACAAACTTCGCAACCCTTGCAAATTTGAGTATCTACAACTATAGCACCTTTTACTTTTGCCATATCAATAAATTTACTAATGATTTCTTGAACTATATTTAATTATTCTCAAAATTACGACTATTCTATTAGTATATAAATGATAAATATCATATTTAGCTATTTGTAATGATTAATTTTAAATGAAAAAAACGTCAATTATGGACACAAAATCTAGTGTTTTTATTTATTTATTAAAATAAAGCTGTTGATTAATAGTCTATATTTATAAAAATTAAATCCTTTATTATTATAGTATGAGAATATTTCTATTGTCAATTTTAACTCTTTGCTCATTTATTTCTTCAGCACAAATAGTGATTGAATCCAATACTGAAAATTTATTGGCTAATAACACTATTTCAAATCCTACTGAAAATGATTTTTACAATAGCAATTCATCTATTCCGGTTGAAAATATTCGACAAAGAAATTTAGATTATAGAAATTGGTATAAGTTTTCTTTATTCGATATAGGCATAGGTGTTTCGTCCGTTAAATCCGATTTAATCGCTAATAATCAACTACCTGCGATTCTTTTCATTTCGGTATTAAATTTTAACATTGGATTTGAAAGTTTAGGAGGAATTGGCTTTGGTACAAAAGTTTTTGAAGTTATCGAATTTCCAAACAATATTGGAGCAAATTCTATATTACCAATTTATGCTTATTATCCCCTTTATGTCAGTGATAAAGAAAAATCTAATTTAATAGGAATTCCCTCGATGCTAAATTTTTATGCTGGTGGCTCTTTATGGAGCAATTCAGATACAAACCAAAATTATGAAGACCATTATCAAACAAATAAATATTTACGTTTAGGCTTTAACTACATGTTTTATAATTTTTCTTTTCTAAATAAAAACTTAGGTTTTGGAAATGGAAATTTTGCTTTAGACACTGGAGTGATTTTTTATGAAAATAGAAACGGAAATATTAAAAACATTATTCATCTTAGCTTGATGTATTCTTTTGCAGGTTTTACATTTAAAAGATACTAATAAAATCATTTTAAATTCGCAATTTATAAAACATAAAAAACCCACTAAACATATGATTTAGTGGGTTTTAAATTTTAAAATTAATAAAAATTGTGTCTTATTTTGCATTAACTATATTGTACACATTTTTTTTAAATTCTCTATTCTTCTGCTCCGATATCGTGTAAATTACATCTTTGTCGGTATGAACAATAATTTGTTTTAAATCCAAATTCAATGCTTTTTGAGGTGGACTGTTTAATTGTAAAGTACAAGCACCGTCAAAATAACCGTCGTCTTCAATAGTTTTTATTCCTTTAACCGAAGTTCCATCACTGAAAACAGCCGAAATATTCATTTTGTCATTTAAAGCAGTAGTATAAAAACCATCCATTACCAACATAATATGATAGGTGTTTTTCAATTCAGGTCCTTTAAATTCGTGACGTGTAATATTGTATTTTAAACCTTTGGCAAGGGTTGGAAATGTTTTAGTACAATCTAAATCAAAACTAGCAACATCTCCAGCTTCATTAACTGCAGTAATAATTTTTGTTACCTGAGCATTTATAACAATTGTTGTCAGTATAAATGCAATTGATAGAACTAATTTATTCATTGGTTTTTTATTTTATTTATTTCCTTTTTCGAAATCTGCAATAAATTGTGCCAAACCATTATCTGTTAATGGGTGTTTCAACAAACCTGCAATTGCAGATAAAGGTCCAGTAATAACATCAGCTCCTATTTTAGCACAGTTTACAATATGCATCGTGTGACGAACTGAAGCGGCAAGAATTTGAGTTTCATAACCATAGTTATCATAAATCAATCTAATTTCTTCAATTAATCCCAATCCATCTGTACAAACATCATCTAAACGACCAATAAATGGAGAAACATATGTGGCACCCGCTTTGGCAGCCAATAAAGCTTGACCTGCTGAAAAAACAAGTGTTACATTAGTTTTTATTCCTTTTTCAGAAAAATATTTTGCTGCTTTTACACCTTCTTTGGTCATTGGTAATTTTACAACAATTTGTTCGTGCAAATCAGCCAATTCCTCTCCTTCTTTAACCATTCCGTCAAAATCCAAAGCATTTACTTCGGCACTTACATCTCCTTCAACAAGATTACAGATGGCAACGTAGTGTTTTAGAATATTGTTTTTTCCTGTGATTCCTTCTTTTGCCATCAAAGATGGATTTGTAGTTACACCATCTAAAACTCCCATGGCTTGTGCTTCTTCAATTTGAGCTAAATTAGCTGTGTCGATAAAAAATTTCATTTAAAAAATATTATTGTTAGTATTTTGATTTTATTATACAAAGTTTACAAATTTACAATTTATAGTGATTCATAAGCATTTTTTCATAGACTTTATCTGGTAAAATTCGTTTGAGAACAATTGAAAACTTCTGCATAAAGGCTCCAACTTTATAATGAATCTTAGGATTTGGATTTTGAATAATTTTATAAACAGCTTCAGCCATTTCATTCGGATTACTGCCACTATCCACGTGTTCGTCCATCATTCTTAAGGTATTTCCATACGAAATTTCATAAGCTGAATCCTTGATAATCGGAGCATGGAATCGTCCTGATGCAATATTAGTAGCAAAATCACCCGGAGCAACATTGGTAATCTGGATTCCGAATGATTTTACTTCCATTCGCAATGATTCTGTAATTAATTCCAAGGCGCCTTTTGAAGCCGAGTACACGCTTCGATATGGTAAACCCATATAACCGGCAATAGAAGTTATGTTGATTATTAAACCTGATTTTTGCGAACGCATTTGTGGCAAAGCCGCTTTCATCACTTCGATTGGTCCAAAAAAATTGGTTTCGAAATTGTTCTTTATTTCTTCGGATGGAATTTCTTCCAAAGGACCAGTAATTCCTACACCAGCATTATTGATGACAATATCTAATCGTCCTGAAGTAGCAATAATTTTGGCAACAGCCGCATTGATTGAATCGGTATTGCGAACATCTAATTTAACCAATGGAAATACAGAGTTCAATACCTGTTCCGGATTTCTACTAGTTCCATAAACAACAAAACCCTTCAGCTGCAAAAATTCGCCAATAGATTTTCCTATTCCCGATGAACCTCCTGTTATCAAAACTACTTTGCTCATTTTTTGAATTTAGAATTGGGTAAAAATAAAAAAATCCTCCATAAGGAAGACTATTTTTACCAAAAATAAAAAATGGCAAGCGACCTACATCGCACCGCTCAACCACGTACCCTTGCTATGTTCCCATCCTGGGGGATTTTGCAGGAGCTGGTCGTGTAGGACTTGCCGGTGCAAATATACAATCTTTTTATATTTTTGCAAGAGCTTTGCACCTATAAAATATCGTTGTATATTGCATCAGCAAAAATTTAATTTATGAGAAATTATAACTTCCTATTTATCATTTTATTAGGAATGACTTTGGCAAATTGTGGAGGAACAAAAAAAGGTGAAAATACTTTATTTACTTTTGATAACTCTAGTTTTAAAGCAAATTATGTCTTTCAAGACACTTTAGAATTAGGCGTTTTGAACCCAAATTCGAAAATAATTGATAGCGTTATTTACTATGTAAACGATAAAAAAATTGGTTCCAAAAAGAACCTTGAAAAAATAAATTTCGAATTAAAAAATCAAAAATTAGGGTATCAATACCTGAAAGCTTTGGTGTATTTTGATGGAGAAAACTCGGAAGCATCAACTAGAATTGAAATTGTTTCTAATATCGAACCAAAATTATTAAATTATAAAATCATCAACACTTATCCTCACGATATAGCTTCATTTACTGAAGGATTAGAGTTTTATAAAGATACTCTATACGAAAGCACAGGTTCAGGAAATGACTGTAAATCTTATTTAAGAAAATACAATTATAAAACTGGGGAAATTTATAAACAAACTAATCTTGACCCAATATATTTTGGAGAGGGAATTACTTTTATAAACAACCAAATTTTTCAATTGACTTGGCAAAACAAAACTGGTTTTATCTATAATGCTAATACTTGGAAACTCGAAAAAACTTTTACTTTCGAAAAAGATATTGAAGGTTGGGGAATGACCAATGATGGAAAATACATTTATCAATCAGATGGAACCGAAAAAATATGGAAAATGGATCCTGAAAATCAAAAAATGATGGATTATGTGAATGTTTATTCTTCAAGTTCTAAAATTTCAAAAATCAATGAATTAGAATGGATTAATGGAAAAATATATGCCAATATATGGACAAAAGATGCAATTGCAGTAGTAAATCCAGCTAATGGCGCAGTTGAAGGAATTTTGGATATGTCTGCTTTAAGAAAACGTATTAATTCTCCAAATCCTGATGTTCTAAATGGAATTGCCTATAATCCAAAAACCAAAACCATTTTTGTAACTGGAAAAAATTGGGACAAAATGTTCGAAATTATAGTTTCGGAATAATTTCAAAAAAAAATGAAAACGCTAATCATCAACATCAAGGAATTACTTCAAGTTCGAGATCAATCGATTAGGAATGTTTCTGGTGCTGAAATGGCAATTCTGCCCACAATCAAAAATGCATATTTGCTCATTCAAAATGGACTTATTGCTGATTTTGGTTTAATGGAAGATTTACTAGAAAATATCAATCCTGAAAAATGTATCGATATTGATGGAAAAATGGTTTTGCCTGCTTGGTGCGATAGTCATACTCATTTAGTTTATGCCGGCAATCGAGAACAGGAGTTTGTAGATCGAATCAATGGTCTTTCTTATGAAGAAATTGCGAATCGTGGTGGTGGAATACTAAATTCAGCACAAAAACTCAACGAAACTTCTGAAGATGAAATCTACAACCAATCAAAAATTCGCCTTGAAGAAATCATGAGATTAGGCACTGGCGCTGTCGAAATAAAATCAGGTTACGGCTTGACAGTCGATGGCGAACTGAAAATGCTTCGTGTTATCAAAAAATTATCGCAAGATTATCCAATAACTATAAAAGCTACTTTTCTTGGTGCACATGCTGTCTCTTTAGAATATGCAGCAAACAAACAAAGGTATATAGATTTGATTATTAACGAAATGCTGCCGGAAATCACCAAAAATAATTTGGCAGATTTTATAGATGTGTTTTGTGAAAAAGGCTATTTCACTGTTGCCGAAACAGAACAAATTATGGAAGCTGGAATCCGTTTTGGTTTAAAACCAAAAATTCACGTCAATCAATTTAATTCTATTGGAGGAATTCAGGCAGGAGTTAAACACAATGCGCTTTCAGTTGACCATCTCGAAGTAATGACTACTGATGATTTTTTAACTTTGAAAAACAGCCAAACAATACCTGTTGCTTTACCTTCTTGTTCTTATTTTCTTGGAATTCCTTATACTCCAGCACGAGAAATGATAGCGCAAGGTTTGCCAATTGCACTCGCATCTGATTATAATCCCGGTTCAACACCTTCTGGAAATATGAATTTTGTGGTTTCTACTGCTTGTATCAAAATGAAAATGACTCCCGAAGAAGCTATTAATGCAGCAACAATAAATGGAGCTTATGCAATGGGAATATCTGAAACCCATGGAAGTATCACCATTGGCAAAAAGGCTAATCTCATCATTACTAAACCAATCTCATCCTATTATCAATTGCCGTATGCTTTTGGAAGTAATTTGATTGATACTGTTTTAATTGAAGGGAAAGTTGTTAAATAAAAAAGAGGAACATTGCTGCTCCTCTTTATATTTTCAATAAACTTTTGTTTCTATTTTAAAGTAAAACTTGTTTTAGAAACCAATTCATTTTTGTCGAAAACGTTTACAAAATAATTTCCTTTAGCAAAATCTTTACCAGGTAAATCTTCAGAAACATTAACTGTTTTATTTTCATATTTCACATTAGCAACAAAGCTATATGTTAATGATTTATCCCCAAAAGTTTCGATTTTCTTGTCACCTAAAACATTATTTTTACTGTCAATTACCTGAACATAATACGATTTATCACCAGATTTTGCAATTTTATTTTCGGCAATTGTAAAGCTAATTTTAAGCACATCAGCTCTTCCTGCTTTTTCAGTCTCTATTTGTTTTCCTGAACTTCTTACTTTATAAGCTGAAGTTTTCATATTTAAAACTGTCAATTTAGAACCTAATTCAACAGTTTTCGAAAGGCCTTCATTTTGACCAACCAAAACTTCATTGTATTTTTTTGATTCTCCTAAAACAACTACTGTACTATCACGTTGTGTTGTCAACACTGTATTTTGTTTTTTCAGGCCTTCATTTTCAGCCATTAAAGTTTTCATATTGGATTGTAATGTAACAAGTTGAGATTTGTATTTTGAAACATCTCCTTTTGAGCTTTTAATGTCATTCATTAAATTCACAACTTTGTCTCTTTCTTTTACTAATTCTTCAGACATAGAAGTGTTTTCAGCAATTGCCGCATCATAAGTTGTTTTTAATTCTTGTAAATCTTTCATTACAGAATCTTTTTCTGAAACTGTTTTTGTCAATTCGATTTGAACTGTTTTCGCCTCTGTGGATAATTTATATATATAAACTAAACTACCAACTAATAAAATTGCTAAAATGGCAATAATTACCTTTAGACTTGAATTTGAATTGTTTTCTTGATCTTCCATTTTTATTTTTTAATTTAAATATTTTAATACAAATTTAATAATATAATATCACTTAATAACGGATTCTAAACAATTATATTATATTTGGTCTTTATATATTTATATGGAAAAACTTATACCTTTCACGATAAACGACCTTGCAAAAGTTACTAAACACAGAAGTGGTGAAATAAAATTTGGCGAGAAAATGTTGACGTTACCTAAAGGAGTAGATCCAATTTCGTTTTTACAAACTACAGAAGCTAAATATGTATTATTCGGAATACCCGAAGATATTGGTGTCAGAGCTAATTATGGAAGACCTGGAACAGCTTTGGCATGGGAAAGTGCTATTGCAGGAATTGCTAATATTCAACATAATCGCTTTTGTAAGGGAAACCAAATACTAGTTTTAGGTCAACTGGATCTATGTCAAGAAATGAAAGAAGTGGAACATTTGAATTTTAATAATTTCAATGATAGAACAAAACTGAGTCAACTTGTAGAAATAATTGATAAGGAAGTGTCCCATATTATTTTTAATATCGTAAAATCAGGAAAAATTCCAATCATTATTGGTGGAGGTCATAACAATTCCTATGGAAACATAAAAGGAACTGCACTTGCCAAAGGAAAATCTATCAATGCCATAAATTTTGATGCTCATTCTGATTTTAGAATCCTCGAAGGACGTCATAGTGGGAATGGTTTTTCTTATGCCTTTGAAGAAGGATTCCTTAAAAAGTATTTCATTTTTGGATTACACGAAAATTATACTTCAAAGAGTGTATTGGATATCATTAAAAAGAAGGATGACCGGGTTCGATATACTACTTATGACAGTATTAATATTAGAAAAGAAAAAAAATTCAATCAAGAACTCGTTCAAGCTTTAGAATTCATTCAAAATGATGCCTACGGAATAGAAATTGATTTGGATGCGATTCCCAATATTGAATGTAGCGCAATGACTTTAAGTGGTTTTTCTAT
>BS_KBA_SWE02_21mDRAFT_10000999_pt1 | contig 10698 bp, 5 predicted proteins | sample BalSeasSWE02_21m_FD_9196 | JGI IMG/M metagenome (IMG submission 9196)
CCGGCCCATAGCGTTTCATCGTCGGGGTGAGCGACGATGAGGGCTACTTTTTTTTTTGAGTTTGTGTGTCCAATATTAGTTCTTTGCATGCTTATCTCTCCAGAGGTAAAACTCCAGCCATTTCGCCAATAACATTAACCAGTTCCGACCCTGTGGGAATGACTATTTTTGCATTCTTCTCCAGTGAGGTCTCCAAGGCCTCCAGTTTCCTCAATAACTGTGCGTTTCCAATAAAGTACTTATCTGCAGCTTCATTTACCAACCGGATGGCTTCCGCCTCCCCTTCCGCGTGTAATATTTTCGATTGTTTGAACCCTTCTGCTTCCTTGATCTTGGCGCGTTTGACGCCATCAGCGACTGTCTCAGCCGCGGTGGCAGAATCGATAGCCGCAATTTTTTCATTTTCGGCTTTTACCACCTTGTTCATGGTTTCCTGCACGTCACTGGGAGGATCAATTTGCTTTAACTCTGTCCGTACGATTTCAATACCCCAGCCCTGGGTTTCAGTGTGCAACGTTTTATACAAATCGGCATTGATTTTTCCACGTTCACTGTTGGCTGACTTCAATGTAAGTGTACCGATAATATTACGAAGGGTGGTTCGGGCCAGGTTTACGATCTGCCAGGTGTAATTATTAACATTGTAAATGGCTCCCTTAACACTCTCTTCATCAGACTTTACCCGGAAGTAAACCTGCGCATCGACACTTGCATTCAGATTATCGTTTGTAATAATCTCCTGGGGGTCCGCATCCACCATCTGTTCGGTTACGTTGACCATATAGAGCCTGTCGACAACAGGTATTATCCAGTGAAATCCTGGTAAAGCCAGACTGTTATATTTTCCAAGCCGTTCTAAAAGTCCGCGTTGAGTAGGTCTCACAATCCTGATCCCGGCCAACAGGATCACCAGTACTGGAATTAAAATGTATATATAGATCATTTCATTTTGATTTTTAATTGTTATACGACTTCTCGTCCTTGATTATTCTTTAAAGGTAATTCACAGGGTATGCAAAAGCATTACACAATTCATGAGAAGAGTTACATCATTCACACGTTTTCCCGGATGCTTTCTGATGAACCTCAAAGATTGACAAATTCAATCCTGACTATCTGGAGTCTGTGAGCTCTTTCAATAGCTCTTTTAAATGGATGGTTGCATAGGTGGAGGCATAATCGGACATGGCATACGGGATAACCAGATGCCCGTTATGAACCATCGATCCACAGGAGTATACTACATTTGGAACATACCCCTCTCTCTCTTTTGCATTGGGCATCAAAATAGGACTATTCAATCTTCCAATCTCTTTTTCAGGATGATTAATATCAAACAGGGAAGCCCCCAGTACATATTCCCGCATGGGGCCAACCCCATGGGTGATGACCAGCCAGCCAGCCTCTGTTTCAATGGGTGAGCCGCCATTTCCAATCTGAATAAACTCCCAGGGGAATTTAGGTTGTTGCAATAATTTTGCCTCCCGCCAGATTGTCAAATGATCCGAAAAAGCAATGTAATTGTTATACCCATCGAGCCGGCAAAGCATGACATATTTACCATTAATCTTTCTGGGGAAAAGTGCCATTCCTTTGTTAACAGATATCTCCCCATGCAGGGGAGAAACCTTAAAATGGTAAAAATCACTGGTTTCAAGCATTTTTGGCAAAATGGTATTGCCGTCATATGCTGTGTAAGTGGCATAATATTTACATTCCCCATTATCGTCTCTGAATTTTACAAAACGGGCATCTTCAATACCATTCCTTTCATTCACAGATACCGGAAAAATGACCCTTTCTGAAATATTGGTATCCAATGAAAATTCAAGCTCATAATGTGATAAAGCTAACCAGGTAATCTGATTAAACAAAATCTCCTTATCGGCTGCCAGGTGAAGCGTTTTTCTGGTTTCTTCAATGCAATCGTAAAGCTCCCTGTAAGTGAACTTTTCATTTAACTTATCCAGTATCAAAGCTGGTGGTATCATTCCACCAGATCCCAGCATTTCATCCAGCTTATGAGCGAATGATTTTTTATCGTAAATATGCCGACGAATATGCTCCGCTTCTTCCAGCATTTTACCGGTTGGCTCCAAAGTTAGGTTGCAATCCGCATCCAGCACCCCGGTCCTGAATACAATGGAAGATATATGGCCCTCTCCCGTGGCCCTGAAACTCAAAATAATCCTTTTCTGCCCCGGACCAATCTCTTTCTGGTCTGGATGTTCCATGATCGAAGGGTTAAAGAAAGCTGCGGATTCTATGGAATATTCCATGGTAAAATAGGAGCCAATTAGGATCCTTTTGGAATAATCGATTGATTCGGGATCCATATCCATCTGGGACATCAAATGGGCTACCTTATTGAAATGATTTTTGAAGATTTTAGAGATATTCCTGTGACGCATGGAATAATCCCTGAGCGTCTGTTTTAATGTAACCGAAGCATCTTCCTCTGACATTTCCATAATAGAACGAATGGTGCTTGAAGCCCTATCGTTGCCTGTAAACAGAAAACGAGCGATGATTCTGCTTGGATCGGGGTTGAATATGGTCTCTTTTCTGTTTACGACAACCTGCATTTCAGTAAGCTTTATCTGCTAAAGATAATCCCTAAAGTCAAATAAGATGAGTTGATGTGTTTTATTTATTTAAATGATAAACAATTTCCCAGACCAATAATATTCTATTTCATTTCTAATCCATTCAATATCAAAGGATTTTTATGATTCCTGATTGGAAATGGATAGAACGAAACAATCTGTTTCTATTGGAAATCCTCATTCACTAATGCATCCAGCCTAACAAAATACCTCCTGGATTACAACACCATTTCGAACCTCTCGCACCAATTTAAAAAGACAACAGGACCTTCACCTTCATTCTATAAATAACTCACGAACAAGAGACGGCGCACCCTTAAAAATGTGTGAATTATGCAACTTTTTCAAAGATTTATATAACAAATCTTTGGCAAAATGGACGGAAATTTATTGTATAGATTACCGACGCAGAGCAAGTCTACCCTCAACAGACTGATCTCATCCTCACTAGTATATTCTCACCCTCACAAATAGAACCTGGCATACTTTTCAGGAATACTATCATTATCAAGATGTATTTGTAAACGAAAATTGAGTGTAATGAAAACTGGTTGTCGTTATTCACTTTTGCATTTCAGGTATCTGACATTTTTAACTCTCGTGGTTTTATTGACTTGCACGTCAGAGGTTTTACTATCTCAGGAATCAAATCAAGGTCTTGTTGTCAACGGCAATGTGACAGACGAAAGCGGAGAAACCCTTTTAGGAGTATCCATCAGTATTAAAGGGACCGCAACGGGTACGATCACCGATCTTGATGGACATTATCGTATTCAAGTTACTGATATGAATGTGGTCCTGGTTTATTCCTATTTGGGATATGAACCTGTTGAGGAGCGCATCAACAGTCGCACAGAGATCAATGTGATAATGCATGTAAGTGCCGTGGCCATGGATGAAGTAGTAATGATTGGATATGGTACAAAAAAGCAAGGTAACATCATAGGTTCAGTCTCGGTTGTAAAATCGGAAGAGCTGGAAGGAATACCTGTGGGTACTATTGATCAGGCGCTCCAGGGCAAAGCTACCGGAGTGAAAGTTACTCAATTTTCAGGTGCCCCGGGGGGAGGCGTGGTGGTACGTATAAGAGGTGTCGGGACCATTAATGACAATGATCCGCTTTATATAGTTGATGGCATACCCACCAAAGATGCTTTCAATTCTTTATCGCCGGTTGATATTGAGTCAATCTCCATATTAAAAGATGCATCAGCTGCTTCAATATATGGAGCAAGGGCGGCCAATGGAGTAATATTAATCACTACAAAAAAAGGTGGCGAGGGAACTCCACGAATTAACTTCAACATGTATACCGGTGTGCAGAGTGCTTATAATTTAACTGAAATGACAAACCGGGATCAGTACGTTGAACTTTATAATGAAGCTGCAGTTGCTGATGGCCGCTCACCCATCCAACAGCAAATGATCGATACCCTGCCTGATACCGATTGGTGGGACGAGCTTTTCAGGCCTGCGTTAATAACCAACCTTCATTTGTCTGTCAGCGGTGGAAGCGAAACCACAAATTATCTGATCTCCGGGAATTATTTTAAACAGGATGGGATCATCCCTAATTCCGGATTTGACCGCTACTCTATTAAAACCAGTATATCAACCGCTCTCTCGAAACGAATTTCCATAGGAACCAATATTAATCTTTCCCTGGCTTCCAGGTCGCTTGTGGGAGATTCAGGGGATGGAGCCGGGGGTAACGGAGGAAGTGTTGTTCGTTATGCATTTTTCAGAACTCCGATCTATCCGGTACGCGATAAGAATAATGAATTAATAGACTATTATCCTGACTATCCGCAGATTTTTGGAGATGGCTATAACCCGGTCGGATTAGCTGAAAAGTATGACTGGACAAGGAAAGATAACCGGGTTTTCGGCAATATTTATATCGACTGGCAGATAATTGAGGGCCTTAGTTTCAGATCCGATTACGGGATCGACCTGAATGTCATTGACGATAAAAGATTTAACGAAAACTGGGGGTATAATGGAAGGATTAATAATCCCAATTCATTATCGGAATCATCAACTAATATTAATATTCAAACCTGGAAAAATACCCTGACGTACGATAAGGATTTTAATGGTGGCCACAATCTGAATGTTTTGCTTGGTTCTGAATTGATCAGGAGCAGTGCAAATGGACATTCGGGTTCGGCCGAGAACTTTCCTGATCAATTTGATAATCTGAGATATTTGAGAAATGGAACCACTAATGAACGTGTGGATGGCTGGCAGGAAAATTGGGCTTTGTTTTCTCTATTTGGACGGGCAGCCTATAATTATAAGGAAAGATATCTGGCCGAAGTGGTCATACGCCGTGATGGTTCTTCCCGTTTCGGAAGCAATAATCCATATGGATTTTTTCCTGCAGCATCCGTGGGGTGGAGATTAGATAATGAATCCTTTCTTGAAGACAGCAAGCTTATTTCTCATCTAAAATTACGTATGAGTGCCGGCCAGCTGGGAAACCAGGAAATAGGTAATTACAGCTTCGCTTCAATTATAACAAGTGGTACCTATTATCCATATGGAACCAGCATTGAATCTGGCTATTCCCTCCAAAAACATGGTAATGAAAATCTAAAATGGGAGAGTCAAACACAATATGATGCCGGAATTGATCTGGGTCTGTTTGAAAACAAATTATTTATATACTTCGACTATTATAGGAAGATCACCAATGATATGCTCGTACAGGCCCCCCTTCCACCAAGCAGTGGAAGCGCGGAAGCATCCTACTTCAATGCAGGAAAAGTACAGAACTCGGGTGTTGAGGTTGAAATAAACTACAAAAATCAGGTCAATAAACTGAAATACAGCTTTGGGCTGGTATTCTCCAGGTATTCAAATGAAGTATTGGAATTGTATGGTGGAAATCCTATTCCGGCCGGAAGAATTGATAATGGAGTTTATGCGACTCTTACAGAGGAAGGGTACCCCATCGGATCTTTCTTTTTATACACCATGGAAGGCATCTTCCAGGATGCCACCGAAATTGCTAACCACGCTTTTCAGGGCAACAATATCCAGCCTGGGGATGTGATGTTTAAAGATATTGGTGGCCCCGACGGAGCCCCGGACGGAATCATTGATTCTTATGACAGGAGTCATGTAGGCAGCCCATTTCCAGATTTTACTTTTGGATTAACCACAACACTCAATTACCGGAATTGGGATTTTTCATTTTTTCTTGAAGGAATCTCAGGAAACGATGTATACTGGCAGGCAGCTCACGATATTGAGGGGTTTTACAGGGCATTTAATCTTACTACCAGGGTTTATAATGAAAGATGGACGGGACCTGGGACTAGCGATACACAGCCCCGGGTTTCCTGGTCCGGTTCGACAAACAATAAAAAACCTTCCACCCGGTTCCTTTTTGACGGGTCCTATTTGAGGCTTAGGAATATCAGTCTCGGATACACTTTTAGTAAAAGCGTTTCTGAGAAAATCAGGGTGAGAGGGCTCAAGGTATACATCAGCGCGCAAAACCTTTTAACATTCACGAAATATCCCGGACTGGATCCTGAAATGCAAACCAGCGATAATGCCAAGGGAGAAGGGGATCTGGCAGTAGGGATTGATTGGGGAACCTATCCGTCGGCCAGGGTATTAAATATTGGACTCAATTTAGATTTTTAGCAAACATGCAAGCAAAATGAAAAAGTATATCCTCATAATTACAGGCATTTTTTTGTTTTTTCAGGGTTGCGAAAAATACCTGGATGAGCAGCCTCAGGGCACTTATTCCACTTCCGATTTTTATCAGACTGAAGAACATGCATTGTTATCCATAACATCATGTTATGAGAAACTTTCATTTTCAAATTCCAGCAACCGCTTATGGGTATTTGCTGAAGTTGCCTCCGATGATGCGATAAAAGGAGGATATCCGGGGGACCAGGCTGATATAGGTCTGATTGACGATTTTCTGATTTATGCCGATAATGGCAATATTGAAACAACATGGGAAATTTTTTATGAAGGAGTAGCACGTTGCAACCAGGTACTAAAACACGTACCCGGTATTGACATGGACCTGGCATTGAAAAACAGGATTATTGGAGAAGCGTATTTCCTGAGAGGGTATTACTATTTTCAGCTATGTAACATTTATGGGAATATACCCCTGATTCTTGAACCGAAAAATCCAGATGAGATGCAGGTTCCAAAATCAGCCCGGCCTGAGGTATACCTTCAAGTTGAATCTGATTTTATTGAGGCTGTTAAAAACCTTGAATCAGCCCTGGAATTGAATTCAGGTATTTATCCAGGTTCTGAAAAAGGAAGAGCAACTCCTGGGGCAGCCAAAGCAATGCTGGCGAAAACATATTTGTTTGAAAAGAAGTGGTCAGAAGCTTTAGCCACTGCCCTGGAAGTAGAATCCTACGGGTTCTCATTGATGCCGGTATATCAATACAATTTCAACGTATTTTACGAAAATAACAGCGAATCTATTTTTGAGATTCAACACCTTGCAAACCAGAGCCCTGGCATGGGCAGTGGTTTGAATCAATGGATGGCTCCGCGGGCTGAGAGGGGTTATGGATTTAATGAACCATCTCAACTTTTTTTTAATGAATTTGAGGTTACCACGCCTGGAAATATTTACGATCCGCGTATAGACTATACCATTGGAAGGGCAGGTAAAATATGGTTTGATGATGTGATCTATAACCCATCCTGGTCCTCAACTGGTTTCAGCGTAAAAAAATATCTGCAGCCGACCTCACAAATTCCAACAAACAGAAGAGGAGATGCGGACCTGAATTTTACAGTGATTCGCTTTGCTGAAGTATTACTTATTCAGGCCGAAGCTCTGTGCGAATTAGACAGGGGGAGTGAAGCCCTTGTTCCTTTAAACCGGGTAAGAAAAAGGGCGAGAGAAAGCTATTTGTATGATGAGAACCTTGAAGGATTTGGAACAATCCCTGACGGACTTCTGCCCGATGTTACAACAACCAACCAGGTTCAATTAAGAGATGCAATACGTCATGAGCGAAGGGTAGAATTAGGCTTTGAATGCCAGAGATATTTCGATTTGATTCGTTATGGGGAGACGTATGCGAACAGCGCATTGAGCAATAAATCAAATTTTATTTACAATACACATCAGGCTTTTCCAATCCCTCAATCGGAACTGGAAACCAATTTCAATATGGTTCAGAATGATGGATATTAATCTCTTACGAGTAAAAAACATGAATATTAATTATTAATTTAATCTATATGACTATGAAAATTTTTACTACGATTGCAACAGTATTATTTGCCTGTGCCAGCCTTTTTGCTCAGGTAGATCTTGACAATGGACTTGTTGCGTCTTATCCGTTTAACGGGGATGCAACAGATGCTTCTGGTAATGGAAATGATGGAGTTGTAACAGCTGGTTATACCGGTTGGGGTGCAGGGACTCCAGTCTTAACCACTGACCGCAATGAGGTTGCAGACATGGCCTACTATTTTGACATGGGTGGAAACATTGAGGTTCCCTATTCAACCATTCTCAATCCAGGAATAATATCCATATCCTGGTGGATCTATATGGAAGAAAGGACGAACAATGACTACATGATCTCTTTGAATCGCTGGGATTGCTACAAAGTAAATTTACAGGAAGCAAACAAGGTTTTCTTTACGACCAAAGTGGAGGATCCTGACACTCCGGGTTCATTTATCTACAATGACCGTGATCAGGAGGTGGACGGATTGCTCGCTGAGCAATGGTATCACCTGACAGTTTCCTATGGCCTTGGACATATGAAGTTTTACATAGACGGCGTATTGGTAAAGGACTGGGATAATGTTCCCAATTCAAATATTGCGGATATAAGCGGTGAACCGGTAAGTCTGATTTTCGGACAGGAAAGACCTACTTCAGCTTATACAGATGAGACAGGAGACGGAGGATATTTCAAAGGAAAGATGGATGATTTCAGGATCTATAACCGTGTGTTATCTGATGAGGAAGTGGTTGCCCTTTTCGAATTGAGTGATCCGGAGCCGGAGGTTGGTCTTGTTGCATCTTATCCGTTTAGCGGGGATGCAACAGATGCTACCGGTAATGGAAATGATGGAGTTGTAACAGCTGGTTATGCCGGTTGGGGCGGAGGGACTCCAGTCTTAACCACTGACCGCTATGAGGTTGAAGACATGGCCTACTATTTTGACATGGGGGGGAACATTGAGGTACCCTATTCAACCATTCTCAATCCTGGAATGCTGTCCTTATCCTGGTGGATCTATATGGAAGAAAGGGCCAACAATGACTATATGATCTCTCTGAATCGCTGGGACTGCTACAAAGTAAACCTGCAGGAAGCAAACAAGGTTTTCTTTACGACCAAAGTGGAGGATCCTGACACTCCGGGTTCATTTATCTACAATGACCGTGATCAGGAAGTGGACGGATTGCTCGCTGAGCAATGGTATCACCTGGCAGTTTCCTATGGCCTTGGACATATGAAGTTTTACATAGACGGCGTATTGGTGAAAGATTGGGATAATGTTCCTAATTCAAATATTGCGGATATAAGCGGTGAACCGGTAAATCTGGTCTTTGGACAGGAAAGACCTACTTCAGCTTATACAGATGAGACAGGAGACGGAGGATATTTCAAGGGGAAGATGGATGATATAAAAATCTATAACCGTGTGTTATCTGATGCAGAAGTCCTTGCTTTGGCCGAGGTAGCTGTTTCTGTTAAAAACAGAGATGAACTTAATGAATCCTTTGGATTATTCAGGATTTATCCTAATCCCTTCAGCTCAGTAACTACCTTTGACTTTGACCAAAAGGAACAGGGTTATACAACGCTTAAAGTATATAACGCTATAGGTCAGGAAGTCGCTAACATTATCTCTCGAAATCAGGTTCCGGGCAATTATAAAATTACCTGGAATGCCGACAATCTGCCAGCCGGAATGTATTTTAGCCGGATTTCGATTAATGGTGTTTCGCAAACGGAAAAACTCTATATATTGAAGTAAAGAGTAATGTAAAAGTTCCCCCGCCAGCAGGACCTGCCAGCAGGGGAACTTTATTTTTTTTATACCACTCTATTTTAAAAGTTTTATCATGACCAAAGAAATCAGATTGATATTGGTGGCTGCAGCAATAGCTGTCAGCGTGGATGCACAGCAAGTCAAAATTCCCCGAATCGATCTGATGCCTGATTTTCCCCAACCCTACCTGATGCGGGACTGGAACCGGGTAGCACAGGGATACGATTCTCTTGTTTTTGATAAAAACCTGACCGGTGAATATCTGCCACTCGTTTTCTTTCGGGAAACGACTGTAAATTATCCCGAACATTCCAGCTTTGGCTTGCATACTGCCGTGGGCACCTCCAATCCTTCTGCGGGAGAGGGCATTAACGTACTTCCTGCGGTGGTTGGGGCCACCCTGGCCGGGATTAATAAATCAGAGCAATTCGGGCAGAACTGGGTCCTCATGTGCGAGGAGTATTTTAACAAGCGGCCCAGTGAGAATATCTATTTAAACCACCCTGTAACCAGCAGCGGTGATGACTGGTGGTACGAAACCATGCCCAATATATTCTTCCTTCAGTTAAATGATCTCTACCCGGATCAGGGTGATTTCGATTATCAGGAAAGGACACTTTCAGATCAGTGGCTGGCTGCCACTGTTGCCATGGGTGGAAGCGCTGCACCATGGAGCGTGCCTGTAATGAATTACCGGGCCTGGAATATGTCGACGATGACTCCCCTTAATTCTGGTGTTAAAGAACCTGAAGCATCGGGAGCTATTGCCTGGATCCTTTATAACGCATACAGAATTACAGGCGAACGAAAATATCTTACCGGGGCTGAATGGAACCTTGAGTTTCTGGATGCATATCCCGGCAACCCCTCCTACGAACTCCAGCTGCCATATGGTGTGTATGCAGCAGCGCGGCTGAATGCGGAGATTGGGACCGGATACAATGTGGAAAAAATGGTAAACTGGTGCTTCAATCGTGGCGAACTTCGCGGATGGGGTACCATTGTGGGCAGATGGGGAAATTACGACTGTTCAGGCCTGGTTGGAGAAGCCAATGATAATGGGGACGATTAT
>BS_KBA_SWE02_21mDRAFT_10001000_pt1 | contig 10691 bp, 9 predicted proteins | sample BalSeasSWE02_21m_FD_9196 | JGI IMG/M metagenome (IMG submission 9196)
CCTTTCCTTCAATTGAATTTCCATGTTCCATCCCTAATATCCCATTGTAACCACGACTGTGGATGTATTTAAAAACGTTTTTGAAATTAATTTCCCCGGTGGTTGGTTCGTTCCGCCCTGGATTATCTCCAATTTGGAAATATGCGATTTCATCCCAACAAGCTTCAATATTTGGGATCAGGTTACCTTCCTGTACTTGTTGGTGATAAATGTCAAATAATATCTTACAGGATGGGCTATCCACAGCTTTGCAAATTTGATATGCTTGAGGTGATTCTGTTAAAAACAGTCCTGGATGATTTCTAAAATTAAGAGGCTCTAGAACCATGGTCAAATTATGAGGCTCAAGCATGTCCGCGGCCCTTTTTAATGCCTCAATAACATTTGCCGTCTGAAAACTTTTATTTAAGCGTAAGTCCACATGCCCTGGCACCACTGTCATCCGCTTAGCATTCACACGTTTTGCTGTTTCTATGGCATCCTTAATATTTTGCAAGAACTCAGTTCGCCATTCCTCCTTCCCACTAGTTAAATTTGGCTCTTTCCAGTATATCTTGTGGGCAACAAAAACCCCCATTTCTATGTTTCGCTTTTCCATAACCTTAGCCATTTGCCTTTGAAGTTCTATAGGTCGGTCACTCATTTCATTATCCTCAAAAGCAGTAAATCCTTTATCCGCCATAAACTCTAACTGGTCAATTATGGAATCTCCAGCATGCGAATTAAACATCCCATAGTGTGGCGCATATTTAAGTTTGAAAGAATGTTCTAAATGATTTTGGTGAAATGGACTCGACAAGACCTCAGCCGCTATAGTGGCACTACCAAATGACAAAAGGGAGCCTGTTGCGGCTCCCTTTTTTAAAAATTGTCTGCGTTTCATAATTTTGATTTTACAAGGACATTACCTTTCCATTTCCTGCTTCAGTTAATGGAAGACACCCTATTTGCTGTCCAGGAATTGGATCATACCATAGTACATTTTTTCCAATTTCCTCACTGGTTTTCCATCCCCAAATAGTCATGCTACGAATACCAGAAAGTAAACTATAAACTCCGGCTTCAGGATCCGGCATAACCGTTGGATCCTTAGCATAATCCCCATAAAACCTGCCCATTTTTAAATCAAACGCCTCTTGTTCTTCCTTGGACGTTTTTAAGTATTGTGCCAGTAACTGATCGAACTCCTCGGGTTTTCCGGCTTCAAGTTCCTTATTGAAGGTGCTTCTGAATTTATCTGCTAACAAGACAAAGCCAATTTTAACTTGCCCTTGTTGTTCAATTGAAACAACAGAATTCCAATAAGAATCAACAAAACTATGTACCCCTACATCTACTGCCCCTGGGACATTTTCATCACTAGGTATAATTAGATCAACTATTCGTCTTAATGCGTGACCTTCCCCTTTTGAAATAAATAATGGATTGAATTCCGGCTCGTTAGTGCAACTTTGTAATAGACTCATAATAGTTGGTGTAACTACCAAGAATCCGGCTCCTAGGCCTAAATTTTTTAATGCTTGTCTTCTATTCATCATAATAGTTCTCTTTTAATCTGTTCAGCCGCATGATTTGCAGCGCGCGCACTAAAGGCCATGTAGGTCAAAGATGGATTAACGCAACTCGCTGAAGTCATAAATGCTCCGTCAGTTAAATATACATTAGGCACAGTATGTATTTGGTTATTTTCATTACACACCGAAGTTTTTGGGTCTTTCCCCATTCTTGCGGTTCCCATTTCATGAATCCCCAATCCCGGAGCACCAGGATCATCCCATGGTTCAATTTCTGAATAGCCAGCCTTTTCAAGCATATCTACCGCTTGATTTACCATATCTTTTCGCATTTCATATTCATTTTCTTTCCATTCTGCATCGAAGACAACTGTTGGCAATCCCCATTTATCGAGATTATCATAATCTAATGTCATTTTATTTTCATGATAAGGTAGACACTCTCCAAAGCCAAGCAATAACATTCTCCATTTCCCAGGTTCAGTGATTTGGTCCTTTAGATCTTTACCATAAGCCAATTCAGCGACCATCTCGTCATAATGACTTCTACTGGCCCCGCCTTGATAACCATATCCACGCTTGAACGTTTGTTGATTAGTCTCTCCCCCTATATTTCTGAACCTCGGAATATAAATTCCATTTGGTCGACGACCTTTATAGTACCGATCTTCAAATCCATCAACAGTAGCCCAAGCTCCTGCTTTAAAATGATGATCCATGATATTATGCCCAATTTCTCCAGAATCATTTCCTAATCCATTAGGGAATCGTTCACTCTTAGATTGTAACAAGATACTTGCGCTACCAATGGCTGAAGCACATAAAAAAATCACCTTCGATTTGAAGACCATTTTTTCATTTGTTTCGGCAATCTGACTTACAAGAGAATTTGGTCGAATTGTTAAATTTCCAGTTTTTTCGGCAGCAGGTAGCGTAGATGAATTACTACTGAAGTAGCCTCCATATGGGCAACCACGCATACAGCGATTTCTAAATTGACAATTAGTACGACCTTCAAAAGTACCTGTCCCTGTTATGTGAGCCACTCGCCCAATAGTCAAAAGACGGCCATCATCATAGTTACTAGCAATCTTGCCTTGTAAATCTTCTTCAGCACAGTTAAGATCCATAGGTGGACAAAATTTACTATCAGGTAATTGTGGAAGCCCTAAAGCCTGGCCACTAACACCAATAAATTCTTCCACTTTATCATACCAAGGTTCAATATCCTTATAACGAACTGGCCAATCAACCGCAATACCATCATTTTTGTTTGCTTCAAAATCAAAATCACTCCAACGATAGGTTTGTCTACCCCAAACTAAAGAACGACCCCCAACATGATATCCTCTGAGCCAGTCGAATCGTTTTGTTTCACTATATGGGTGATCCAGATCATTTACGAAAAAATGTCTATGAGCATCATCAGTAGTATAGCCAGAACGAGCTTGCTTTAATTGTTTCCCCTCTTCTTCTCTAGAAATTTGCCCTTTAAATTCAAAATCCCAAGGATCCATATTCATAGTATGGTAATCTTTGACATGTTCAATCATTCTTCCTCTTTCAAGGACAAGAGTCTTCATGCCATTTTCGCAAAGTTCTTTCGCTGCCCATCCGCCGCTTATTCCAGAACCTACTACTATCGCATCATATAGTTCATCAGGATTTATCATTATTATGTTTTATATTTTAGAAATTATTAATTGTGCAAGTAATATATAATAAGTATATCTTAATAGTTAGCAGTATCTTATGTAGGACCTAATGTCAACTTTTTTTTTCGATAAACCAAAAAACGACTCTTAAAAGAATAAGTTCATTAACCGAAATCGTTTTCGATAATTATTATCACAATAGAAAAGCATAACTTATTCTTTTATTTTCAAAAAAGCCTAACTTAGTCGTTAGCAAAAACTATTTAATCCTTAACTAATTCTATAACTATCTTCATATTATGGCCAAAATAACCTCCCTACTCCTTTTGTTTGTGCTCCTTTTTTCCTGTAAAGATGCAACTGAAAAAGAATCCTTTACGGCTGAAAATGAAATTAAAATGGAAGCATCTACGCCCGTTTATAAACTATCATTGGCACAATGGTCCCTCAATAAATTAATTTTTACGGGGAAAGCCGATCCTATGGATTTTGCCGCAACCGCTAAACAACTGGGATTTGAAGGCCTTGAATACGTTAGTCAACTTTACACCAATGAGAATGTAAAATATAAAATGAAAGACGCCGGTCTTCCAGCTATTATAGAGCAACTTAAAAAGAGAAGTGACTCATTAGGTATGCGAAATCTTTTGATTATGATTGATGGTGAGGGAGATCTATCCTTCTCGGATGAAGAAGTTACATTAACAGCTATTGAAAACCATAAAAAATGGGTTGATGCGGCTCAGTATTTGGGATGCCATTCAATACGTATAAATTTATTTGGAGAAGAAGATCCAGAAGCTTGGAGAGCAAACTCCGTAAGATCATTAAGAGCCCTAGCAGAATATGCTGCTCCTAAAAACATCAATATCATAGTGGAAAATCATGGAGGATTTTCCAGCAATGCTGGATTACTTGGTCTGGTGATGCAGGAAGTAGGCATGAATAATATAGGAACGTTACCCGATTTTGGAAATTTCTGTCTAAAAAGAGAAGGTGGTGCTCGCTGGGGTGCGCCCTGTGTAGAAGAGTATGATAGATATAAAGGTATTGCCGAATTAATGCCTTATGCAAAAGGGGTATCTGCAAAATCGTATGCGTTTGATGAAAACGGTGATGAAACCAAAATTGATTACTACAAGATGATGCAAATCGTAAAAAATGCTAATTTTCAAGGCTTCGTTGGGATTGAATTCGAAGGAGATGTAGAAGATCCTGTTGAAGGAATTTTAGCAACAAAAGCCCTAGTATTAAAAGCAATAGCTCAAGCCAAATAAAACCGTAACNCATGAAATCAATAACACGNATNCAACTTTCTATAATGATGTTCCTCGAATTCTTTATTTGGGGAGGCTGGTTTGTCACAATGGGAACTTTTTTAGGAANCAATCTATCTGCTTCGGGAGCTGAAGCTGGGATGGCTTATTCAACTCAATCATGGGGCGCCATTATCGCACCATTTATTATCGGACTCATAGCAGACCGGTTTTTTAATGCCGAAAAGATTTTGGCTGTGCTGCATCTTATTGGAGCCGTATTGATGTACCAAATGTCACAAGCCACAGATTTTGCGGTTTTCTATCCTTATGTTCTTGGCTATATGATTACTTATATGCCAACATTGGCACTCGTAAACTCGATTGCCTTTAATCAAATGAAGGATCCGTCGAAAGATTTTCCTTTAGTTCGCGTGTTCGGAACTCTTGGTTGGATTGTGGCTGGTTGGATTATTAGCCTTGTCTTTAAATGGGATTCAATGGAAAACATTGGTAACGGAATGTTGTCAAACACTTTCATGATGACAGCCATTGCTTCTGCAGTTCTTGGAGTTTTCAGCTTTGCTCTTCCTAAAACCCCTCCTAGTCAAACAAAAGGAGAAAAGGTCACTATTTCAGACATATTAGGATTGGATGCCTTAAAATTACTAAAGGACAAAAACTTTCTTGTCTTCTTCCTTTCTTCTGTATTAATTTGTATCCCACTGGCATTTTACTATCAAAACCTAAGTCCGTTTTTAACCGAAAGTGGTGTGGAAAATTCTACGGCCTGGGCTTCAACCGGACAGATATCCGAAGTACTGTTTATGCTACTTCTACCATTTTTCTTTAAGAAGTTTGGTTTCAAAAAAACCATTTTATTCGGAATGCTCGCCTGGGCACTTCGTTATTTGTTGTTCGCTTATGGAAACTCAAGTGAATTATTTGCAATGATCGTAATGGGAATTCTTTTACACGGAATTTGTTATGATTTCTTTTTTGTTTCTGGACAAATTTATACCGACAGCAAGGCTGGTGACAAAGTGAAAAGTGCTGCTCAAGGCTTGATTACTTTAGCTACTTATGGTGTGGGTATGTTAGTTGGTTTTTATGTCGCTGGAAAGATTACCGATGCCAATTTGTTATCTGAAGGCGGACACTCATGGCAATCAATCTGGACGTTCCCTGCAGTTTTTGCCGCTGGTGTCATGGTGGTTTTTGCATTGTTTTTTAAAAATGAAAAAATAGAATATAAAGAGTAGTATGAACAACAAAATAAGATGGGGAGTCCTTGGAGGAGGCGGAGATTCGTTAATAGGAGTATTGCACCGTATTGCTTCAAGTATGTTTGATGCATATCAATTAACTGGCGCTGTTTTTAATCCTGACAAAAAATTAAGCATTGAATTTGCGGAAGAAATTGGAATGCCAACTAACAGGATTTACGCAGATTTGGAGGAAATGATTTCCGAAGAACTAAAACTTCCAACTAGTGAACGAATCCAGGTTGTTTCAGTTTTAACACCCAACTTTCTTCATTTTCCAATGGCAAAAAAGTTAATGGAAGCGGGGTTCAGTGTTATTTGCGAAAAACCCATGACCATGACGTATATCGAGGCAAAAGAATTGGAATCCATTCAGAAAAAAAAGAATAGTAATTTTGCCTTAACCCATACATATACTGGATATCCCATGGTGCGTCAAATGAAAAAGATGATCGAAGAGGGAGTAATTGGTAAAGTTCAAAAAGTGGATGCCCAATACTATCAAGGATGGATTAATCCAATTATTCACGATGAAGAAAAACGTAAGACTACGTGGCGATTAATTCCTGAAAAATCTGGAATTTCTTGTTGTATGGGTGATATTGGGGTTCATGCATACCAGATGCTCGAATACGTGACAGGAATGGATATTAATTCCATTCTCGCAGATCTTAACCATCTGTATGATGATAACCAAATGGATATCGACGGGACAGTTTTGTTGCGCTTTAATAAGCATGTTAAAGGTGTTTTAAGGGCTAGCCAAATTGCGACAGGAGAAGAAAACAATTTTACAATAGCCATTTATGGCACAAAGGCAGGATTAAAATGGGAACAAGAAAACCCTAATTATCTCTATTTACTCGAAGATGGACAGCCATTACGAGTATTAAAACCGGGACATTCTTACAATAGCTCCCTATCTCTTGATGGCACGAAATTGCCTCCAGGTCATCCCGAAGGAATATTTGACGCAATGGGGAATATTTATAAAGGTATGGCAAAAGCAGTTCGTGGACAGGAATATGATCCCGCCGAATTCCCTTCTATGAGAGATGGAGTAAGAGGAATGCGCTTTATTGAAATCGCGGTAGCTTCACACAAAGGTGGAAATATATGGAGAGAATTATAAAACTATAAAGATATTATGAAGACTATTAAAGGGCCTGCTATTTTTCTTGCTCAATTTATGGATGAAAAAGCTCCTTTCAATTCCTTGGACGGTCTTTGTCAATGGGCAGCAGATTTAGGTTATAAAGGAATCCAAATCCCTACTTCTGAAAAATTAATTGATCTTAATCTGGCAGGTGAAAGTAAAGATTATTGTGATGCATATAGAGGAAAAGTAAACAGTTATGGACTAGAAATCACTGAACTTTCTACGCATTTACAAGGGCAACTGATTGCTGTTCACCCGGCCTATGATTTAATGTTCGATAATTTCGCACCGGACAACTGTAAAAACAATCCCAAAAAACGTACAGAATGGGCACGACAACAGCTCTTAAGTGCTGCAAAAGCGAGCAAACATTTTGGATTAAATGCGCATGCTACATTTAGTGGCTCCTTACTTTGGCATACCATGCATCCTTGGCCGCAACGCCCTGATGGATTAGTTGAAATGGGGTTTGCAGAATTGGCGAAAAGATGGTTGCCTTTATTAAATGAGTTTCAAGAAAATGGAGTAGATGTTTGTTATGAAATTCATCCAGGTGAAGATCTTCATGATGGTGTTACTTTCGAACGATTTTTAAAGGCAACTGGTAATCATAAAGCGGTAAATATTTTATACGATCCAAGTCATTTTGTATTGCAACAACTAGACTATATAGCTTATATAGATCATTACCATGAATTTATCAAAGCCTTCCACGTAAAAGACAGTGAATTTAAGCCCGATGGAAAGCGAGGAACTTTTGGCGGTTACAGCGACTGGAGAGATAGGGCGGGTCGTTATCGTTCACCTGGAGACGGTCAAATCGATTTTAAATCTGTATTCTCAAAATTAACGGAGTACGGCTGTGATGTTTGGGCCGTAATGGAATGGGAATGTTGCATTAAAAGTCCAGAACAGGGAGCACGCGAAGGCGCCGAATTTATAAAAAAGCACATTATTGAAGCTACTCAAAAACGTTTTGATGATTTTGCGGGTGCTGAAATTGACCAAGAAAAGCTTAAAAAAATATTGGGACTATAAATCTAAAAAAACCATACTCATGAAAAATATATTTCTACTTTTAATCATTATTTCCTTCTTCTCTTGTAAAGAGAAAGCAAAAGAAGTTGCCGTGGACACTGAAATAAATAAAAATATTATGGAAGAAAAGATGCCTGATAATATGGGAGATTGGATTAATCTTTTTGACGGAACCTCATTTGAAAATTGGCGGGGATATTTGGCGAAAGAAGCCTATCCAGAATGGACAATCGAAGACGGAGCAATGGCATTTAATCCAGGAAAAGAAGGAGGAAAGAATATAATTTCAAAAGAAAAGTATACGAACTTTATCCTATCCTTAGAATGGAAAATTTCTGAAGGTGGTAATAGTGGAATATTTTGGGGAGTCTTTGAAGACACTAAATATTCCGAAGCCTACCAAACAGGTCCAGAAATTCAAGTGCTTGATAATGAGAAACACCCAGATGCAAAAGTTCCTGGAAGAACCCATACCGCAGGGTCTCTATATGATATGATTGCTCCTCCTACAGATGTGACAAAACCGGCGGGAGAATGGAATGTCTGCATAATTGAGGTAAATCATAAAACCAACTTAGGAAAGGTAAGTCTTAATGGAATCGAATTATTCAGTTTTCCCGCCCATGGTGAGGAATGGAATTCTATGGTAGCTAACTCCAAATTTAAAGATTGGGAAGGATTCGGAAAATATCAAACCGGTCATATCGGTCTTCAAGATCATGGAGATAAAGTGTGGTATAGAAATATTAAAATCAAAAAGTTAGACGATTAACAACCCGGCTTTTCCTCCTGTTTGATTGATTTTTCGGAACTCTCAACTCGAAATTTACTACCTTTACGAATCTAAAATCTCAATATGATTCAATCCATGACTGGCTATGGTAAAGCAATTGTGCAATTACCATCCAAAAAAATTACAGTAGAAATAAAGTCATTAAATAGTAAAGGCTTAGACCTAAATACAAGGGTTCCATCTTCCTATCGAGAAAAGGAACTTATTATGCGAGACCTACTAGCAAAATCATTGGAGCGTGGTAAAGTAGATTTTAGCTTATACGTTGAAATAACTGGCGAATCAACTACAACTCAGTTAAACGAAACCGTTATAAAACAGTATATGAATCAGTTGCGAGACATTGTAAATGGTGATGATATTGAATTGTTAAAAATGGCACTTCGTATGCCAGAGACCTTAAAAACAGAAAGGGAAGAAATTGATGAAGCCGAATATAAAATCATCCTTGATGCGATAGAAGAAGCATTAATAAATATTAATAAATACAGGACCGATGAAGGGAAAGTCTTGGAAGAGGACTTTTTAAAGCGTTCAAAAATAATTACTTCATTACTAGAAGAAGTAATTGAAATTGACCCACAACGTATGGACAACGTAAAAGAAAGATTACGAAAAGCAGTAAGTGATTTGAAAGAGAATGTAGATGAGAATCGTTTTGAGCAAGAACTTGTCTATTATCTGGAAAAATATGACATTACCGAGGAAACAGTGAGACTTAGAAATCACCTCAACTATTTTAATGATAATATACTTTCTAGAGACTCTAATGGAAAGAAATTGGGCTTTATTACTCAAGAAATGGGTCGTGAAATTAACACAATTGGATCAAAAGCCAACTTTGCGCCAATGCAACAATTAGTTGTTCAAATGAAAGATGAGTTGGAAAAAATTAAAGAACAATCATTAAACGTATTATAATGCAGGGAGGAAAATTAATCGTTTTTTCTGCGCCTTCCGGAAGTGGCAAAACGACCATTGTACAATATCTGCTTAAACAAAAAGAACTTAATTTAGATTTTTCTGTTTCAGCGACATCGAGAGATGCTCGACGTGATGAAAAACATGGTAAAGATTATTATTTTATAGACTTGAAAGAATTCAAACAACATATTAAAAATGGTGATTTTTTAGAATGGGAAGAAGTCTACCGAGATAATTTCTATGGTACTTTAAAAACTGAAATTGACCGCATTTGGGCTCTAGGAAAGAATGTCATCTTCGATATTGATGTAGCGGGAGGATTAAGAATTAAAAAGAAATTTCCACAACAAACATTAGCTGTGTTTGTGAAGCCTCCGAGTATCGACGAGCTTAAAATTCGTTTAAAAAAACGAAAAACTGAGAGTGAAGATCGTATCAATATGCGAATTGCAAAAGCTTCAGTAGAATTAGCAACAGCCCCTCAATTTGACTATATCATAGAAAATAATGACTTGGATATTGCTTTAAATGAAGCGAAAGCATTGGTTTTAAAGTATATAGGCAAAAGTGATAACAATGAAAATGGCTAGCATTTAAAGTGGTGTAGTGAACAAAAAAAAAGCTTCATGAATTTTAAACGTATTAGGCTTCATCAAAACCTTTCACTTCAATGACAAAAAAAAAGCGTATCGGGCTCTATTTTGGAACGTTTAATCCAATCCATGTTGGGCATTTGATAATTGCCAATTACATGGTTGAGTTTAGTGATTTGGATGAAGTATGGCTGGTTGTTACGCCTCACAGCCCTCTCAAAAAGAAAAGTACTCTTCTTGAAGATAACCATAGATTGACCATGGTCCGTATTGCCTTAGAAGAATACCCAAAAATTAAGGCAAGCAACGTCGAATTCGATTTGGAACAACCAAACTATTCCATAAATACATTAGTACATCTCGAAGAAAAATATCCTGAATACATTTTCTGTCTCATTATGGGTGAGGATAACTTGAAAAGTTTTACCAGATGGAAAAACTATGAAGTAATACTTAAACAATATGAAATTTATATATATCCTAGAATTTCAAGC
>BS_KBA_SWE02_21mDRAFT_10001001_pt1 | contig 10674 bp, 11 predicted proteins | sample BalSeasSWE02_21m_FD_9196 | JGI IMG/M metagenome (IMG submission 9196)
CAGGCTGCTTGACCCGGGCAGCGGCCGCCAGTACCTTGCAGCCACCATCGGCGGGCAAATTTACTTTGAAGATCAAATAGTTACTTTACCCGGAATCTTGCCGGGTACTACCGATAGCTCGGATCTTTTCGCGAAACTGGACTACGGCTTTTTTAACCGCTGGAATCTGGGTCTGGAAACCCAATGGCAGCCCGTAGATCGGGTGGCCCAGAAAAATGTGGCCCGAATCCAGTACAATCCGGGTGACAGGAGGGTATTGAACCTGGCTTACCGCATGCAACGCGATACCCTGGAACAGACAGACGTGTCGTTCTCCTGGCCTATCGGGGAAAAATGGAACGCCGTGGGGCGATGGAATTACTCGCTCATGGATAACCGGACACTGGACAGCCTTGTTGGTGTGGAATATGAAAGCTGCTGTTGGGCTATACGCCTGGTTTCGCGCACGTACATTGCCACGCGCGCCGGCCAACAAGACAATTCGTTCATGCTGCAGTTCAATTTCAAGGGATTGAGCAGTCTGGGCTCGCAGGCGGACCGTACACTTTCCAAAAGCATTCTTGGTTACGAATAGGAAATATTGCTGGACATGATCAATATCAGATACACATCGGTCGCGCTGCTGCTTGCTGCTGTGGTGCTTGGCCCCACAACCGCCCTGGCCCAGACTCGCGAGTTGAGTACCTCGGGTCAGCTACTGGACCGCGTTGTTGCGCGGGTAGATGAAGGTGTGGTGTTACAAAGTGAGCTGGATGAGCAAATGCAAATGATTGCAGCCCGGCTGGCCGAGCAGAAAGTGGAATTGCCGCCTGCCAACGTTTTCCAGCAGCAAGTGCTCGATCGGCTGATCCTGACCGAGATACAAATGCAACGCGCCAAGAGTCTGGATATTCGCGTGTCCGACGAGCAACTCAATGGCGCCCTCGCGGGCGTAGCCACCCGCCATGAAATCCCCTTCGACGAGCTGCCCCAGGTTCTGGCCAGAGAGGGCATAGACTACCCGACTTATCGCGAAGAAATGCGTCGCGAAATGATCATGTCCCAGCTGCGGCAACGTGATGTCGAGTCACGTATAAATATCACGCCGCGGGAACTGGACCAGTACCTGGCAAAACAAAGTCAGCGACTGGATGCGAATGCCGAATACGAGGTGGCCCATATCCTGGTCAGCCTGCCAGCAAGCGCCACTCCCGAACAAATCCAGGTGGGTGAAACCCGGTCACGGGAAATCTACAGCAAATTGATGCAGGGCGCGGACTTCGGTCAGACGGCGGTGGCCTCCTCGGATGCCAGGGATGCGCTGGAAGGAGGTTATCTGGGTTGGCTGAAATCCGGTGAAGTTCCCTCCCTTTTTGCCGACATTATTCCCACGCTGGGCAAGGGCCAGGTATCGGAGCCAGTACGCAGTGGCAGTGGCTTTCATATCATCAGACTGATCAGCCTGCGGGGTGTGGAGCCGGTGATTGTGGACCAGATTCATGCCCGCCACATTCTTATCAGGACCAATGAGATCCTGGATAACGCCGCGGCCCATCAGAAGCTCGACGACATACGTAAGCGCATCGTTGACCAGGGTGAGGATTTCGCAGCCATCGCCGGGGCTGTTTCGGATGATCCGGGTTCGGCCGCCGAGGGCGGCGACCTGGGCTGGGCCACGCGCGGCCGCTTCGTACCTGAATTCGAGGCGGTGGCGGATACCCTGCAGGATAACGAAATCAGCCAACCCTTCCAGACCCAGTTTGGCTGGCACATCTTGCAGTTACTGGGCACACGCAAGTATGACAGTACTGCGGACAATCGCCGCAATGAGGCTGTCATGGCCCTTCGTCAACGCAAGGTGGTTGAGCAAACCGAAATATGGCTGCATCGCATGCGGGATGAAGCCTTTGTGGAGATCCGGCTGTAAGGCCGGAGTGCCGAACCAATCTATGGACAAGTTGCCCCGCTTGATCCTGACCGCCGGTGAGCCGGCTGGCATAGGGCCCGACCTGTGCCTCGCATTGGCGAACCAATCCTGGCCTGCGCGACTGGTGGTAGCCGGCGATATTGAGCTACTGCAGCAGCGGGCACAGATGCTGGGAATGAAGTTGTCGCTGAGAGAGTCTGCCCTGGAAGTGGTGTCCGAGCACGAACCCGGCAGCCTGCAGGTGCTGCACCGCCCGCTGGCATCTGCAGTAATTGCCGGCAGGCTCAATATCGACAATGCCGGTCATGTATTGCAACTGCTGGACCTGGCCTGCGACGCGTGTACCTCGGGTCTGGCTGATGCCATGGTGACTGCGCCGCTGCAAAAAAGCGTCATCAACGATGCCGGAATCGCTTTCACCGGACACACCGAATACCTGGCGCGGCGGACCGACGCATCCATGCCGGTGATGCTGCTGACCAGCGGAAAAATGAAGGTAGCCCTGGCGACCACCCACCTGCCCTTGCGCGAGGTAGCAGATGCGATTACCGCGCCGCTGCTGGAGCAGGTGCTCGAGGTGTTGCTGTACGATCTGCAGGCATGCTTCGGCATAGCCAAACCGCGATTGATGGTCTGCGGTCTGAATCCCCACGCAGGGGAATCCGGACACCTGGGGCTGGAAGAAATAACCATCATTACTCCCGTGTTGGATGCCTTCCGTGCCCGCGGGATTCCAATTATCGGGCCAGTACCCGCGGACACCGCTTTTACCCCGGCCCAGCTTGCCCGTGCCGATGCCGTGCTCGCCATGTACCACGACCAGGGTCTGCCGGTCATCAAGCATGCGGGCTTTGGTGAGGCGGTCAACGTTACCCTCGGTCTGCCTATTATTCGCACCTCTGTGGACCATGGCACTGCCCTGGAGCTTGCCGGTACGGGGCGCGCCAGTGCCGCCAGCATGGAGGCCGCGGTACGCCTTGCGATAGAAATGGCGAATCATTCTGCCAGCGCAGGGCAGGCATGACTCACGCCACACACCGTGCGCGCAAGCGCTTCGGTCAGCACTTCCTCCAGGATCAACAGGTCATAGAACAAATAATACGGGCGATAGACCCGCAACCGGGCGAGCGACTGCTGGAGATNGGACCAGGTTTGGGCGCCATCACGCTTCCGCTACTGCGGCGGACGGGCGCGATGATGGCAGTGGAGTTGGATCGAGACGTCATTCCACGGCTGATCGCATCAACCAAAGGACTGGGTGACCTGACAATTTTCCAGGCCGACGCGTTGCGATTTGACTTCCGCGAGGCTGCAGGNCCCGGGGGCAAACTGCGCCTGCTGGGCAACCTGCCCTACAACATCTCTACCCCCTTGTTGTTCCATTTTCTGGAGCAGAAGGACTGCGTGCAAGACATGCACTTCATGCTGCAAAAGGAAGTGGTTGACCGCATGGCGGCAGGGCCCGGTAGCAAAACCTACGGTCGTTTGTCTGTGATGCTGCAGGCCGCGGCCGCGGTGGAACAACTTTTTGATATCGGGCGTGAGGCCTTCAGTCCTCCGCCGAAAGTCAAATCCAGCTTCGTCCGCCTCGTGCCCTATCTTTCACCGCCTTTCCCGATCAAGGACTACAAGATGTTTGCGTTCCTGGTCGTGACCGCGTTTTCACAGCGCCGCAAAACCCTGCGCAATAGTCTGAGAACACTGTTGGACCAGGACCAGATTGAACTTGCCGGTGTGAATCCCGCGGCCAGGGCTGAAACACTGGAGCCGGAACAATTCGCGCAACTGGCCAGCCTGATAAATCCTGACGACCTGGTGCTGTAGGCTATAATGAGCAACCGGTGTTAAAAGGGAAGCAGACACTCATGTACAGGAAAATACTAGTTGCCATTGATTTGACCGAAAGCAGCGGGCAGGTGATCCAGCGTGCCCGGGAAATCGCCGACAAATTCAAAGCCGAGATTCGCTTGCTGCACGTGGTCGAATACGTCCCCATAGAGCCCATGGGTGAGGCCCTGATGCCAGCCATGGATATAGAGCGAGACCTGGTTGCCAATGCCGAGCGAAATCTGGGAAAAATAGCCTTGGGAAATGAGCTTGCGCTGGCAGAACGTTCTGTGGAAACCGGTAGCATCAAGGGCGAGATCGTGCGCGTGGCCGATGAGAATTCTTGTGACCTGGTAGTACTGGGAAGTCGTGAAAGACACGGGCTGGCAATACTTATTAACGCCACCGAGGATACGGTGCTGCACAGTGCAAAATGCGATGTCCTCGCCGTAAGACTGTCATGATCGGCATGGGCGGGCATCACTGGAGGTCAACATGATGCCGGCCAGTCACCAGATCGGCGTGGACGTGGAGAGCGAGTTCATACCGGGGCAATCCAGTCCAGGTGAAAAGCGCTTTGTGTTCGCATACACCATTACCATATCCAACCGCGGCAGCGTGCCGGCCAGACTAATAACCCGCCACTGGCTTATTACCGACGGCAACGGCGAGATCCAGGAAGTCCGTGGCGACGGAGTGGTAGGGGAGCAGCCACATTTGAAACCTGGTCAATCCTTCCAATACACCAGCGGCACTATTATCAAAACCCCGGTTGGGTCCATGCAGGGTAGCTATCAAATGGTCGCCGATGACGGCAAGAAATTTGAAGCGGAAATTGCACCGTTCTCGCTTGCAGTACCAGGCCTGGTGCACTGATACCCCATGGCGGTTTTTGCGGTCGGCGATGTCCAGGGCTGCTACCGGGAGTTCCGTGCGCTGCTACGCAACATGAATTTCCGGGATGATTGCGACACCTTGTGGCTGACCGGCGACCTGGTCAGCCGTGGTCATGATTCCCTCAGTACCTTGCGTTATGTTTCCGCCATGGGCTCCTCCTCGATCACCGTCCTGGGTAACCATGACCTGCACCTGCTGGCGCTCGCGGCCGGTCTGCGCGAGCGTGAAAAAGCTGCGCCGGATCTTCTGCAAGTACTTGAAGCCAGGGATTGCGATTCGCTGATGGATTGGCTGCGCCGGCGACCATTGATCCATCACGATGAGAACCTGGGCTACACCCTGGTGCACGCGGGGCTGTCACCAGTCTGGACCCTGGAACGTGCCATAAAACAGGCCGGCAAGGTCGAGAGGGCCCTGGCTGGCGACAAGGTCAACAAGGTATTGAAGAACATGTATGGCAACAAGCCAGGGCAATGGAGCGAGGAACTGGGCAAAACCCAGCGTTGGCGCTACACCATTAACGCCTGTACAAGAATGCGCTTTTGCTACGAGGACGGCAGCCTGGAGCTAAGCCAGAACGGCCCGCCAGAAGCAGGNGCGGGCAACCTGAAGCCGTGGTTTGATTTANCCCGCCCTCACGAGGGATTGCGAATTATTTTCGGTCACTGGTCGGCGCTGGGATTGGTGTTACGTCCAGAATTGATCGGTCTGGACAGTGGTTGCGTCTGGGGCCGCAGCCTGACCGGCGTGCGCCTCGAGCCCGAGGGTGTGGCGCAGACCTGGGCCGTCCCCTGCTCGGGCCAGACCACCGACTGAGAGTCGGCGACCAGATCTAATCCTGGCCTGACTGTCGACGCTCCAGGGTCACAAATGAATATCCCAGAGGGTTTTTCTCGTCAGCGGCATACTGCTCACGCGCGACCTCCCTCCAGGTTGCGGAATCCATTGCAGGAAACCAGGTATCACCCTCAATGCTTGCGTAAATCTCGGTCATGTAGATCCTGTCTGCACGGACCAGGAGTTCCTCGTACAGAGCGCCGCCGCCAATAACCATAACCTCGTCTGCATTCCCGGCCAGCGCCAGCGCCTGCTCCAGGCTGGTGCATATATCGCAGCCCGGGGCCTGGAAACCGGTATCCTTGGTCAACACGATATTCTGCCTTCCCGGCAGGGGCCGGCCGATAGACTCATAGGTTCTGCGACCCATTAATACGGGCTTGCCCAGAGTGAGCGTCTTGAAGTGACGCAGGTCCGCAGGCAGGTGCCAGGGCAAGGCATTATCGCGACCGATAACGCGGTTCTCCGCCATCGCAACAACCAGGCTGATTTGCACCGGCAACCCCCCTCTTGTGATGGCCGCAGCCTAGCACGTCCGCGGTCTCGTGACAGGTGTTTACCCACACCAATAAGGCAGATGGAGGCAGCCGCATCAGGGTCGTGAGCACGCTATTGCGTAACACGCTATCCGGACGTAGGATGCGCCACCCCCGGAATCATCAGCCAGGCACACGAACCGCTAGTCCGGGCGGGCGAGACCTCGGTTGCAACGGCGGGAGACCCCAGGTGATGAATCAAACTCTGTTCACTATCGGCATGTTGTCCCTGAGCAATGTGTTCATGACATTTGCATGGTATGGACACCTCAAGAACCTGGGCCACAAGCCCTGGCTGGTAGCGGCCCTGATCAGCTGGGGCATCGCCCTGTTTGAGTACCTGCTGCAGGTCCCGGCCAATCGCGTTGGCTACCAGGTAATGAGCGTCGGGCAACTAAAGATACTGCAAGAAGTAATCACGCTACTGGTATTCGTTCCCTTCTCCATTTTCTTCCTGCGAGAACAACTCAAGTGGGATTACCTGTGGGCCGGCATCTGCCTGATGGGTGCCGTATTTTTCATGTTCCGCTCACGCTTCCAGTGATCCGCTTGAGCCAGGGACCCTCTGAATTATTCTGGACGAAGTAGATTGCCAGCGAGAAGATTCAGATTCAAGGCGCCGATTGCACGGAATATCCGGCTCGCAAAGACTGGCAACCTGGAAGCTGGATTTTTTGCCGGAAGGTACGAGTTCAGAAGTAGATCTGAGACTCCCTAGACCGCAACCGGCGCCTTGATGTGCGCATGGTGCTCGTAGCCGGTGATCTCGAAGTCTTCCAGGGTGTAGCTGAACAGGTCTTTTGGCTTGCGCTTGATACTCAGCCTGGGCGATGGAAAGGACTCGCGACTCAGTTGTTCATCGGCCTGCTCAAGATGGTTCAGGTACAGGTGGCAATCACCACCCGTCCAGATGAAATCACCCGGCTCCAGATCAGTTTGCTGCGCCACCATGTGGGTCAGCAAGGCATAGGAGGCAATATTGAATGGCACCCCCAGAAAAATGTCGCAACTACGCTGGTATAACTGACAAGACAGCTTCCCGTCCGCCACATAGAACTGGAAAAAAGCGTGGCAGGGCTCAAGGGCCATCTGCTCCAGCTCACCCACGTTCCATGCGCTAACGATCATGCGACGCGAATCCGGCGTAGTCCGTATTTGCTCCAGCACCCTGGAGATCTGGTCGATGTGTTGTCCATTGGCGCCTTTCCAGAAACGCCACTGGCGGCCATACACAGGACCCAGGTCCCCATTTTCATCGGCCCATTCGTCCCAGATGGATACGCCGTTGTCATTGAGGTACTTGATGTTGGTATCGCCGTTCAGGAACCACAACAGCTCGATGATTATGGAGCGCGTATGCAGCTTCTTGGTAGTGATCATGGGGAAACCGACGGACAGGTCAAAACGCATCTGCTGCCCAAATACACTCAAGGTACCGGTGCCCGTGCGGTCGTCCTTGCGCGCGCCCCGCTCACGAACATGACGCATCATATCCAAATACTGCTTCACGCTTTGCCCCCGGATGTGTTATTTCCACGCAGGGCCAAAACCACCAGTATCAGCCCCAGCGCCAGCAGTGGCAGGGACAATACCTGGCCCATGGTCAACCAACCCCCGGCCAGGTAACCGATATGGGCATCAGGCATACGCACGAACTCCACCAGGAAGCGGAAAACGCCATATAGCAGGGCGAACATACCCGACACCAACATGCGCGGCCTGGGCGTGGACGACAGCCACCACAACAGCACAAACATCACTACGCCTTCAAGCAGGAATTCATATAGCTGGGAAGCATGCCTGACCTGACCGTCGACCAGGAAACCGACAGGCAGGTCAGTAACCTTGCCCCACAGTTCACCATTGATAAAGTTTCCAATACGCCCGGCACCCAGACCCAGCGGGACTACCGGGACCACCATATCGGCGATCTGGAAAAAACCTATCTTGTGCTTGCGCCCGAAGTACAGCATGGCCACGGCCACACCCAGCAGCCCACCGTGGAAGGACATACCGCCTTTCCAGATTTCGAAAATACTCAGTGGATCGACCAGCCATGCGTCCAGGTCATAGAACAGTTTCGAGCCTATTCGGCCGCCTACGATCACCCCTATCACTGAAACAAAAACGAGATCGTCAATTTGCTGCAGGGTCCAGCCTGAACCCGGTTTGGCGGCGCGCCACCGCAGCAGATACCAACCGGCCGCAATACCCACCAGGTACATCAATCCATACCAGCGAATTTGCAGCGGCCCCAGGGCCAGGGCGACGGGATCGAATTCCGGATATACAAACATCAACAGACCTTTAAAGCTGGCGCCATTCCAGGGGTGCCCGGATTTATTCCGGGTGATATAGATTGCAGGCGATAAGTATTTGATTCAAGGCGCGAATCGCACATGCCAGTCGGCTGGCGAAGATTGGCAGCACAGAAGCTGCTTTTTTTAGCAAAATACGCGTACATGTATGACTCGATGGCTCCCTGGCACAGCGTTCCTGAATTCCCGCCCTCCCCCGCTAGCGCGGGAGGATCCGACAAACCAGGGATTTCAGGTAGGCGGTTTCAGGTATGGCGGGGTGTACCGGGTGATCCGGCCCCTGCCCACCCACTTCAAGCAACTGCCCCCGCTGGTCAGTGCGTCGCAAACCCTTGACTATCGCTTTCCGAAGGTCCTCCTGGGAAAGGTGAAACGAGCAGGAACTGCTTACCAGAATTCCACCCGGCGCCAGCAGACGCACCCCCTGCTGGTTAATCTTTTCATAGGCGGCCAGGCCGGCTTTCAGATCCTTGCGTTTCTTGATAAAGGCCGGCGGGTCGAGGATCACCACGTCAAAGCGCGCGCCAGCCTGGTCCAACTCGCTCATGGCCTCGAAGGCATCCTGAATACGCACCTCGATATCAACGTCGTTCAGCTTCGCATTTTCCGTGATCCACTCGCCTGCCCTGGCCGAGGAATCAATACAGGTGACGCTGGCCGCGCCCGCCCTGGCCGCACGTATACCCCAGGCCCCAAGGTAACTGAACACGTCCAGCACCCGGGCTCCTTTGACGTATTTCAGCATGCCGTCACGGTTTTTGCGCTGGTCATAGAAATACCCGGTCTTCTGCCCTTCTTTCAGAGGCACCTTGAACCGGCAGTCGCCCTCCAGCACCTCGCCAAACTCAGGCACGCTGCCGGCCGCTTCTTTCACGTATTGATCCAGTCCTTCCAGCTCACGGGAGGAGGTATCGTTGCGCAGATATATGCCCTTGGGTGAGAGCAAATCCTGCAGGCACTGCATAACCGTTGGCCACAACAGCTCCATACCCGCGGTAGTGACCTGGACCACCAGTTGCTCACCATAACGATCAACGATCAGGCCAGGCAGTCCATCACCCTCGCCAAAAATCAGGCGGTAATGGGGTGTGGGATATAGCTGCTCGCGCAGACTCAGCGCCTCTTTCATACGACCGAGAATCCATTCGGCGTCAGGCTGGTTCTTGGACCTGGACAGCAAGCGCGCACAGATCAGGCTGGCCGGATTGATGTACCCCCAACCGAGGAACCCACTGCGACAGTCCTCGATACGCACCATGCTGCCCGGCTGCATACTCTTGATAGGCGTGACCGCCACGTTGACCTCGTTATTGAACACCCACAGGTGTCCGGCACGCAGGCGCCGATCTTCCTGGGGTCTCAGACGCAGGAGGTTTTCAGTAGTCATGAGGGGAAATCCATGCAGTTAAATAAAAGCGCATTCTACAATGCCTGAGCCGCCTGCGGGCAGGCTCGTTCGATTCCAGTATAGTTGGGGAGTCTTTGATCTGGTCATGATCGTGTATCTTGCGACTAGGAAATCCGGCTTCTATGTTGCCAATCTTCGTAATAGCTGGCTCACGTGCAACCGGTTTACGCCTTGAATCTGAATCTTTTCGCCAGCAATCTACTTCGTCCAGACTAAATCAGAGGCTCCCTAGCCCCTTCAGGAAAACCCCAGAAATCAGACCAGGAGAGCCCATGGCAGTGGCAAAGAACCGGCTGGCTGGTGAAACCAGCCCCTACCTGAAACAGCATGAAAGCAACCCGGTGGACTGGTATCCATGGGGAGAAGAAGCACTGGCGCTTGCGCAACGGGAGAACAAACCCATCCTGCTATCGATAGGCTATTCCGCTTGTCACTGGTGCCACGTGATGGCGCACGAGTCCTTCGAGGACGAGGATACCGCTGCCCTGATGAACCGCTTGTTCGTGAACATCAAGGTGGACCGGGAAGAGCGGCCAGACCTGGACAAGATTTATCAGACTGCTCACCAGATCCTCACCCAGCGGGCCGGCGGCTGGCCACTGACCATGTTTCTCTCGCCGCATGACCAGACGCCGTTCTTCGGAGGCACGTATTTCCCGCCGCAACCACGTTACGGTATGCCAGGGTTCAAGGACATCCTGCAAAGGGTCACCCAGTATTACCAGGAGCAGGGCGAGGACATCTCCCGCCAGACCGAGTCCCTGAGAGATGTATTCAAGCGCCTGACACCTGAACAGCAAGGCCAGGCGGAATTGAATGCCGCACCCCTGACCCTGGCCCGTGAGGCGTTGGAGCAACAATTCGACGCGAACAGCGGGGGATTTGGCGACGCACCCAAGTTCCCCCACGCCACGGGCATCGAGCGCCTTCTGCGGCATTGGCGGG
>BS_KBA_SWE02_21mDRAFT_10001002_pt1 | contig 10670 bp, 12 predicted proteins | sample BalSeasSWE02_21m_FD_9196 | JGI IMG/M metagenome (IMG submission 9196)
AAGTTCAATGAGTTATATGAACTGTTTGAATCTTGAAGAACTTAGAAAAACAGAGACCTTTGCTATACTAAGCAATAGTTCATATTTGGAGCGCTTACCAAGGATGTAAAAAATGTAGCTGTTTGTAAAGTCTGACTTTAACTTGTCATTTCCATGAAAACGGAAATCTAAAATGCTTAGAATAAAAATAGATTCCCACTTCCGTGTGAACGACAATTCTTTATTTGTAACTTTTAAGACAACCTCATGACATCCTGATATATTGGACGTCTTGGAGAGTTTTTTATAATTTAACTTTTTTCAATCTAAGTGAATTACTTATAACTGAAACAGAACTTAGCGACATTGCCAACGCTGCAAACATCGGGTTTAGCAAACCTAACGCTGCTAAAGGAATACCAATTACATTATAGACAAATGCCCAGAACAAATTTTGTTTAATAACCTTAATAGTTTGTTTGGATAGCTTTAATGATTTAACAACTCCGATCAGATCTCCATTTATTAAAACTACATCAGCACTTTCAATAGCAACATCAGTTCCGTGCCCGATTGCAATTCCAACATTGCTTTGAACCAATGCTGGAGCATCATTAATTCCATCACCAACCATAATTACTTTTCTTCCAGCATCCTGAAATTTTATCACTTTACTTGATTTATGTTCCGGCATTACACCTGATTCATACTTTTCAATTCCAATAATTGAAGAGATATATTTTGTTACATTTTCGTTGTCACCCGAAAGTAAAACCGGTTCGATCTTCATCTCTTTAATTTTTTTAATTACGTCAACGGAATTATTCTTTATTGAATCCACAACAGTAACAAATCCTTTTATATTTCCATCAAGAGCAAGAAAAACCAAAGATGAATTCTGTACAGATTCTTTTTTTAGCTCAGCTTTGAATAAACTTAAATCTATTTTATTCTCTTGCATAAAAGATTCATTACCAGCAAGAATAATTTTATCATCAACTTTGCCTTTTATTCCTTTGCCGAGTTTGGTTTCAAAATCTGTGATCGGAACTTGACTGATGTTTTTTTCTTTAGCATGGCCAACAACTGCATTTGCAATCGGATGTTCAGATTTACTTTCTATCGATGTTAATAATGATAAAAAATCAGTTTCAGAAATATCTTTAACAAAGATATTCTGCACTGATAATTTACCTTCCGTTATAGTTCCTGTTTTATCAAAAATAATTGTATCCGCACGATGAAGTTCTTCTAAACTTTCGCCATTCTTAAATAAAATTCCGTTCTGTGCCGCTTTGCCCATTCCAACAATTAATGCAGTTGGGGTTGCTAATCCAAGGGCACAGGGACATGCAATAATTAATACCGCGACAAAATTTATTAATCCAACACTTAAATCATCGGGTTTGAGGAATAGCCAGACAATGAATGTTATAATTGCAATTACAACAACAACAGGAACAAATATAGCAGCAACTTTATCTGCAAGATTTTGGATCGGAGCTTTAGATCCTTGAGCTTCTTCAACTAATTTTATTATTTGTCCGAGTACCGAATTTTTCCCGATTGTTGTTATCTCAAACTCAAAAAATCCCGTAGTATTTATTGTACCGCCAATTACTTTTGAACCAATAATCTTTTCAACAGGTAAACTTTCGCCTGTAATCATGGCTTCGTTAACAGAAGTAGAACCGAATGTAATTATTCCATCTGCGGGAATTTTACTGCCGGGCTTGATTACAATTATATCGCCAACTTTTAAGTCGTCTAATTTTTTTTCTACCTCAATTTTATTTTCCTTAACAATCGCTGTTTTTGGCTGCAACTCGATTAATTTTTTTATTGCAGAACCTGTTTTTGATTTCGCTCTGCTCTCTAACCATCTTCCCAAAAGGATAAGTGTTATTATAACTGCTGTTGTATCAAAATAAACATGATAATTGTGATTCTTGTGTGAAAATACTTCCGGGAAAAGGGTAAGTAATAAACTAAATAAGTAAGCAGCCCCCGTTCCAATAGCAACCAGGGAGTTCATATCAGCAGTAAAATGTTTTAGATTATTCCAGAATATTTTATAAAACCTTTTACCGGAAATAAAAATAACCGGGGTAGTTAATAGCAAAAGAATTTTGTTTATCTGCTCAACACTTAGAATATTTTTAAGGAAAAAACTTTCCCACATAATTCCCATGTTAATTATCACGATAGGAATTGTAAGTACAACTGCAAAAATCAAATCACTTTTTAGTTCTTTAAGATGTGAATCAACGTAGTCGGTTGATTCTTGCTGAGATGTTTTTTCTTTTTGGAGTACAGATAAATCCAACTTGTAGCCAATATCTTCTACCATATCTGCAAGTTTGTTTAAATCTACAATTGCAGGATCATATTCCAACGTAACTTTTTCTGTAGCCAAGTTAACATTTACGTTACTGATTCCATCAAACTTTGCGACTGTCTTTTCCACCCGGGCTACACAACTTGCACAAGTCATTCCATCAACGGGAAGAGAAATTTTTTCTTTTGCTATCTGTTTCATATTAAATCATTATTTAACGACAATGTATCCGGCTTCTACTATCGCTTGTTTAATATTTTCTTCGTTGATTTTGTTCTCATCAAATTCAACTGATGCTTCACCGATTTTAACTTCAATATCCAGAACATCAAGTTTTTGAATTTCTTTTTTTACCGCCATTACACAATGCTGGCAAGACATTCCATCAATCTTAATCACTGTTTTCATAAATCTCTAATTTTGTTTTTAATTATTGTTTATAGAAATATAATAAACGTTTAATCGATTAAATTAAACATACAACACATTCTTAAATAAATATATTCCAGTTAGACAGTTAAGATTTGCTTTTAATTATAAGAGTTTTCGGTGAGTGTGATTTCTTTTCGATGGATTTTTCTGATTCCAATTTTGCTTTATCATCAGAGCCGGGAGTAAAAACTTCAAATCTTGGATTTTGTTTTACTGATTCTTGTGGCTTAACTGACTCAGGATTCTTTGCCAAATCTTCAACAACCTTTAATTCCTTAATATCTACTTTTCTTTCTTCGGTCTGCTGTTTAGGAAAATCTTTAATTTTCAATTTTGTCTTATAAGTCAGATAAGAAAACAAAAATATAATTCCGCTTAAGGCGATAAAAATTAAAAGCACTATTTGTACAATTTCAATAAGTTGCAATTTTCTCTCCGATAAGACTAATTATAGGCAATCCGCATACCATCAAAAAATAGCTAAAAATGAGCATAAATAGAATTTTACCTTGCTGATTCAGAGAATTCTAACCAAAATGAGATAATACGGTCATTTTAATTAGGCAGAGTATTTTCTAATATATTATAAAATAAGCAGTTAGGTTGATTTTTGTGCAAATCTTTGATAATTTTCCCCGCCAAAATAAATAGATATTATTAATTATCAAGGTTTTACATGACGAAGGCTGATATAGTAGATAAAGTAGCAACAGGCACGGGGCTTACAAAGCTAGAAACAGAAGCAATTATTGAAGGATTTTTTTCCACGGTAATTGAAGCTTTAAAAGAAGGTAATGGAATAGAAATACGTGGTTTTGGCAGTTATAAAGTGAAAAAGAAAAATGCAAGAAATGCTCGTAATCCCAAAACCGGTGAAAAAGTTTTTGTTGATGAACATTTTGTACCTACGTTTAAATTCTCTAAAGAATTTAAAGATATTGTTAATGTTGGAATGAGTGAGAAAAGGAAAGGTTAATTATTAGTGCCAAAGTTTTGTAATGAATGTGGATTTAAGTTTGAGAAAGAATATAAATTCTGTCCGGAATGTGGTACAAAAGTATCAGGTTCTAAAAACCCTAAAACAAAAAGTATAGAATCAAAAACTTCAATTGCTGCGGACAAAACTTTAAACCCAAATATATTGTACGGAATTTTAATTGGTGGAATTGCAGTAATTGCCTTGATAGTTTTTTCATCAGGTATCTTAGATTCCACTCCTGTTAATACATCAGGTATGAATCAAAACCAGGTGCAATCAAATACAAATTCCGGTGTTAATCTTAACAATATGCAGTTGATAAATGATCTTGAAGCTAAAATCAAACAAAACCCGGAAAATTATACTAGTTTGTTACAGTTGGCACATCTTAAAAATGATTCCGGTTTATTTGAAGCAGCAATACAAAATTATAAAACATATTTAGATAAAAATCCCAAGGATGCTGATGCAAGAGTTGATATGGGAGTTTGTTATTTTAATCTGCAAGATTTTCCGAATGCAATAAAAGAAATGGAAACAGCTTTAAAGCATGTTCCAAATCATCAAATTGCACATCTTAATCTTGGTGTTGTTAATCTTTCAGCAGGTAATATTGAAGCGTCAAAACAGTGGCTAAAAAAAGCCTATGATCTAAATCCAACAAGTGAAGTTGGAAAAAAAGCAGAACAGTTATTGAATAATCATTAGTAAATTTCTTAAAGGAGAAACACACGATGCCTTGTGGTAAAAAAAGAAAACGCCATAAAATGTCTACACACAAAAGAAAAAAACGATTACGTAAGAACAGACATAAAAAGAAAATAAGATAGTTTTTTATCTTTAACTTATTTTAACGGGCGAAGAGTCATATCTTCGCCTTCTTCTTTCTGGTACTGAATTGTTATTGTATAAGCCAACTTAGCTCAGCTGGTAGAGCAACTCATTCGTAATGAGTAGGTCGCCGGTTCGATTCCGGCAGTTGGCTCAAATAGTTTAGAAAATAGATCAAAAAAGCCATCCTTAATACTTACAATTATTAACACATTCCAAATTGATTACCATTTGATTACCCAAATTTGGCAATACAGTAATCAAAATAGTAATCACATTACAATTGATTCAGAGAGCTTAAGAAGGAGAAGAAAATGTTTCTTTCTAAGCGGTCCAATGGTATATATTCTATCTTTTATGAACAGCCAAATGGCAAGAGAACTTGCATATCAACTAAAGCCAAGAATAAGAATGATGCTCTTAAGTTCTTAAGTGAGTTTCAAAACAATTTAAGATTAGCATCTGAGAGTAAAGTTATTCCAATTGATCTTAAAACATTTTCATTTAATTATCAAAAGTTTTCAGAGAAATTTCACACTGCCAAAACACATTATATGGTAAAGATAATATTTGAGCAATTCGAAGAACATCTTGGCAATCCAAGTCTAAGTGAAATTACCAATCGAGATTGTGAAATATTTATATACAAAAAAGCAAGTGTTTCTCAGTATACCGCACAGAAGTATCTTGCTCATCTAAGGGCTGCATTCAATAAAGCTCTAGCACAAGGGTATACCCTAGAAAATCCATTTAGAAAAATTAAGAACTTCAAGATACCTGAAAGCTTACCCAAGTTTTTCTCTGATGAAGAATTTAATAAGCTATTAGACATTGTTGAGGATAATGATCTTAAAGATTTGATTCTCTTTTCAATAAATACTGGGTTAAGGCAAATGGAGTTAATAACTCTTGAATGGGATCAAATCGATATTAGTTCCCGCACATTAATATTGGATAACCAGGTCAACATCACAAAATCAAAAAAGGTAAGAAATGTTCCACTTAATAAGTCTGCACTTGAAATACTTGTAAATAGGAATAAAGTATCTAAAGTCGGGAGGATCTTTACATACAAAGGATCCGTAATAAATCAGGATTTTATTTCAAAGAAGTTTAAGAAATTTGTGGTAAAAGCAAAGATAAACATAGATTTTAATTTTCACTCGTTACGCCACACCTTTGCATCTTGGCTTGTACAAAGAGGAGTTTCAATCTACGAAGTGAGCAAACTACTTGGCCACGCAGATATTAAAACAACTCAGATCTATGCACACCTGAGAAGTGATGACCTGCGAAATGCTGTTGAGAGACTGGATTAGTCTGGTCTCCCGCAATTAACTACTTGTAGATATTTTAAATAGGTATGGGTGGCATAATTAAACACCATTTTATTGGCGTAATATGTGGGGTTGAACATTTAGTGAAAAATTATTTTCATTTAGCAAAAAATAACCCCTACCAGCTTTCGTTAGCAGGGGCCAGTCCAAGCTTAATCTACTCCGATAGATATGTGCGTCAGGGACTGAATAATATTTCTATAGTTCATTCGCTGGCGGTATTATATTAAAGCCAAGTTGTTTAACCCAAGTTAAATCACTAAATGCAATCCACTCACCGGTAAGTTTATTCCCGTTAAAATAAATTATACTAAATCCCGGTATATCTATTTTGTTTCCTGTTGGAGGTAATTCATTTTCACCTTTGTATGTTCCCTTAAGAATCCAAGTTATAACGACCGCAGTATCACTTATAAATAGTTTTTCGGTTTCTTTTAAGAAAAAATTAGGGATAAAGGTGCGAGACTTAATGATGTAATCTTCTAAATTATCTATGCCTTTCATCGGTTTGAAATCAGGAAGTTTCCTAAGTTCAAAAGTAGAATCGACAATATTACTTAGATCTGATAGATTGCCAGTATTCCACGCATTGATATATTTATTAATAAGTTGAGTTACTTTTTCAGAGTTGTTATTCTTAGCACAAGATAGGAATAGCAATAAGGCTATCAACATCAATAATATCAAAAATATCTTTTTCATAGCGAACCTCCGATGAAATAATTAATAAAAATATTTCTTAACAGCAGGTCTGCTTCGGGAGAGTGCTTTGAGGATTTTAACAGGGGATTAATTTCAGCAACAACATTCTAAACTCGCTCTCACGGAGTAGAGAAAAATTACCGACAGAAGTTTGTAATTAATTTTTTACATTTGCAAGAAAAATAATATTAAAGTTTGGCAACTGTATTTAATTAACAACAAACCCCTATCAACTTTAATTGATTGTTATCCAAAAATTTAATAATTTTAATTGTCAAAGTGACTGTCCAGTTCACGATGACGATAGTTGATTGCCCTCATTGGTTACCCCAGCCGATGAGGGCTTTTTATTTTAGTTTAATAACTTAACAGCATTTCTAAGATTTTTAGTCTTGCTCATAGAAAAATACTAAAATCTATTTTTTAGTTAACAAATAAGTAATCAATACAAGCTAGGTTATTGAATCATAAAGGGAAGCGACTGATTAAGACTGAGTAGGTCGTGAGTTCGAATTTCATAGTTGGCTCGTAAATAAATATAAATACTTTTATTATACTAATATTTAATAGCCGGTTCTCCCACAGGGACTCCTATGGAGGATTCCGGCAGTTGGTTCTGAAATCGAAATTTTTGTTTCCCACATTTTGTAATTCCCTCAAATTCCAATGAACGTTTTTCTGAACATTTAATCATTTTCCATTTCTATCATTCTAATTTATCATCATTACTTAATAATCACTTAGCGATAGTTGTTGACAATGGCTAAAAATAATTGCTTATTGCAGTTAGAGATTTAACAGAGTATCCTAAGTTCTAAAGATTGTTTGTTAATTCTCTTGAATAAAAATTATTTAAGATGGGTTTGATATCTTAGCAATGAGAGGTATAAAATGAAAAAGATTATTTTTGTTTGTCTTTTCTTTATTACCTCGGGTTGTACAGTCTTTCAACCCGAAGAAGCAACTCTTATCCAGCCAACGTTGTTAAAGCAATCTGAATTACCACCATTTAGAGTTACAATTTACACTAACTATTTTGAATTCTATTGTGAAATGCAAATCAACACACATGGTGATGTTGAACGGGCAAAGCTATTAAGTAGCAGTGGTGATGTTGATTGGGATACACTTGCAGCACTATCGCTACTTGAATGGAAATACACTCCAGCCATTTATAATGGGCATCCAATAAAACTGGTTGTACGTAGAAAAATTAAAGTTGTATTTGCTGAGCCAAAAGTATTCTCACTTGCGGAAATTCAGCTGGATAGTCGTGAGGATGCGGATTCAGTTTATCAAGCATTATTAAATGGTGCTGACTTTACATCGTTAGTTTTAACTTATTCTACAAGTGATTCAAAAGCCCAAAATGGATTTATCGGTATTGTAAATGTCAAACATTTTTCTGAAGAAATCAGTTTTGCATTAAGTCAGTTAAAAGAAGATGAGTTTACAAGACCACTAAGTTACGGAGAGCACTATATCATATTTAAAAGAATGAAGTTGAATAATTAAATGTAATGCGGAATCAGTTAGCATTTTAGATATACTGCTTTTTGGTTAATAGTTTCTATAACTTGAAGAAAAATATTTTAAAGTATAAAGGAGCAGGGAATGGCAAATAAAATAAGAAAAGCAGAGTATTTTTATTGTACGGTTGAAGATCAGCCTGGTGAATCCTACAAACTACTTGCACTATTGGCAGAGGTTGGAGTTAATTTATTAGCTTTTACTGCCGTACCAAGTGGTTTGTTAAACACACAGTTCACATTATTCCCAGAGGACCCGGATAAACTTAAGACTGAAGCTAAAAAAGCTTCACTAGTTATACACGGACCAGTACCTGCATTACTTGTGCAAGGTGATAATGAAATAGGTGTGCTTACTGAGATCCATAAAAAGCTGTATGATTCCGGAGTTAATGTTGTTGCTTCTACTGCTGTTACCGATGGCAAAGGTGGTTTTGGATATATCATTTATTTAAGAACTGAACAGATTAATACTGCAACTGCAGCATTAGGCATATAAAATATTTTATCAATTATCTTATTCAGTTTTAACAGACTAATTGTTAAGCAAAGCATTTTATTATATATCCAACAATGCCGATCTTTAAATAATAATTTTCATACTCGATTAAAAATTGAAATCGATTAATAAACGCATTTGCAAAAACTCGGCAGAGATTTTAGTTAATCATTTATCTCATTTTTTTTTATAAAAGAAACTGTAAAATATTTATTCACACTTTGATAATTTATTATACGTAACGCAAAAAGTGCCACAATATTTTTTGTTTATGAATAAAAGAATATTCGCTCATAAGCAAAAGTTGATTTTCATAAATATGTTAAATTCCAGATCAAACCTGACAAATCCTCAGATTTTGTTCCCAAGAGCTTACCAGGTGAATTATTCTTTATGTAAATATATTTTAAATATTTCTTGACTTTAGCCAAATTTTTCTATTATTTTGGGTTGTGGTGGGGAAAAATGTGGAATTATCCCAAATAAGAGAGAGAATGTTTAGAGGTCAATTTACATATTCTATAGATTCTAAAGGCCGAATCGCTATTCCGGCTAAACTTAGAAAGCATATTTCTGCTGATGCGAACGAAACGTTTGTGATGACCAGGGGTTTATCCAATTGTATCGATTTGTATCCTTTGGATGAATGGCAGAAGATAGAAGAATCACTTTTAAACTTAAATTCTTTTCAACCTGATGATGCGAGATTTATAAGAATGTTTGTTCAGTTTGCTGCAGAAGATATTATGGATGGTCAATCAAGAATTATGGTTCCATCAACACTTATCACTTATGCAAAAATTGAAAAAGAAGTTTTGATACTTGGTGCTCTTAAAAAAATAGAAGTTTGGAATCCAAAAGTATATGAAGAGTACCTGCTACAATCTCCGCAAACGTATGAAGAGATAGCGGCTAAAGTAATGGCTTCTAAATGAGTGAGCATCATGTTCCTGTGATGCTTAATGAAAGTTTGGATCTTTTAATTACTGATCGTTCTGGAATTTACTTTGATGCTACGTTAGGATTTGCTGGGCACTCAAGTGAAATTCTAAAAAGAATAAATAGTGATGGTCGACTTATAGCATCAGATGTAGATACAGATGCATTTGAATTTTCAAAAAAAAAATTTGCTGAAGAATCTGGAGTTAGTTTATACAATTTTAATTACTCTTATATAGATGTGATTGCAAAAATAGAATCAATACAAGACTACGATGGTGTGCTCGCTGATTTAGGAGTATCATCATTTCAATTAGATAATCCGGACTCCGGTTTTACTTACCGCAGTGATGCGTTTCTTGATTTACGTATGGATAAAACTAAGAAGATAACTGCCTCTGATATAGTTAATACCTTTACCGAACAAGATCTTGCAAATGTTTTTTATCAATATGGCGAAGAGAAGAACTCAAGAAAGATATCCAGAGCTATCGTAGAAAAACGTAATTCAAAAAAAATTGAAACAACCGCCCAATTAGTCTCAATAATTAGTGAATTGGTTCCGCAAAATTTTCAGAGAAAAACTTTATCAAGAATATTTCAAGCATTAAGAATTTATGTGAATGATGAATTAGGTAATCTTAAACTGTTTTTAGAAAATTCACTTAATGTATTAAAAAAGGGCGGAAGAATAGTTGTTATCTCATATCATTCACTTGAAGACAGAATTGTAAAAGATTTTTTTAAAGCCGAAACTATTGTGAGCTTAAGTCCAAAAGAAGATCCGCTTGGATTAATTAAAAAAGAAGCAAGATTAAAATTGATAAATAGAAAACCACTTTTACCAAGCGATGAAGAAATTAGAAATAACTATCGTGCAAGAAGTGCAAAACTTAGGGCTGCCGAAAGATTATGAAGAAAAGTTCTAAACCGGCAATTTATTTATCAATTACTCTTTTATTGATTCTAGCAGTATTTGCTCTTGTAAGTGTCAGTCTAAAACTAAAGTACGAGCAATATGTATTGCTGAAAGACAAAGCAGAAAAAACTTACAAAGCAGAAAGTCAGAGAAAAATAAAACTTACAGCAGTATATCAAACTGTTA
>BS_KBA_SWE02_21mDRAFT_10001003_pt1 | contig 10665 bp, 9 predicted proteins | sample BalSeasSWE02_21m_FD_9196 | JGI IMG/M metagenome (IMG submission 9196)
ATAATGAAGAAGAAACATGGGTAAATTATTGGGCCAATTGGCATGGAATATTAAAAGATAACGGTAAAGAAATTGACGTACCTGTTCATATAACAGCTCAATACATTGATGGAAAAGTTGTTGAAATGTATGATTATTATGATTCAGCGCCTATTACTACAGCCATTGCAGAAATTGAAGCCAACAATGCGATGCCTGCAGATGAAAAGGCAATGATGGATAAGATAAATACCTTTGTGAGTGAATTTCTTAATAAAAAAGACGCGTCAGTATTACCTGATATTTTAGCTGATGATTACGTAAAAACCGTTAGCGATGAAAAAGTAGCTTCTGGAAGTCAAGGGTTAGTTGAAAACATGAATGTAATATTTACTGGATTTCCAGATTTTAAAATTACTATCCTTCATAAGTCATGTTTCTGGGATAATAATGTGGCCTTACATTGGCAATTAACTGGTACTAATACTGGAGAATTTAACGGTATTCCTGCGACCGGAAAAAAGGTTAAAGTTACTGGTATGTCGCATGTAGGCTTTAATAAAGAAGGAAAAATAGCCATGGAAGATGTTTATTATGATAATTTGAGTTTAATGACTCAGATAGGACAAACATTAGCACCAGTTTCTAAATAAAAATATTCAAATAAATTAACCAACTAAATTTTATAACTAATATGAAAACAATCAAATCAATTTTTTTTATGGCTCTTTTACTGAGCTTTATATGTAATTTTTCTCAAGCCCAACAACGGTATCAAATTCATGTAGATAATGTTAAACCGTCTATGGTTGGTGAATATGAGAAAACAGCAAAAGCATTTGTTGATGCCTGTATCAAGTATAANCCTGAAGGACCGTGGATAACAGCTAGCACCAATGACATGAAGTATATGTACATCAGTCCTATGGAAAATTTTGCTGAATTAGACAAAAATCTTTATTCAGATATGTCAAAAGCTATGGGAGATGCTTGGAGTAAAATATTTACAGACTTCGATAAATGTTATGATTCACATTCTGACTTTGTAATTACGTTGGCTGAAGGTTTAACCTATATGCCTGAAGGTATTTCTCAAATGCAAGACGGATTAAATTACAGAAACTGGTATTATTTATATTATACTCCAGAAAATTCAAAAAATATTTGGGAAGCCATGAAAGGTGTTAAACAATTATTTGAAAGTAAAGGATCAAAAAGCTATTACAGAGTTTATAGAAGTGGTTTTGGCTGTCCAGAGAACTTTTATTTAGTTGCAATATCTTCAAAAGATGAGTTGGATTCTGCCGTGCAAGGAAAAGCAAATGANGAAGNANTAGGTGAAGAAAGAGGATCTGTGTTTGGGAATTTAATGAAATATGTGTCAAGATTTGAGGAAGTTACGGGATATATGAGACCAGACTTATCTTACGCTCCTAAATAATTCATGATCTGTTTATTAATAAACAACCTGACCAACCATTTTAAATTGAAAACCCTTCTTTATAATGAAGAAGGGTTTTTATATAAGCAAGTAAACCTATAAGCCGAATTCTGTACATTTTTATTTTTTAAAAAATGAATTCTAAAAATAAAAAATGTCCTTATCATTTATCTACGTTTACTGTTACCAGCAAACTTTAGCTGTCTACCCTCCAGCATCAGGCGTGCAGCCTTCAAGCACTGGTTTACATGACATTGCACCACATAGAGTTTACCTGATTTCACTACAGCATTACCTGTACATCCTTTCTGTTGCACTTTTCCTAATCTCACGACTGGTGGCCGTTAACCACTATGTTGCACTATGGTGTTCGGACTTTCCTCCATCTTAATAAATTAAAACAGCGATAAGNCGATTTACTTATTTGCAAAAGTACACAAATTGTTAATAACTCCTTTTAAATTTCAACAGCATAATACTTAATTTTAAACTGAATTTTTAACTTTGTTAAACTTAAATGTCAATTCGAGTGTTTTGATTTTTTATCAAAATGTATCGAGAAAAATTTAAGAGTAATTTGCTTGTTTTCGATACAATTTTCTATCGAAAATCACTCAAACTGACACAAATTTAATGGAGCATTTTGTTGTATCGGCTAGAAAATACAGACCACAAACATTTAAAGATGTTGTAGGTCAGCAGGCTATTACAAATACTTTATTAAATGCCATTGAACATAATCATTTAGCTCAGGCTTTATTATTTACCGGTCCCAGAGGTGTTGGAAAAACAACCTGCGCGCGTATTTTAGCTAAAATGATTAATAGTGAAGGAAATGAATCGGTTGATGAAGATTTTGCCTTTAACATTTTTGAACTTGATGCGGCTTCTAATAATTCAGTTGATGATATAAGAAGTCTGACAGATCAAGTTAGAATACCGCCACAGGTTGGAAAATACAAAGTTTATATCATTGATGAGGTGCATATGCTATCTGCAGCAGCCTTCAATGCTTTTTTAAAAACTTTAGAAGAACCACCTAAACATTGTATTTTTATTTTAGCCACTACTGAAAAACATAAAATAATACCAACCATATTATCACGTTGTCAAATTTTTGATTTTAAGCGTATTACCGTTAAGGACGCTAAAGATTACTTAAAATACATTGCAAAAGAACAAGGGGTTANGGCAGAAGATGATGCCTTACATATTATCGCTCAAAAGGCCGATGGAGCCATGCGTGATGCCCTTTCAATTTTTGATAGGGTTGTTAGTTTTTCCGGGAAAAACTTAACCAGACAAGCGGTCACTGAAAACCTGAATGTACTCGATTATGAAACATATTTTAAAAGTACAGATCTGATTTTAAATAATAAAATTCCGGAACTTTTAATCCAATTTAATGAAACCTTAGCAAAAGGCTTTGATGCGCATCATTACATTGCCGGACTGGCGTCACATTTCAGAGATTTATTAGTGAGTAAAACCCCTCAGACTTTAGATTTACTGGAAGTTGGAGAGCAAACTAAATTAAAATACATAGATCAGTCTAAAATTGCTAGCCAAACATTTTTATTGGAAGGAATAAGATTAGCAAATGATTGTGATCTCAAATATAAAAGCAGTAAAAATCAAAGATTACTTATTGAACTTTGCCTTATGCAATTAGCCTCTATCACTTTTGATGGAGAAAAAAAAAACAGTAAACATTACATAATTCCGCCCTCATATTTTAAAAATAAAGGAATTACACCTATCCCAATTACTTTTCCTCAAACGAAACAGAATCAAGTTGCTGAACCAACTTCAACAACAACCGATAAAGAACCTCTTCAAAATGACAATATAAAAGCAACAGAGTTAAGCTCAGAAAATTTATTAGTTGCAGAACCGCCAAAAATAATTTTAAATACCGAAATAAAAAGAACTTCGGGCTTGTCTTTAAGTAGTATCAAGGCTAAAAAGGAACATCAAATTAAACAAATGGATGTTGTAATAGATGCAGATGATTTACCTAAAGAAGATTTTACAGAAAAACAACTTATTGATTGCTGGAAAACGTTTATTACCATGCTTCAAGATGAAGGCAAACATAATTTAGCCTCCATTTTATCAATAGATACCCCAAAAATAAAAGGAACAAATATTCATTTAGAGTTTCCTAACTCTACCAATAAAGTAGAGTTGGAACGACAACAATACGAACTTTTGTCCTTTTTGAGAAAGTCTCTCAATAATTTTGACATCAATTTATCTATAACCGTTAATGAAGAAAAAGAAAAGCAATATGCATATACGGCTAAAGAGAAATATAACAAATTAAAGAAAAAAAACCCTCAAATTGAATCTTTAAGAAAGACTTTCGATTTAGACATCTAACTGATTATATATGAATTATTTAAAATTTATTATTTTATTGTTTTCTTTGACAATAATAAGCTGTGATGGCAGAAGTAAAATGTATAAATCAAATCAAGAGATTCTAAAAGAGCATCAATTATATAACGAGTTTTCAGAACATATTAGCTATATCCCAGAATCCTATTTAGAAACAACCACTGATACAATTTTAAGTAATGGCTATAAGATAAAAATGACCTCATATACGGATATGAATAAGAGTTTTTTAAATGCGTATACTAAAGATAATATCCAATATAAAAACTATTACAGAAATATAAATACACAGATATCCATCATAAAAAATAATCAGGAAATTTTATCAGGGCTTATCAATAAAGATACAATGATTGCATCTGATAAATCATTGGAAAAGCTGATAGTTAATAAGATAATACAAGGGGTTTGGGTAAATGAATATGCTTCTTTAGTCAAAAATAATGTCATAATAAGCGTATTGCTATTTGACCCTGAGACTAATGAAAAATTTAATTACTCATTAGAATTTAATGCCCAAGGAAAATTTTACATTACTGATGAATTAAACCAAAAATATAGCTAATATGTTAGGCTTAAAGCTTCCAACAGATCCAAGGTGGGTTAATATTGTTGAAAAAAATATAGAAGAAATACTTACTGACCATGCATTTTGTGAGCAAAAGGCAACGAGTACGGCAATTTCGTTAATTGTAAGTTTTCCGGAATATTCAGAATTGGTTCAAGAAATGACCTCCTTAGTAAAAGAAGAAATTAGTCATTTTAAAATGGTACATGATAAAATTATCGCTAGAGGCTGGACACTTGGAAGAGATAGGCGTGACGATTACGTAATAGAACTGGTAAAATTCTTTCCAAAAGGCGGTAGCAGAACAACCCAATTGGTACATCGCTTGCTTTATGCAGCTTTAATTGAAGCAAGAAGTTGTGAGCGTTTTAGATTACTATCTGAAGAACTGAAAGATAAAGAGTTAGCAGAATTCTATAAAAATTTGATGATAAGTGAAGCCAATCATTATACCATGTTTCTTGGATTTGCTCGCAAATATGGAGATAGAAAAGAAGTTGATGCCAAATGGCAACAACTTCTTGAATATGAATCCGAAATTATGCGGAATTTAGGAAAAACTGAAGCTATTCATGGTTAAAACTTATAACCAACTGCAATCTGCATGTTCGTATTAATTGCTTTAATACCTAATTCTTTATCAAAAATATTTGACAAACCATACGTATATCTGGCGTCAATAAAAATCATGGGTGTTATATTATAAGAAAAACCACCAACACCAGAATAAGCAAAATTTCTGATGTCATCATCCACTTTACTAATCTTTAATCCAACTTGTGGGCCAATTTCAAAAAATAACCTGGGACCAAGTTTAAAATCAAATAATATAGGCGCTTGAATATAATCTAAATTTAAAGGTTCTTGTTTTGCTCCTTCCGCAGAAAATTGTAATTCAGGTGAAATACTAATTTTATTTGATAAACTATATTCAGCAAAAAAACCAATAACAAAACCATTTCTGTGTTTGTTATCTGGTAAGGAATTACCATCAAAATCTAAATTTGAAATGTTTAATCCACCACGAACGCCATATTTAACGTCCTGGGAAAATCCATAAAACGAGTAACCAAGTACTAAAACTAATAGTAATAATTTTTTCATAATTAATAGGTTTGGGTTTTATTTATAGCAATAAATGCCAACGAATATATATCTTATTCTTAAAAAATATATATTTAAAAGGTAAAGTGCAGAATTTTACTGTGTATTGCTTGAAACCGTATCGTAGTAAATACTTTTTATAATCCCATCAGCCAAACCAATTTTAGGCACGTAAATATGCTTCGCTCCGCTCCATTTCATAGCGGACAGATAGATTCTCATTGCAGGAATAATAACATCCGCCCTATCCTGNTTNAAATCTAAAATGGTAATTCGTTCATCATAAGAATAGCTTTGCAGGATGTTATAATATGAAGTTAAATAAAAATAAGTCAATGGTTTACCCATAGCTTTACCTGAAACTTTAAAGATTTTATTTATGTTTCCACCAGAACCAATGACTTCAATTTTATCATATAAATTTGCCTGAGACTTAATCCATAACTCCAATTCTAACCATGCCTCCTTTTTGACCATGTCATTTAGCAACCTTACAGTACCAATTTGAAATGATCTAGACGCAACCGATTTTCCTTCGTGAATCACTGTGAATTCAGTACTTCCTCCTCCAACATCTACATACAAGTAGGTTTTATCATTATCAATATAGGTATGTAAATCTGTTGCTGCTATGATTGCTGCCTCTTCTTCACCTTCAATAATATCAATACGGATTTTTGAATTTTTATAAACCAATTTAGCAACTTCTTTGCCGTTTAAGGCTTCTCGCATGGCCGAGGTAGCGCAAGCTTTATATTTAACAACCCTATGAGATTTCATTAATAATTTAAACGCCAGCATCGTATCTGTAATGCGCTGCGTATTTTCTTCAGAGATTTTTTGCGAAATAAACACATCTGAACCTAAACGTATGGGAACCCTAACCAGTGAGTTTTTTTTAAATAAAACTGGTTTTCCAGCTTCCTCAATAACGTTCATAATAAGCAATCTTACGGCATTGGAACCAATATCAATTGCGGCATATTTTTGAATTAATAACATACTAGTTATTTAACTTTTTTAAATAATAATCATAAATTGCCAGTTGAGACCTAATTTCTTCTTTATTNTTCTTTCTGTATTCATTATTTTGTGACTCATTTAAAATCCTCGCCTTGACATTATCATTCCAACTTATTTCAAAAGTATCTAAAAGCTCCTTTTTTATATTTTCATCATAAATGGGGCAACTTACTTCTACCCTATTTTCTATGTTTCGCGTCATCCAATCCGCCGAAGAAATATATACCTTCGGATTATCATTATTTCCAAATACGTAAAGTCTTGAATGTTCCAAAAACTTATCGACTATACTAATAACTTCAATATTTTCACTCATCCCTTTAATCCCTGGTATTAAACAACAAATACCACGAACAATCATTTGAATTTTAACGCCAGCATTACTGGCTTCATACAGTTTGTCAACCATATTATAACTTGTAATACTATTCATTTTAACTTTTATGTATCCTGGCTTACCACTTTTCACATTATAAATCTCTGTTTCAATCAAATTAAACAAGGCTTTTTGAGTATAATGAGGAGAGGTAATAATATGCTTGTATTTGAAGATTTGATAATTGGTTTCAAAAAATTCAAAAACCCTATCTATATCCTTAAGGATACTTTGGTTGGCCGTAAATAAGGTATTATCAGTATAAATTTTTGCAGTGGATTCATTGAAATTACCGGTACTAATAAAGCCATATCTCTTAAACTTTTTTCCTTCTTCCCTTTCAATGACACACATTTTACTATGAACTTTTAACCCTTGAACTCCAAAAACCAAATGGATGCCTTCTTTTTCCATTTGATGTGCATAATCAATATTGGCTTGTTCATCAAATCTTGCTTGCAATTCAATTGAAACTGTCACGTTCTTTCCATTTATAGCGGCATTTATTAATGAACTAGCTACATGAGAAATCTCAGCAAGTCTATAAATAGTAATTTTTATTGTTTTCACTTTTGGATCTAAAGCAGCCTCTCTTAAAAATTTTACAACATATGAGAAAGTATGATAAGGTGCGTATAAAAGATAATCTTTTTTGGAAATTTCTTCAAAAATACTTCCTTCAAGACTTAATCCTTTAATTGGAAGTTCCTTAATTTTTTTATAAAGAAGATCTGTTCTTTCCAAACTTGGAAAACTCATATAATCTCGCCGATTGTGATATCTGCCTCCTGGAATAATACTGTCTGCAGTATCAATTCCCATTTTTGTCATTAAATATTCCAAAGTTTCTTTATGAATATTTTTATCATATACAAAACGAACCGGTTGGCCTATTTGTCTATCCTTAACACTATCTGAAATTTTTTCAATAAAACTTTTACTTAAATCACTTTCAAAATCAAGTTCAGCATCCCGCGTAATTTTAATCATATGAGCCGAAATAGCCTTATAATTAAATATATTGAAGATCTCATTTAAAAAATATCTCAATAAATCATCAATCATAATGATATAATTCTTCCCATCATTTTGAGGCAGTTCAATAAACCGATTAAAGGTCTTAGGTATTTCAATCAAAGCAATTTGCTTTTGATTATCTTTCATAACCATCCTCACTGCTAAATAAGCAGCACTGTCTTTTAAATTTGGAAGATCAACAACATCGTTTAAAATGATTGTTACTAATGCTGGGCTTACTTTTTGAATAAAATAGTTTTTTAAAAAATCATGATGGAAATCTTGAATTTGAGTTTCATCAATTCTATAAATATTTTCTTTTTCTAGTTTCTTTTCAATATTATTTAATATCTCCAAGCTATCACTTTGCTGCTTAATAACAATTTTAGTGATGATTTCAAGTAATTCTGCCGCTTTAATACCTCCAAGTTCGCTTTTACCAGCTTTACCTGCTTGTACAATTCGTTTTACTGTAGCATATCTTACTTTAAAAAATTCATCTAAATTATTAGAAAAAATACCTAAAAACCTTAAACGTTCAATGAGTGGCACTGATTTATCTGCGGCTTCCTGTAAAACCCTGGCATTAAACTGTAACCAACTTATTTCTCTATTGATGTAACTATTAGAGTGTTTTTCGTTCTTTGTCATTTAAAATTCTAATTATTGACAAATATATTCTATTTAAACAAAATATATAAACTATCACTAATGAAATAAAGGGTGATTTATTGGGTATTGTAAGAGAAAAACAGTGTTTATTATTTATTTTAAGTACCCCCTAAGGAAAGTTCTAGACCCTTCAAAAAGACAAGTGTGAAAGCAGGTTTTAATGTCATAAATCTCTTGGAAACAGTGTTTTTATAGTTCTACCCCTTTTTAGGTCTTTCCAGCGATCAATTTCAAACGATATTATGGTAACCCCACATGTTGGCACATTGTCAATTGATATATCCCCATAACTATTCACAAAGTTGGTGATCGCATTATTGTGCCCAAAAATCATTAATTCATCTACGGTGTCATTGCAATTTTTTATAACCCTTATTAAGGAATCACCCGAAAAATCATATAAATCATCATTTAAATTGAATTTTTTAAAATTAAAATTCAAATTTTTAATAAAAATTTCAGCGGTCGTTTTAGCGCGTACAGCTTCACTTGACACTATTAAATCTGGATTGATTTGACTTTTTAACTCATTGGAAATCATCTCAGCATTCTTAAAACCTCTTAAACTTAAGGGTCTTTCATGATCAATAAAATGATGCTCCCAGGAAGATTTAGCATGTCTAACTAAAATTAATGTTTTCATAAAATTCTATTTGATATTTGTTTCAATTGATAACGAATTTCATTATTGTCTAAATTCAATTTATGTATAGTCTGATAATTAAAGATTTAAGATAATATAATTACAATTAAATATATTAACAGTCAAAACTTATATTGCCATTTTTACAGGATATTCTCGCTCAAATAAATGATAATAACGCCAAAATGATATGATATAGCCTTTTGTCGAATATTTATGTGGTATGACATTTATTTTTTTTTTAGTTGGTACATGTTCGTTCTTTTGCTATACATATAATATAGAAATTTATGACCCCAAATCAAATTTCAACGACGATTAAAACATTTTTAATCCATTTTTTCCCCTCACTGTTTTTCCCTCAAAAGCTTTTATTATGTTTATTTTTGTTGGTCGCTAAACGCGATTAATAAAAATAATATGAATTAATTTAAATTATAGTTTAAATAAAATCTAAATAAATCATGAAAAAGAATGCTACCCTTTCTCTTTATATCTTTTTATTAATCTTTTCTGCATCCTTATTGTTTAGCAATCCGTTGATTGCTCAAGAGGAAGGAATCTATGAAGTAACAAATAATAATACTTTTAAAAACGTTGCAAAGTCTAAAAACATAAGCAACACAGGTAGAGAAAATTTTTATGAATTAGCGTTTAAAATGCATCCAACCCATTATTTTAAAAATAGTTCACTAAAAAGTGTTTACAACTCTGGTGACCCAGTAAAGTTGACATTTGAGGATACTAAATCCTTTAATTTATTAAAGAACAATGCGAAGTTAAATGAGGTTGAATTAATTACAATTATGCTAAATAATAGCAACGACGTAAACGATTCTATTGACTTATCTGGAAGCATGGAATTGAAAAAATTGAAATATGTTTTTATTAAATGTAATTTCAAATGTTCTGAAGATCAGATTAAAAAGTTTGTTAAAACAAATTCAGGAACACGAATATTTTATTCCTCTCAAGATCCATCATAAACACCCCAGGTAAAATTAAAATATTACAAGATGAGAAAACTATACACGACTAAAAAACAAGCATTTAATTCAACATCCCGACTGGTGTTATTTGCTTTGTTAGTTTTAATCTGTGCCTTTAATGGTTATAGTCAAGTAACCGTTCCGTTTGCACCTAGGACGTCTACAGTCACTCCTTTAAAAACTGTGTATACCGTTAAAGGTGATTTTTCCATGATTGGGAATACCAATCTTACTTTGGCAAGTTATGGGAATAATACCAATAACAGTAATGACATGATTTATGTTGATGTGGATAATGATGCTAATACTTTAAACTCATCTTCAGCAACATTGAATTTCTCGACAGAAAATGGTGCCATTCCATCATGTTCCAATATTATTTATGCGGGATTGTATTGGACTGGAAGGGCTGGTACTAGCGAAGTCTTTAATGTTAATAATATAGAATTAAAT
>BS_KBA_SWE02_21mDRAFT_10001004_pt1 | contig 10662 bp, 9 predicted proteins | sample BalSeasSWE02_21m_FD_9196 | JGI IMG/M metagenome (IMG submission 9196)
TTGGGTGTTATCCCAATATCGGTGAAGGCTAAATAGTTTTCACACAGCCTCGGCCGAGAGCCGAACTAACTGACCCCCAAAATTCTACTGATTTGAGTTCTGCTTTGCGCCCAACAGCGGAGATTAGCCTGCGAGGACTGCCATCTCCGCTGTCGACCCGAAGGGGAACTTCTCTCCTTCAAATGCGCATGGCTGAGCCCGGCCAAAAGATCGCTGATTTTGTACAGAAAAAGTCAACCCCGGGCCTACGCCCGGGACGACAGTCCCCCTTATACGAATTGGGAATCAGGCCTGAGTAATGACAGCTATCGAACTGACGAGGATAAAGAGCAGCCACATAGAAAAAGTGTAAGCAGCTGCCATTGCGAAACATGCTTTCAAAACGTTGGTGATTGCTGATTTCATGTCCTTACTCCTTAACTGTCTTTTTCCCTGTACCGGCGCTAAGCCCGGTACTTACAGTTCGATATGATTTGCAGGTGGCGTATGTTTGTTTGGCCTGTCAATCATCTAGTACAGTTCTATCAATGCAAGAGTAGTGCCAAGTAATTTGGATTTTGCAAAAGACATTAAAAACAAAAAGATAGAGTGCGCTTGGTGCTGCTTGCAGAAATGCTTTCAGCCAGAAGTGTCAGCCGTGGTCAGTAAAAGTGACTATTTTTGTCGGTGTTTGCGGATACGGCTAATGGGCGGCCCCTTTAATTCGTTGTTTTTAAGAGGCTTAGGACAACGAATTGGGGGCTAAAGCATTTTTAAATCACGGTATTGCGCTGGTCCGACCCAGACTTCTTACCCAGGGTTCAGGACTTATGTCCCTTAAAAATCGTGAAAGAAGACTTTACTGACTAACGGAACCTTGCGGTCCCGGTGTCGCAATGAGTGGTTTAATTTTGCCGTGGCTAAAGTGGCAGGGAAAAACAGAATCAGTTTCCTTAAGATAGCAAGCACCCTTTCCATTAGGCAGAAATTCTTCATCCGCTCTGCCAGCAAAACGTAACTGCTCATCAACATCAAATCGCATTTTACCTATGTAATATTCGCGTTGTATTTGCTTGCCGCTGCTAGTGGTAATGGTAATCAGGCCGTGAGGTTTCCCAACTCTATAGTTGCCTTCCATGATTGTTCCATTGCTAAATTCCTGTCGTTGATGGCCGTGTTCCTGCCCCATAAGAAACCCGCCCGATTCGCGTAGAAGTTTACTTTCAGGTGGAAAACGCAATTCGCCCTTGCCTGAAATGATGCTGTCTTTTAATTCGCCCTGATAATGATACCCATTGCTAGCATTGAATGCCGCGATGCCAGTAATTCTTCCCGCTTGGAAGTCGCCGCTCAGATTTGCGCCATAGTAAGTGGTTAAAGTTCCGTGACCATGGGGTAGTTGATCTAAGATGCCGCCTTGGTAATGCGAACCGTCGCTGTAATGTATCGAGTCTTCGGTAGCAGTTCCCCTGGTTTGTCCAAGGGCGCGCAACTCCAACATTTCTTGAACAAATCGTCCGTAGCCGTGTGAAATCCATTCGCTATCACTAATTGTTGCCATTTGGTATTTTAACTGCAGCAATTTTTCAGGTTCCTGGCGAAGTGTCGCTATACGCATCTCCTTCGATAGAATTGACTTTCGTGCACTAATATCAAGTAACAGCTTAGAGCTCTCTAAAGCCACGGATGCTTCTTTAAGCAATCGGGGTGAATCTTCATCAATCTGCGAATACAAAGAGCCCAGCGCATAGTAAGCGTCCTTATTGAAATTGTCGGCTTTAATAATTTTTCTAAGTGCACTTCTGACATCATTCAGCTCCCGTGCGGCAGATGGATGGCCAACAGCTAACATCATGGCTACGCGAGTCATTTTTTCGTTTGCTTCCATGGTTTGAACATTAGTGTCATCCGGGAAGTGTGCTTTTGCATCCGCTATGGCATCTGCAACATCCTTCTGGCTGCGCAAGTGCCAGTCAATTTTAGCAAGGGCCAAATTGACATTTTTTTCGCCGTGGGAATCGGCATATTCCATTAACCTTTCATTTTCTTCATTTTGGTAATATCCCATTTTTACAATTACTGGCACAATTTCAGTTATGATGTGAGAAGGAGTAAGCGTTGTTACCTGGGATTTGATGTTGGGCAACTCAAAGCCATTTTCACCGACTTTGAATTTCCACATATTGATGGTTCTTGCTTTTGCGTATTTGTTTACCGAATTATTCAATTCGTCCCAGCTTGTATGAAACACAGCTGCCATTGCGAAATCGGGACTTTTCCCTTGATTGATCAGTTTTAGATATGCATTAAGTTTGCTTACCGTTTCATGACTACTGAGTAAGTAGTGGAAGCTAATCATTGCGCGAGCATAAAACTTTAATACATCTTTCTTGGTTTTTCTTTTTTCGACTTCGCTTAACTCACCGGCGCGCCGGTTTCTCTGAATGTCCACAGTTTTAAATAAATCTTCAACATCAACTCCCTTGTGAGAATTAAGGTCACGGCTAATATCGTTCAGCCTTTGGCCAATCAGAGCCATGGAGCCGACACTGACTGTGTGTGCATTTTCGAATTTAAAAGTACCATAATATTCCGCCTCACCTTCCGAATACCAGAGTGGATAATAAAGGGAAGTCACGATGTTGCGTGTTGCGTAGTGAACGTATTCATGGAGCAGAGTATGGTGACCGGGATCAATGTCGTTTTTGCGGATGGTGTAATCAGCAATGTTGGCAATCGCAAAGTCTTGACGCTTTTGCTTAAGAAACACGCCGACCAAATTATCAGGCAGACCAAGGGCTTTGAAATTTTCTTTGTTTTTTAGGGCAAGAACTTCTAATGGGGGGCCATTGTCGATAAGTGATTGTTTCAGCATGTAGGATAAGAAAGTGCGAAAGCTTTCCAGGTCTTGGACCAGGGCCTTCCCAATTCCTTCATTGGCATCGGTTATTACTATAAAGTGAGGGGATCGAACTTCTATCCATTTGGATTTTATAATCTGATCCAATTTGACTTCAGCTGTTGCCAACGAGCAAACAAAACTCATAATAACGAAGGTTAATGTGCGCATGTTCCCACTCCCTGTCTTGGCAAGTATAGGTCACCGTCAAAGCGAATAATGTTATACCTCCGTCGAACACACTGCTTTGAACCTGAGTATTAAGAAACGAAGGTTGAATTACCTGATGAAGATGTGATTTTTTATTTAGGAAAGCTTAGAAGTTAAGCAGACCAGTTGAAAGAGCATTCGTCGGACCCGAGTTATGTCCCGTGAATGGCCACTTGTGGCCGAGGCTGTGTGAAAACCCAAATCCGAAAATTCAAAGTGGGAAATCAAAAGAGATTAACGGATTATCGTTTAAACATGTGGAGTTTATGGGTCTACTTAAACCGTATGCGAAGTCAATTGTTGGGTGTTATCCCAATATCGGTGAAGGCTAAATAGTTTTCACACAGCCTCGGCCGCTTGCGGCTATAGGTGATGTTAGGGGTTGAGGTTCCGCTTGCAACCGCAAAGCCGTCTCAAACGCGCTTTGGGCGTCATCAAACTTGTCGAAAGCGAAATAGCCCAACGCCAGCGCCAGAACCACCATGATCACGCGATCCAGTTTCTTGCCATTATTAGGTGTTCGTTAGGGTTTGTGTGAGATGTTTTTGTTCCCTGCGTGTACTGCTCCTATGGCGATGTGAAGTGCCCACCAATCCAACAAGGCAGTTCCCGTTGCTCCTGACCCTGCACTAAGCCAGATATTGTTTTATCTTTTCGGCACTTGGAACCTGGCCTACGACGACAAGTTTGTCATCTACCGCCAATGCCGGTGTACGTATAACACCCGCATCAATGATGCTGTTGATGTCAGTCACTTTTTCAAGTTCGTAGCTGATCCCCAGTTCCTTGGCCGCGGTTTCCGCATGNTCTGTAAGCAGATTACACTTGCTACACCCACTTCCATAAATTTTGAGTTTCATATCAATGCCTTTTTATTTCGTTTACCAGAAATATCCATAACCATAGCCGGTTGCCGTCGCCATCACGACCACCAGGCAACAATAAACCACTGTTTTCTCAGTCCCGAGAATTGACCGTATAACCAGCATGCTGGGCAATGAAAGTGCCGGTCCAGCCAGCAATAAGGCCAAAGCCGGGCCTTTGCCCATGCCCGCACCGAGCAAGCCTTCAACGATAGGGACTTCGGTCAAGGTGGAAAAATACATGAATGCACCGAGTAAGGATGCCAGCAGCGTGGACAGCAGGGAGTTATCACCGACAGCCATACTGACCCATGCCGATGGGATTAAGCCCTCAAAACCGGGTCGACCCAAAAGTAGCCCGGCAATAAACACACCACCCAGCAACAATGGCATGATCTGTTTTGTAAAACTCCAGGTTTCAGCAGCCCACGCCTGATCCTGCTCACGTGTTGCGGCGATCAATATGAGTCCGATGGCACCAATCGCAAACGGCAGTTGCGGAACGCCGGGAAGCAGCAAAGCACTGAGCACTATAAAACCAGCCAGGATCAGCAGATGTTTGGCGGACCACTTCCACTTCAAAACCAGTAATACGGCAAACAGGATTGCCAGCAATGAAGTGATCTGCCACTTCCATTCAAAAATCCGCATCCAGACAGAACTGTCAGCCGCGGCCCAATTGGCAAAAACCAGGATGCCAATCATCAGGGCAAAGAAAACCACCACAATACCAAGCGGCCTTTCAGCCTCACCGGCTTCGAACCCGGGAGCGGATATGTGTGCTCTCGATGACTCTTCTTTTCGGTAGATCAGGTGCATGATGGCGCCAATAACCACGGCGAAAACAATCGCGCCAACTGCCCGCGCAATACCCAGTTCAGGCCCCAGCACCTTGGCGGTTACGACAATTGCCATGATATTGATCGCTGGACCTGAATACAGGAATGCGATCGCAGCTCCCAACCCGGCTCCGCGTTTGTAAATGCCTCCAAATAGCGGTAAAACCGTACAGGAGCAAACAGCAAGTAAAGTGCCTGAGACAGAAGCCACACTCAGTGCAATCGGCTTTGATGCCTGCGGGCCAAGATAACGTAAGACTGAACCCTGGCTGATATATACCGACATGGCACCGGCAATGAGGAATGCGGGGAGCAGGCAAAGAATGACATGCTCCTGTGCATACCAACTGGTCAGGCGCACTGCTTCAAGTATCGCATTATCAAAGCGCGCAGATCCTGCCGGGATAAAATATATGATCAGGAAAACGCCAAGTATGAAAAGTAGCAGATGACCCTGTTCCCGGTTCTCACGGTAAAGTGATGTCAGTTGACTGAATATACCGCCTTGTTTTTGCCCGGGTATATTGATGGTTTTAGACACAGCTTCTCTCGGGGCGGTTGCTCATTTGTGTCAATTGCTTTTTATCTTCCCGGTAAGGGCTGAGCGTTGTTAACCGGGCGTGTATCTGCGCGATAATTTCCTTGGACCATTGGGGGAGAGTGGCGCTGATTCGATAGTGCATCCAGGTCCCTTCCCGACGTGACTCGACAATCCCCAAATCCCGCATCAGTGCCAGGTGGCGGGAAATTTTGGGTTGCGATTCTTGCAGCGCAAAGGTGAGTTCACAAACACACGCTTCACCTTCCGATTGAATAAGCATGAGTGCCCTTAGGCGGGTTGAATCGGAAAAAATGTTGAAAAGTGAATCAGCCGTTATCATGACAGCCATTATATACGCTCTAACATATATACGAAATGACATATATAGTAATTTTCATAAAGTGGATAAATCCACTCGTCTTTGAGTCCTTCAGAGGGGGCGTGTAACAATATTGTGGGTGGAGTTTTCACATAGCCGGGGCCATCAGCGGTAGTTGAGTTGTCTGAAGTTCATTTCAGTGAATTTGTCACTTTTTTTTTCCATTACGTCCTTGCCATTAAGTCCATGATTGAGTCTTTTACTGGTGGGTTAAATAGACGAGTTCAAAAGGCTTGAAAATAATTTGATCCCTAAACCGCGTCTCTTGCGCTCCCGTTATCACATTGATGATCTGTTCCCGGGTGGTGTCGATGTATTCATCCAATTCGCCAATCGGCAACATTTGCTGGTCCGCACTGAAATTTGCGATGACAACAACGCGCTCGCTAAGGTTTTTGACATTGAACCTGGAATAGCCAAACAGCGCCGGGTTGCTCAATTCCAACAAGGCGCGATTGTTGAAATCGGCCAGCGCAGGTAATGATTTTCGAATTTTGATAAGGTTGGCAATTCCCGAAAAAATCATGTTTTCAATCGTGCCCGGTGTATGGCGCAACTCCGCTTTTTGCCAATTGATCATTGGCCGGTGGACCCAGCGGTTGTCAGCTTGTTTATCGAGGTTTTGCAGGTAGCTGAAATCATTGGTTATGCCCAACTCATCGCCGTAATAGAGCAAGGGGATTCCACCAAAGCTCATGATAATTCCGTGGAGCATGAGGATCCGGTCAATGGCGGATTGAATGAGCTGCGGGTCGGCATGCTCAATCGCTTCTTCAAGTCCGATAAGGGAGGCCAACGAGCCCGAAATTCTGGAGTCGCCAGTTTTCTTATTTTCGGCAAATGGTATACCGCGTGCGTCTGAAGCGGGGTGATTGCCAATAAAATATTCATGTAAAAAGCGCCGATGATCCGGCGGATTGTAGCCGGCAATTGCTATGTCATTATCATCAAAACCAAAACCGATATCATCATGACAACGCACGTAGTTAAGCCAGGTGGCGCCGTCCAGCTTGGCTGGCAAACTGCGTAGACCCTGGCGCAACAAATTTGAATTTTTTGTTGCCACTGCATCCCAGAGCAAGGCCATGGTGGTCGCGTTGTAGGCAATTTCACATTCCTTGGCGACTACCGCATCTTCACCGAAGTATTTGATGACTTCGCTTGGGGCGACGATGGCCTCGGCAATGAAAAGCAGTCCGGGCGCAACCACCTGGCAACAGTCTTTCAATAGTTGCAAAATCAAATGCGCTTCGGGTTCGTTTTGCGAGACCGTGCCAATCTTTTTCCACAAAAATGCAACGGCATCCAGACGAACAATATCAGCGCCCTGGTTGGCCCAGAACAGAATAATATCGAGCATTTCGGTAAAAACAGCAGGGTTTGTATAATTCAGATCCCATTGAAAACTATTGAAAACCGTCATCACCCATTTTTGACTGGTTTCATCCCAGGTGAAATTACCCGGTGATGTTTCGGGAAATATTTCGGGCAGGCTTTGTTCAAACATATCGGGGATTCGACGGTCATCGAACATGTAGTAAAAATCCTGGTATTCTTTTTCGCCAGCCTGTGCTTTTTGCGCCCATTGTTGTTCGTTTGATGTGTGGTTAACAACCACGTCGAGCACCAGGAGGATTTTGCGTTCCCGTAATTCCGACACCAGCTTTTTAAGATCGCCAAGATCACCAATACGCGGGTCAATTTCGCGATAATTACTGACGGCATAACCACCATCGCTTGCACCTTGAGGACAGCGCAATATCGGCATTAAATGGATCAGGTTAATCCCGAGTTCATCAAAATAATCCAGCTTGTCCTGTAAATCAGGAAGGTCGCTGGCAAAACCATTGGTGTAGAGCGCCATGCCAACGAGGTCTTGTGAGAGAAACCAGTTGTAATCATCTTCACGAGCGCGGTCATCAATGCGCAGATAATTGGGTCTCGCCACATANCTCCGGGCCATTCNTTCTACAAGTAAGTGGAGTTGCTCAAAAAAGTCCGGCCTGTGACCATAAAGACGCTCAAACAGTGAATGAATGGCGTAGAAATTTGCCCCCAGTCGAATCAGGAAATACCCTAAATCACGCTGAGACAACGCCGGGTCCAGCGTTTCTAAAATGTGATTGAGTACCGAGTGTGAGCGTTGTTCATACATTGGGAAGTGGCCTTACGGGCTTGCTGTTATTGAAGAAATTTTCAAGCGCCTGATCAGTCCGAACCATGGACCAGGTTTTCAGTTTGCCAGGCTTGTTTGAATGGAGCGTAAAATTCAGGGTCGGAACTGATGGCCCCGGAAATCGAAATAATCTGCGAAGCGAATGCCTGCGCACGAGCCAGGATAGCCTGCACCGGCCAGTTATACATGAGCCCAAAAATAAATATGGCGCTGAAAGCATCGCCGGCACCAACAGTATCCTGAATGCTTTCAAATGGTTTGGGCACGACATTCGCACATTGATAATTATCCTGGGTGTAAACGCAGGCACCCTGTTCACCTAAAGTCACGAGTAAGCCATCCAGATTTAATTCATTCACCAGGGCCAGTGCCGTCTTTTCCGAATAGGGTGTTTGGGTGAGCGTCGAAAACTCGTTGGCATTGACTTTAAGCCAGTCACTTTGGCTTGCCAGTTCGAGTGTTGTATTCCTGTTCCAGTAGGGATCGCGAAGATTAACATCCATGAATACGCACTTTGCCTGGCCGCGCAGTTGTTCCAGGGCCCTGGCCGATTGATGGCTGCGCAGGGCAAGGGTACCGTGGTACAAAATATCGCCGGGCTGATTCAAAACAGTCGGTTCTATGGCATCGTAGGCGACATTTTCACCAATGACATACGATGGTTGGCCATTCCCCAGGCTGACATTGACATGACCGGTGGGTCTGGTTGAGTCGGTCTGCAGATGGTCTACCGACATGCCAGCGGAGACCATCAGTTCGCGTAATTTCTTTCCGTTGGTGTCANCGCCGACCCGTGAAACAAAGTCCACTGCGATTTCGAAGGCGTTTAAATGCCAGGCGACATTGAACGGGGCACCGCCCGGAACCGTATGATTATCGGGAAAAATATCATACAAAACTTCGCCAAATATGATCGCTCTCATGCTGTCTGTTCCTCGCAACTATGTGCTGTAAAGTGCTGGGAAAAAATGTTGGACGCCTTGCAAAATGCCACCGGCATAATTTCCGTTATCGGAATCTGACTGGTACCTGGCAAGGTACAAGCTGTCTTCGTTGTTTAATCGTTTTGATTGATGTACCGCCAGCCGCCGGGTCTCGGGTGAGGCGTTGGCGACCAAAACGGAAGGGATCCGGCTTGTAAGGGCCTCGAGGTCGTTACCGCTGTCGCCACAGAAGAGGCAATTTTCAGGCGCGATATCGGCGTGCCGGAGCAAAAATTCTATGGCGTGAAGTTTGGATGCGCGCACTGGCAGGATATCCAGCAACCCGAGGTTTTTCGCTTCATCCAGGCTCCATATGGCCCTGGATTCGAAGCCATGCCGGGAAAGTGCGCTTTCTATTGTTTGTTGCAAACCTGCAGCATCTACATCCGCCTGGGTAAAGTAACTTAATTTATACGGACAAGCCTGGTTGATCTGTTCATCCTGTTGTCGGATTCCCTGTACGTTCTCCATCAATCCGGCAAGCGCCTGCCAGTCTTTACCCTGCCAATTTTCCGCGATGTCATTCTGCCAGTGTTCATCGGCCAGCCAGCCGCTATCCGTCGAGTGATAAATGCTGGCGCCAACATCAGCAATTACCGTGTCAGGTTTGGGCAAGGCATATTCGGCGATCGCGTCCTCAACCAGCTCCAAATTTCGCCCGGAGACATAAGCGAGCTGGACGTTGTGCTGATTAAAAATATTGGCAAAGTGCGCTCGCACCAGTGTGGCTTCTTCCTCGACCCCATTGGGGATAAGTGTTCTGTCGAGATCAGTACAGATCAGGTATCTTGTCATTTTGCTAACCCGCTGCGGTGCGTTTGTGCTAATTGAAAACTGCTTAATCGGACGCGTTTTGAATTTGATTTAAAAAATCATAGTGTTCAATAGCTTCTATAATTCCTGCGCTAAATGTTTGTTCAGAGAAATAAATTTTTTGCCCTTCCGGAATGTTTTTGAGTTCTTCCCGGTGACGGTTCTTGACGACAACGGCCAACGAAGCACCCCGCATCATGTCTTCGTCGGCGCCGGAACCTCCGGCAACCAGGATATTTTTAAAGGGGATGTCCCACTTCTGTGCAACATAGCGCAACGCATTTCCCTTGCTCGCGCGCAATGGTGTGATATCCAGGTACTGCCCCAGCGAAAGGGTCATATTTACAGCTTGATCATTTTGTCGTAAGTAGGCGTTAATTTCCTCCATGGAAGGCGCTGACCGGCTATCGTAATAGTAAGAAATTTTAAAGCGGCTTTGATGTTTGTTCTCTTGCAGCCGCACACCCGGCAAGCTTTCCATCAATGGCCATATTGTTGAAGGGGACCATAAATGATCAATGTGTTTCATCCATTGACGGTCGAGAATAATATCTTTCGTGTAGTAGATTTCTGAACCCAGACCCGCTATTAAAAAATCCGGGATGGGAATGTCGTTTTTCTTGATCGCATCAAGTATTGAATCGCGGGTACGACCGGTAGCAATGCCGAATCCCAGGTGCTTGCGGTGCGCTTTGATAAATCGCGTGAACTCGAGAAGGCCCTCTTTGTCGCCGGCAAGATTTTGGTCAAAACCGGTAAAAATCGCAGCCGAGAAACTCTTGTAGGTTTTTCGATCGGGCAGGCTTGTGCTCTCGATCGCGTTGGTTTTACGTACCAGTTTTGCAATTTCACTGGCGTAGGATTTGGCGTGTGCTTGCCATGAGTAGAAGGCTTTTACACCGGTTAAACCTGCGGTTCTATACGTATGCCACTTGTCCGAGTCGCTGATCAGCGACAGCAGAGCATCGCCTATCTCATCG
>BS_KBA_SWE02_21mDRAFT_10001005_pt1 | contig 10651 bp, 7 predicted proteins | sample BalSeasSWE02_21m_FD_9196 | JGI IMG/M metagenome (IMG submission 9196)
CAACTATATTTTATTAGTTAATATGTTCTTAATATTTTCTATTGAATTGTATGTACTAAATATGACACTTTCAAGATGTTGTGGTGAAGAAGTAAAGATTTAGATTTTCATATTTGAAAAATACGAAAAATGATAATATTTTAAGGTAAAAAAAAAGATTTTTTTTTATGTCGTTCAGATTTTTTTTTCTTAGAAGAATTCTCCTTAAGTTTTGGATATATAGAGTATTTTTTATAACTTGAGCTCTTGAGGTATTTCAAAAAGTTTTCTAGTGCAATAATTAAGTTGTCCTTAGGATATGTAATTCTGTGAGACATCCAATGTGCAATGCATATTTTTTGTTCTGGAGATAAATAGCGCATGAACATCAAAACATCTCCTTTGCTTTGTTTCCATAATTCGGTTACAACTGTTTGATCTTCATCATTAAAAATACCAAAATCTGTTTCGTTGAACCCGGTTATTGTATCTAAGACAATCTGGTGCATAAGAATCATAACATCGTCCATTTTTGCTTACGAAGATAAAAAAACAGACAACAACAAATCAACCTTTGTAAAAAAATGAAAAAAAAAGAGTTTTATTTATAAACAAGTAATTAATAAAAACAATGAGTTTGCAAAATTATCGTTTGTCTGTTGAAGGGTGCCAAAACAAAAAAAAACCAACAAACACAAACCCTCGGTATACAACCTTCTTTCAAACAATGTTTACAGCAGGAGACGTAGAGCAGTTTAACCGCGGGCGGATAAAACAAACTCTCGTTAAACGTCCTGTACCAGATTTTTGTGACAACGTCTTCAAAAAGATCGTGTTTCCTGAAATGTGGGAAAAAAACAAAAATTTAACTTCAGAAGCCGTAAACAATACGTTTTTATATTTATTCAGTAAATTCAAAAAAGGTATTTTTGTCAGAATTTACAACAACGTACTCGAGTGTTTCATTCCTTTTTCTAACGCACATTATTACAACGATTTTAGCCATTTGATTCGTATAAACCCCAAATATACAACAGTTGGCAAATTTCTAGAATATGTTGCATCGTTGCAAAACTATAGGTTCACACAAAAAGTGAAACCTACAAATGAGTGGTTTGCTAATAACTCATTAGTGCGTTTTGATTATACAGAAACCGACAACAACACTACCGTCTTGTACGATCTTTTAACAACACTCTGTAACGAACGTCTTGTTCCGGATGTAGAGTTTTTTATTAACAGAAGAGACTTTCCACAGTTTCGCAAAGATGGTAGTGAACCATACGATCAGGTTTACGGCCCACACCAGCCCTTGCTCTCTCATAATTATGAAAAATATTCACCAGTAATTAGTTTTTCTGGTAATAGCAGGTTTGCAGATATTTTGATGCCAACGTATGAAGACTGGTCAAGAGCGGTATACCAAGAAACTGATAAAGTCTTTTTACGCACATGCCAGACATACCCAGAAATAAAAAGTGTACCGTGGGAAAAAAAGACCAAAAAAGCCGTTTTTCGTGGGTCTACAACAGGAACGGGTGTCAGCAACGGTATAGACGGTAAACCAGAACCCATAAACCAACGATTGGCTGCGTACGTTATTTCTCAAGACAACAAGAGTTTTATTGATTATGGTATTACCAAGTGGAACCTGAGACCTAGGAAACTCTACAAATACCCATATCTAGAAACCATAGATCCTCAAGATCTAAAAAATCCCTATTTTTTGGCTAACAGGCTTAGTTTACAGCAGCAAAGCGATTATAAATACATATTAAACTTGGAAGGAAATGTAGCAGCGTACAGACTGTCTTACGAGATGTCATCTGGGTCTGTGATCTTGTTGGCAAAATCTAAATGGAAAATGTGGTACAACAACATGCTAATACCTTATACTCATTATGTTCCTGTTCAAGAAAACCTTGAAGACCTAGTAACTCAAATTATATGGTGTATAAAGAATGACGAAAAATGTCGTCAAATTGCATCAAACGCAAAAAGTTTTTATGATAAATATCTTGGTACCAAAGGATTGTTGGATTTTTGGCAAATCAGACTGTGGCACATGTCCGAAGCTGTGGGCGCGTATAGTTATTTTCCAGACCTCGTAACGCTCAGTGTATCGCTAGAAGTAAAAATGTTAAACATGTCTGCAAATCTATATAAACAATCGTATTCAAATCAAATAATTCAAAATTTAAACTCTCATAGATGTATAGGTCTGTTACAAGGTATAATGAAGGCTTTACAAACGAGCTCGTCGGCAAACAACTACGGGTATAAAAATCCAAATAACTTGTCGTTTGTGAAGCAGCTTTTCAAAAACGCAGGATCGACTATAAACCTGTACACATATCACGGATTTAAAATAATAGGAAAAACTGGTTTCAATAACGTAAAAATGTTAGAAAATGCTCATGAAAGTTTTATTGGTATTAAAACCGTTAATTCTCTTGTAGCCAAGTTGCCCCACTTTTGTTATGTTTTTGGATCGATAGACGATACAAGAGATACTCCAAAAACTATCTTTTTGGAGTATATCAATGGAATAAGTTTGTTTCAGTGGCTAAAATCACCCCAGTATAATTTTAAACAGTTGCTTTCGATTTTGCTACAACTCAATCTTGCTCTACACGTTGCTCAGAACAGCGTCGGTTTTGTGCACAACGATTTATACCCGTGGAACATTATGTTGAGCTCTTTTAATGATCTTTTCTGTAGTTACTCTGCAGAGCGACTTGATGCTCCAAAATCGATTAATTATTATATCAACACAGAAACAATTTTGACAATGAAACCAGAAATTATACCTGTTATAATTGACTATGGGAAATCGAGAGGAGTTGTTTATGAAAAAGAATGGGGATTGATAGATCATGGGTTTTCAAACAGCTACTGCCATGGACAACTACAAGATACTTTATCTCTGCTATACAGCGTGTTAAACGTGTTAACATTTGAAAAGCGCCTAACAAGCCAGGAAACCGCTTTATTACAGTTTGCCAAACAGGTGGGTGTTCCAGATTATGATAACATAGAGCGGTGGTCTCGTTTTGGTGTGTTGTTTGATTTTACTTCTCGGCCTAATGCACCAGTTAACAGAAAAACCAACCAACCCGTTACCCCGAAACATTTTGTAGATTTTATCTTAACCACAGTACAGCTTCAATACAAGCCCGCAATACACAGAATAGATTTGATAAACAAAAAATTTGAGTATACTATGGAATATGGCCCAAACCCTCTGTTTGTTGACCATTTCTTGAGAACAGGAAGTAAAATACGTGCATTGCACGAAGTTGTTAAAAATGTCAACTATGCCAAATTACCACCTCAAAACGTTTTTTTCACGGAAATACAAAAATCTTTACTTAACAGACATCTACTATGGCTGAATCATGAGTTTAATAAACCTGAAACACCTTTTTGGCTTCGAAAACAGTGGACTGCTGTAAGCAAAATATTTGATGCATTCAGTTTTGCACAATATGAGCAACCAGAGTTTGATAGCCCCTGCGGGGCCGCCGCCGAAGGCGCCGCCCCCGAAGGGGGTATCAACTATCCACAAGAAATATATTTTAACGAAAATATAAGTTTAGAAACTCTTTCAAAATTTATACTCAACCTTGATCAACAAGATTGGATTGCTATACTAGACGGTACCATAGACTCGTTTTTATTTAGATCAGTACAGTTAAACAAGTCATATTTAAATTTGTGCAACACAAACAGATTTGAACTGTTCAACTGTATTGCAAGCCATTGCACTTTGAACAAATTAGCAAAAATGGAAAAATCCTCTGTGTGAGAGCCTACGGTATAGATGTTTCAAAATATATAAATATTTTGAAATAATGTTTACTTAGAACCAGAAGACGCGAAGCGGCCCCCGCCGTCGGCGGAAGTAATTACGGGTAAAAGCTGGTCTGTGATTTTTTCTATATCTACTGGATGGGTAGGTTTAATTACAAAAGGTGTCAGTTCGTGTTCGTCAACCTGTGATGATCTGGAAGACGCGAAGCGGCCGCCTCCGAAGGCGGGGCCCTCTTCGCGGCTGGTGTTTTTTGCGAAATCTTCATTTAAATCTATAATTTTTTGATCGTTTGCGTGTGGGCTGTGTTGAGGCATGTAGGCATATATATGGGTTTGAGAGGTGGGGGGTTGCGAAGATACTGGGAAAAACCTGTCAAGTGTTTCATGAGATGGTTGTGGTGCAAATGCAAGTTCTATGGCTTCGACGCGTTTATTCATTTCTGCAATTTGCTGCGTTTGAGCTACCGATTTTTTCCAAAAATAATATGATGCAGCGGCTATTACAGCAAAACACACTCCTATCAATATAATATTTTCCCATTCCATTTTGTTGTGTTTATAGAATGCTTTATATTGGTCTTTTAGAAATTTTAAACGGGCACATAAGTTTAAGCTCTTATTTTTATCTTATAAATACTTTAGTGTTGTTTTTATTTCGCTAATCTAAAACACATACAATGTCAGCACAACCCTATGAAACCACAACATCAATAAAAACCAAATTCTATGAAAATATCCAGACGTTTATATCAAACAGTTTAGAAAACGTTTTCCCTAAAAACATAGCAACGTCTTTTATGATACAAAATATGACTACAGAAATATCTGAGCAAATTTCAAACTTTGACATGTTAGTTAAAAACAAAGCAGAGATTATACTTGAAACAGAGATGTTTCTTAAACAAAGAGAAGCAAAACCTTTAACCAACAATGATATAAACCTGAACAATTTGAAAGATCTACTAACAGAAAAAGTATACAAACAAATATGCGATGAAGCGTATGTATCAGGCAAACCAATCATATCTGATGATGAGTATGATTATCTTTTTGGAAACAACGCAACGGCAATGATACTGCCTGTTGGACAGGTGGTTGCTCTTCCAATATGGATGGGATCTTTGAACAAAGTAAAAACTCCAAAAGAGTTCAACCTATGGTTAAAAAAGATCAAAAAGATCAAAAACAATACGGACTATGTTGTAATTTCTCCAAAAATGGACGGGGTGTCTGCATTGGTGTCAGCTGACCACATGTACTCGCGTGGTTCTGGTAATATTGGATCTTCGTTAGACCGACTTTTACCTTTTGTGAAAAAGAATTACAACAATCCGCTAAATGCAACAAGAGACGATTATATTAGAGGTGAGTTAATAATTGATAAAACAACTTTCAATGATAAATATGCTTCTACATTCAAAAACGCCAGAAATTTTATAGCCGGACAAATTTCAAAGATCAATGTAAGTACAGACGTTTTACGAGATATAAGCTTTGTACCATATGAATGGATAGATTCAAGTTTTATGAACAAATACCCTTCAGAACAGTTACAGTACATGCATGGAAACCCAGAAATTATCAACTCTTCAGGCTTTATCTGGTTAAAACTTTCTGTTGAAGAACTATCATATGAATATTTAAATGATTTGTTAAATTTGTGGAGTTTATCTGTCCCATATGATATAGATGGTCTGGTAATTGTTCCTAACCTTCGTTATTATAGCATTGAATCTGGGAACCCTGCACTAAATATAGCGTTCAAAAAAGAAACCAGTCAAGAAGAAAGCGCGGTTGTTAAAGTATTAAAAGTGATGTGGTCTATAAGCAAATGGGGCGCATACAAACCCGTTGTGTCTGTCGAGCCGGTGTTGTTAGACGGTTCTACGATATCAAAAGTTACTGGACACAACGCAAAGACAATTCTTGAGAAACAGATAGGACCGGGTGCTGTTATCAAGATAGTAAGAAGCGGAAAAGTGATTCCGTATATTGTTGATGTTTTAACACCTTCTGACAAAGTACATATCCCAGAGGGAACATGGAAAGGAACCGATATTTATAAGGCCACGAGCTCGAATACCAAAATAAACGCACAACAACAAATAAAAGGGTTGACAGAGCTTTTTCAAAAAATAGGTCTTAAAAATATTAGTGTAAAAACAATTGAAAAACTGTACTACGAGTGCAATCTTAAAACTTTTTTTGCTATCATAAACGCGACTCCTCAGAGTATATCGAAAGTTTTTCCACTCGGAGGAAAAAATAACAAAAACATAATTAAAGAGATAGCCAAGGTGAAACAAGAACCCGTTCCGGCACATGTTTTAGTTTCTGCATCGGGCGTTTTGGGACAAGGAATAGGAGAACAAAAAACAGCTGCACTCTTAAGCAATTTAGGATATAGTACTGTTCCTACTCTTGCGGAAATCAAGGAAATCCCTGGCTTTGCAAACAAGACAGCACTACAGGTTCTACAAAACTTCTCCGATATGCAAGAGTTCATCGAGACATGCAAAAATAACAACTTACAAGTTGTTATAAATTATAAAAACTCAAATCGTCCTATTATATGTTTATCTGGTTTCAGAGATAAGACGCTAGAAGAACGGTTTGAAGTCAAAGAAAATCTTAGCAAAGACGTTCAGTATCTAGTTGTTCTGTCCCGAGACAAAACGACAGAAAAGGTGAAGAAAGCACAACAATTTGGAATTGAGATTATCACCAGAGACGAGCTTAACGAAATTTTTAACGATTAACAAAATCATATTTTTAATCCGATAGATTGAAAAGTTTAAAACAAAATATATTGTTTTCTAAAATGACCATTTCCTATGCTGCTGTTAGAAATCATCATGCAAAAGTTACTATGCCGTCTATAGAAAATGGGTGGTATACAAGTGGAAATATTCAAAAAGATCCACCCAAATCTATCAGTACCAGGCGAATAGATAAGGTGAGTGATACTATGGCAACAAATATAATGATAGCAGAATCTCCAGACAGACAGTGTGAAGCAATCAACTATTACGCGCGCGGAGTCAATCCTATGGTGTCGGTCAATTATGGTCAGGGTCAATCCGGAACACAAGCGTACCTCCCATATACTGTTGCGCGTGATGGAGCTTTTCGTCCTCCCGTGCTGTATGGTGTGACAAATTTATTGCCCCTGTCTAGGCTACCCAGAATTTTAACAAATGTGTGCGCGACTCCCTATCAACCCATATTTACAAAACGTATCAGAGACTGTGGAACTGCTGAACAGACCCGAGAGGTAAAGTCCCATTTGCTTCGTGCGGCTTGTGAAGCTCAAAAAGTTATTCAGACAGAACCGGATTTGAACGAACCTATAACTGCGCTACAAATTCGTGATGATATCGTATATCAAAACGTAAAAACGCGTCCAAGTTTTCAAACAGAACCGGATTTGAACGAACCTATAACTGCGCTGCAAATTCGTGATAACATCGTATATCAAAACGTAAAAACACGTCCAAATTGTCCAACAAATGCAGAAGAAATCAGACAGAAACTAAATGTACTTCCGATACATCTAACAGCAAATCGACCTTCGTGCAGTGCTTCAACAACGGGTGCGGCTGCGATTAAAACGGGTAGAGATCTTATAGAAAAATACGACACCCTTGTGCTTGCTCCCAATAAACCTAATACAGATGGATATACTAACTATTCTGCGAATAAAGAATCACCTATTGTTTTTAATAACGTACATCTAGAACCTTCACGGCCGTATACTACTGCCACAACCAGTTTAGTGGCACCGGGCACAGGTTTTTCACAACCTCAAGAATATAGAAGACTCCAAGAGCGTCCAAGTTTGGGGGGGTTTGCAGGATCCAGACAAATTCCTAGAATGCTTGACAATCCAGTTAAACATCTGACTCGGTAGCCGCTTCGCCGAAGGCGGAGTCCGCGGAGCGGCCTTTGGTGCCGGCGCCTTCGGGGCTAACACCTTCGCCGAAGTCAAGAATGGAAAAAACAAGTCGTTGAATTTGAGCTTCAACGATCTAAAAATGTTTATATTGAAGCAAAGATTGATATATAAAGCTGGTACTTTAGGAAAACCAGTTTATCTAGTTCCAGAGCATTTTACGACCAAGACGTGCTCTAGTTGTGGAAATATCAACCAATATGTAGGAAGTAGTGAGATTTTTACCTGCAATACATGTAATTTTATTGCAGGTAGAGATGTCAATGCTGCTAAAAATATAAAAATGAAAGGACTCTTGTTATAAAATCCTTCCTATCTCCCGTCTTCCTCTGAGGCGGTTACAGAACTGGATAATCCACCAAAATTAATAGAACCTATTAAGGATTGTCAGGGTTTTCAGAGCGACTAAGAAGCACAGGAAAGTCTTTATATATCTCTGACAAACTTTTCATTGGCATAGACATGTTGACGCCTAAGCCGTGGGACTGTCTCATGTAGATGTTGTCAAAAAGATCAATTTTAGATTTTTTATCATTTGTTGAAATTTCGTTGTTGTAGACCACTTTTTTGTCTAGAGTTGGGTTTTCCAACAACAAGGGAGAAACGATATCGTGATCGTGTTGTACGTTTGACACACAACTAACGTCTCTTTGAGAGATGATACAGGGCTGAACAAAATATGTCGCCACGAGGTGACTTATGTTAAACAAGAGCGCGTCGATTGCAACATCAAGAGTGTTATTTTCAATATAATCAAAAACAACCATGGCTGCGTTTTTAGAAATATAATAACATCCCGTGCCGCCGATAGAATCGACGTTTATATCCTGTCTGTCTCGTTTTCTAATGACGCCTTCTTCTCTGAACTTGTGGTTTTCATTTTTAAGGACGGTGGTGAAAAAAATCAAATCTGCCACTGCGTTTCTATTTTTTAGAACTATTAAAACCCTGTGCAGTTTGGACATGAACGCCTTGCCTGGGGTAACGTCGTCCTCGAAAATCAAATAACCGTCTACATCTTCATCAAACAACAGCTTGTGATATAGAACAAGATGCGACAACGCGCAGCCTATAACACCCGGCCTCATTTGATAATCACATTTTTCGCACAAAGAATACAAACGAGGCGTACAAATCAACATATAACCATCACACGCGGGCATGACAGCGGTGTCGGGTGGTAAGAAGCTGCTATACCGTTTGAGTCTATTTAACCTGTCTGTCCTTTTTGCTAGGTTAATGACAAAAGATTTATATTTCGGGATGTCAAAAAACTGAGGAGTGGTCAACAAGTCGTAGGCGTTGCATGTTAAAGAATGTTTGTCGCTAGTTAGTCTTCCGATGTGTTTAAAATAATATCCGGGTAAAAACGCGGTTTTGAATCCACTGGAGACATAACTCTGAGCAAATTTGTATTCAAAACACAATTCGTCTTCAAACTTTAATGTTTTGAAAATATCTGTTTTGATCATGCTTGGTGCGAGAGAAAAATGAGGATAGTAGTAACAGTTTAGCGCGGTTATATTATTGTGTCGTTTGTTGAAATTTGTAATTTCTTCGTCTGTTATACAATGCTCGTGCTCGTAGTACAGAGTCCTTCTGGGAGTGGTCTTTTCCACTCCTCCGCATATGTTTTCTCTTGCGGTTTCTTTATAATTTTTATTAAATACCACCTGGCCGAGCGCAGCATCAGATTCCAATATATCGATCATTTCTTTTACATAATGGCGCCGATCTAGTAACAGCCTGTCATCTTCTATGTGAATCAAATACGGAGTGGTAATCATAGAAGTTAAAATTTGCATGCTTTTTGGATGCCCTTTTTGTTCTGGAGTTTTCCATATAAATTCGAAAAAAGGCCAGTCTTTTTTCATTTCTTCTCTGTCTTCCACGCTGGAATTATCGTCTATGCATATCCAACGATGAATAAGGTTTATGTCTTTAAAGTTTTCTATAAACGCTTTCATTGTTGCTTTAAACAGATGTAGACGTCTGCACGTTGTTATCGAGAAAGTTATCAGAGGGAGCTTGCTTATAGCAGGATACACATGTGGTTTTTGATATCTGATGATATCTGATGTTAAATCTTCCAGCTTTTCAATAAAAAATTGGTGGTTGAACAGTGATCGAACCAATAAATCTTTATCTTGTGGTTTGCTTTCTAGGATCTGGTTTATTAATCCTATGGATGTTTTGATATTCTTTATTTCGTCAAGCCTTGACGTTTCGATTTCAGTACAAGTCATATTGCTTGGACAAGGGCCGTTTTTTGTGAGCCAGTAGAATGAGATTGCCATATCTTCTTTGATGATATTGCTGTCTGGTATAAATTTTAAAAATTTTTCTCCCAGAAATATACACAGCATATAGTTGCCTTTCAATCGTTGTGTGCGAACATATTTTTCAAACTCTTGCATTGTTTAACTCTGTCTATTTTGTAGTGTTTTTGATAATTTTAACTCAATTAATAATACTTTATAGGTATAAAATCGTTTTTAGTAAATATGTTTTTAAATAGACTTTATTGTTTAGAAGAGCTACTCAGCTATGAAAGACAGATTCACGAAAAATACAAACTGGGTAACATTATTGTTTTGCACGAGTGTGGACACAGATATAGGGCTAAACAGGGTGGAATTAAAGAATCAAAATTTTTACATAACCAAGCGTTGCAAAACGATAAACTGTCCCAGAAAACATGCAGTGTGTGTTTTAAACTCAGAACAGAATCGAGCGAAAACATAGACGACGACATTATACGATTCGTGTGCGAACAAGAAGGTACAGCAAACCCAACAGTTGCTTTTCTTAAAAACAAAAACATGTTTTATCAGTGGTTGTACAAACATTTATTTTTGTAAAGTGTAACCGCGTAGCCACGAAGTGGGGCTAGCGGCCGCCGCCGAA
>BS_KBA_SWE02_21mDRAFT_10001006_pt1 | contig 10650 bp, 7 predicted proteins | sample BalSeasSWE02_21m_FD_9196 | JGI IMG/M metagenome (IMG submission 9196)
GCACCTAAGTTGCCGTAGAGTCTCAGCACCTGTTCCTGTAGGCGGGGGTTGGTGGTGGTGGTGGCCAGTGACCAAGCCTCGACCAGGGCCAGGCCGCGCTGGTACTGTTGAATCGCCGCGGTGTGTTCTCCCGCTTGCCCGTGACTGACACCTAAGCTGAAGTAGAGTTTCAGCACCTGTTCCTGTAGGCGGGGGTCGGATTCGTACACTTGTAAGAATTGTTCACTATACTGAATACCTTGTTGCCATAGTTGGTTAGCTCGTGGTTCATCAGTAGCGTAGTAAGCATCAAGACCTGCATCATGGTAGTATTCCAGTAATTGCGTTAATAACTGAGAACGTTCGGCTCCCGTGGCTTGGGGAAGTTGGGATAGTAAGGACTCAGGGGTTGAGTCTGTGTTAGTTGGTGTAACGGAGGGGGTAAGGTCGTATGGATTTGGTATGTAAGTGTTCATAGTTGTGGTTAGGTAATGTGGTGGTTATGGGTTTTGGAGTACGGAATTTATTCCGTTTCAAACGTCGTAAGACGGAATGAATTCCGTACTCCAAAATCTGTAGGGCGGAATGAATTCCGTACTCCAAAACCTGTAATTCCGTACTCCAAAATCGTTAACTGCTGCTGTTGGAGTTCGCTGGCGCTCACTCCAACCTACAATGCTACTTAGGGGTAGCGGGTGGCGTAGTTGGTGGTGAAGTAGGTGTCTCATTCGGCCGATAGACATCACTTCCTGCGGTATCTGGTGGTGAGGAAGGCATCCGCAGATTATGCGGACCACATTCCAGAAACACTAGCCAACGCGGGTCTGACGATGGCCAGATTTGTTCCGCCGCTTTGATGATAGCCTTGTCATCTGGATGCTTGGCTAATAACTCATTGATAGTCTTGACGTAATTTTCTAAATAAGGACGTAATTTATTCATAGTGAGTTTCTCCTGATTGAGTGGAGGGGGGTGATTTAGACACGGTTTTTTGCTGAAAGCGATAATAACGTAAATATTTTATCACTTTCTTGCCATAGTACCAAAACACATATCCCATACTCAAGATTAAAATAACAATGATGGTAAAGTATAACACAGATAATTCAATGCTGTGGTGATGTTCCAGCATTAGTCTCGGTAGTTCGGCTAGGGCTATCAAGAAGATGATGAGATGCGCCGCATGACCAAGATGTTCAGTGACCGCGTGGTTATGTTCGATAACGTAGGAGCGCCAACGATTACGGGTGCCTTCCAGATAGGTCAGTTTGCCTTGAATATAAACTAGATGACTGCTTAAATCTTTAATGGCCTTGCGGATGTTGGCCAGCAACGGTGGTAGTTTATCGGTGCCTTGATAGTCTAATTGCCAGGGTTCTCCTAGTTCCTGGTGGAGATGGTCTAAGCGCCATTGCAAATTTTCATAATTGATTTCCAGCGCCTCAATGCCTTGTTTGAGATAACCTAACACATAAGTGGCTCGTGTGAGCAAATTTTCCATGTCCCGGAGTTGCTCTTCTAAAATAGAATTAGGGGTATTCTGCAATGTGGTTTCGTCTTGGCGCGAATACTTGGCCTGGGTTTTTTGTAATTGACCACGTAAGTCACGGGCGGTACCATCCATCATTTCAAAAATGGCGTCCCGTATCAAGAGCCGGGCAATCACGGCGTTTAATACTTCAGTTTTGCGAAATTGGTGCAGGTCTCCTCCACCCGCTAAGACTTGTTGCAAATCGGTAGGCCAAGTTTGTCCTTGCTGAAGCGCGAGGTCGGCATCACCATGGGCTAGTCCATAAACCGCAAATATCGGTTTATTAAATTGTTCTGCCGGCTGCATAGTGACGAGATAAGGACCGTGATTATTTAGGCATAATGACCAATTCTCAACTTTGATGGCAGTGGTTGGTACTAACGCATGAAATTCGGCGGCGGTGGGCATGTTTCCGACTTTATCACGGAGACTAAAGAAGTAGCTATCGTCCAGGTTAGGACGATAAGCGAAATTGACTTCGCCCAAGCGCTGGTGAGGCGAATTGTCATATAAATCTAATTTAACTTCATGTCGGTCTAGTGACTCATCCCATAAGACCAAAGCGATTCCCAACAAGGCTTTCTCACAATAGTTAACGGCTTGAGGTAACGTTGGTTGGGAATTAAAGGCGTGGCTATAAGTTTGACAAATATCGTCCCAGGCGGTGTTCAATTGCGTTTGCCACTCTGCTAACGGTTTTTGGGGAAGTGCATTGCGCCGAAATAAGCGTTTATCGGTGTCGATAGGAATCCCAATCCCTTGCAGAGTACCAAATTCTTGAAAAGGTTCGGGAAATTTGTCTTCACCTTGTGCGCAATAGGTACGAAACAGGAAGTAAAATTGGTAGTCTAGGTTACGGTCTGGGTTAGATGAAACGGGCATGTTTTGCTCCTTTAGGTTATTTATGGTGATATTCATAGGTATTTTCCCTCACCCCCGGCCCCTCTCCCAGAGGGAGAGGGGCGAAAGAAAATACGGGGAAATTGGGAACAAGCAGAACCACCCCCAACCCCTCCTTGGTAAGGAGGGGAGTAAGCAAGCACCACCTAACTCGCAGGGGATATTCCCCGCCTTAGCCAGGAGGGGCTAGGGGTGGTGGTGCGTAAAGTGAGTGTTAACTTAACTTTCCTAAGCCTCGAAGGCTTAGGAAAGCGGATGAGAAGAGGTTCGGCGTTTTTGAATGCCTGGGAAAATTTCATTATAGTTTCTAAATAGGTCCTTGTAATTGGTTTCCCGATAAGTTTTTTTGTGAAATCCTTTGGGTATTTCTGTTAATTCAATAACTTCGTTCCAGCCGTTAGCTAACGGGTAGGCATAATAAGGATATTGCGGGGGAACGTTTTGTACTAGAATGATGTTTATCGGAATACCTAGTTTACGTGCGGTATAAATGCGGTGCATACCGTCGCTGATTAACCAAATTTTATCACCGGTGGGGGTGGTTGATTCTTCAATAATCGGTGGGGTTAGTGGAATCGCTTCTGCAATTTTTTCGGCGGTGGATTCTCTTGGGTTGGCCGGGGATTCGGGCCAAAACCAGAGGCCGCCGGCGAGGGCGAAAATATCGAGGGCGTGTTGTTGTAGAAAAGTTGAATATAATCGCTCAATCATCTGAAAATCGCTTGCTAACACGTAGCGTTGTGCAGGTATTAAGCGATTAGGAGAGACTGCTTCTTGTAAGGTCAGCGTGGCATTTTGATAAATCAAAGGTTGCCCTGGTCCCATTAAACGAGTTTGTGTTAACTGGGTGAGTAACGTTTGAAGCGGAATGGGTTGATAGGTTAATGTATTTAGCAAGAGAGTACCTCGGTATTGATTGATAGTTTATCTAAGAGCGTGCGATTTTGATTTTGGAGTCCGGAATTTATTCCGTGCGAGTCTAAAGACGGAATAAATTCCGGACTCCAACGGCTACGGTCCGGACTCCAACGGCTACGGCTATCGATTTTGGAGTCCGGAATTTATTCCGTGCGAGTCTAAAGACGGAATAAATTCCGTACTCCAACGGCTATGGCTATGGCTATGATTCAGGTACTTATAAATTATCTAAAGAAACTAAGTATTGTAACAAATGTTCACATTCGATGCGCATTTGCACAAGTGATTCGGCCGCTTCGGTCAACGCTCCTTCTTGACCCAATTGCTCTAAGATTTTACATAACGCGATGACACGATGAGCACCTAAAATGGAGGTGGCGCCTTTAAATTTGTGCGCGGCCATATACAGTGCTTGGCCATCAGCGTGGTCGATGGCTTTTTGCAGGTCGCCTAAATAATTTGGTAACTCTTGTAAAAACAGCGTGATAATCCATTTGACATCACGTCCTTGCATATTATTTCGCATTTCTTGCAAGACGGCTGGTTCCAATGGGCTATTCAAATTGGCAACTGCCTGGGAGGCGGCCGTCACTGGGGGGCGAATAATATTTTTACTTTTCTCGGTCTGGGTTGGCGGAATTCGCTTTAATTTCTGAAGTTCTGGATTTCTGCTGTCACGGCTACCTAACCATCGTTCTAATTTTTTTTGCAGGTCGTCAAAAATTAAAGGTTTAGCTAAGTAATCATCCATTCCAACTGCCAGGCAACGGTCTCGCGTGCTGGGCATGACATCAGCAGTAAAGGCAATGATGGGAATATGAAACGGGTCCGCTTGTTGGGCTTCATATTGTCGAATCTGTATGGAGGCGCCAAAACCGTCTAATTCTGGCATATTGCAGTCCATAAAAATCAAATCAAACGGCTGTTGTTGGTAGGCTTGAACCGCTTCTACACCATTATTGGCCAGATGTACTTGACAACTCAGTGAACGCAAAATTTCTCGCCCTACTTCTTGATTAATCATATTGTCATCGGCTAACAACACACTCCAATGCGGGGTTGGTATGGCACGGTAATTCCGTTGATTGGGTTTAATCTGATCGATGGTTGAGCGGTCGATAGCAGTGAGTAAACTGTTTAACAAATTCAACTGAAAAATGGGTTTGAGGAGGACTCCTGCCAATTGTTGGGTAATATGAGATTCTAACGATTGTTGTAAGTTGGTCATCATGAGCACCGCCAGTGCTTTGAATCGCGGTTCGGCTTTAATTTTATGGAGCAAAGAAATGCCTTCGCGCTGGGGTAAGTTAGCATCGATGAGGATAATTTCGTAGAGTTGGTTCATTTCTAAAGCATGAAATAAATGGTCCATCGCTGCCGCGGAGGAGCTCACCGCCTGGACTTGCATGGACCACTGGCGGGCTTGATGTAATAAAATTTGACGACTGGTCGCGTTGTCGTCGATAATGAGTAGCTTTTTATCAGCTAACAGTAAACTGTTGGGGGTAGCCGTGGCCGACACTTTGCTGGTTGGGGTTTGAACTTTGGCTATGGGTAGGCGAAACCAAAAGGTAGTGCCTTTACCATATTCACTGTCGAGGTCAATTTCGCCGCCCATTTTATACACTAATTGTCGAGAGATAAATAATCCTAAACCGGTGCCGTGATATTGGCTGGTGGCGTGGTTAGCTTGAGAGTACAATTGAAATAGTCGTTTTTTTACTTCGTCAGTAATACCAATGCCGGTGTCCATTACTTCAAACAGCAAAGCGATATTACTAGAATTTTCTTGTACTATCGATAGACGTAAGAAGACTTCTCCTTGTTGCGTAAATTTGATGGAGTTGCTGAGTAAGTTGTTGAGGATTTGGCGCAACCGACTGGCATCGCCGTATAATTTTTCGGGTAAAATAGGAGGGAGTTGACAAAGTAATTCAAGTCCTTTGTGTTGTGCTGGCACCGCGAATAGATTCATCACGTCTTCTATGACAGAGCGTAGTTCAAATTCACTGAGGCTTAAGACTAATTCTTTGCCGGCTTCAATTCGGGAAAAGTCCAAAATGTCATTGATGACGGTGAGCAGGACTTGACCGGAGTTATGAATCATTTTGACATAGTGGTGTTGTTGGACGGTTAATTGAGTGGTGAGCAATAAATTAGTCATCCCAATTACCCCATTCATGGGAGTACGAATTTCATGGCTCATGGTCGCCAAAAACAGACTTTTCGAACGATTGGCGGTTTCCGCCGTGTCTTTGGCACGTTGCAATTCGACTTCTACTTGTTTGCGCTTGGTAATGTCATGTAAAGAGACAATCGCTACGGTCTCCCCTTCCCATTGAGTTTCCGAGACTTGTAATTCGCCATAATGTGATTGCCCTTCATAATCGACAAATTCAAGCTCGGCTTTATGTTTACCGACTGCTTCCATCGAGGAAAATGGTTGGCCAATGAGGGCACCCGCCGGGGCTTTGTATAAAGATTCGGTGGCGGGATTGACAAAACGAATGATTCCTTGTTGGTCAATAATTAAAATCGCGTCACGATTGTGTTCAAAGATAGTACGAAATTTAGCTTCACTTTGCAGTAATGAATCTTTGGTTTGTTGACGTGCTAACGCGCCGCGGATGCTGTCACCAACGACTCGCAAAATGAAAATTTCATATTGGCTCCATTGACGTTCGCGATGACAGTCATCTAGGCCCAAAAAGCCCCAGAATTTGCCATTGAAGTGAATGGGAACCACTAAAATCGACACGACTTGGTAAGATTCTAATAAGGAGCGGGTCGGTTGCGGTAAGTCTTTGACTAATTTGACGATAGGTTCATAATTACTCAAAATTTCATACCAGTCAGGTAAGTAACGGGTATAAGACAAATTTTGTAATTTATGTGGCGTATTATAAGGTTTGTACTCACCATTAATCCAGGTGAAACGTTGGTTGATAACGACTTCATCCGTGTTAGGCACCAGATGGTTTTCAAATAAATAGACTCGGTCCACCGCGGTAATATGTCCTAGAATTTCCAATGCGGTTTTAATCGCTTTGTCGTTATTGGGTAGAGTTAACAGACAATGAGTCGTTTGCGTAGCGCCGCGGAGTAAGCGGTCTTGTTCATGTAATAACTCCTCCACGGCTTTGCGCTCGGTAATATCGGTGTTAGTGCCGACCAGGCGATAAGGATAACCGTGCTCATTATACATAGCGGTACCGCGGACAATCATCCAACGTAGGCGGCCATCTTTATGCCACAGACGGTGCTCCACTTCAAAATGGGAACGTAAACCTTGTAAATATTCACTGGAGGCTTTACGGACTTGCTCAATATCGGCGGGATGAATCAGTGCCATCCAGGCTTCTAAGCGATTAGGTAATTCTTCCTCAGTATACCCGAGTATGGCTTTTAGACTGGGGTCTAAATAAATTTCATTGGTATAAATCTGCCAGTCCCACACGCCGGTTTTACCGGCACTCACAGCTAAAGCGTAACGTTGTTGACTGAGTTGTAAAGAATGTTCTGTTTGTTTTCGTTGGGTAATATCGTAAGCGACTTCTAAACGCACTAAACGTTCATCGACCCAGCGAATGGCACGGGCATGAACTAAATACCATTTTTCGGTATAAGCGCTATAACATTCCCAAACGCTAGTTTCGCCATTGATCGAGTGAGAGTTAATCGATGTTTGAGGCTGACAGCAAAATGGACATGGATAGTCGGGCCGTAATTGATTTTTTAAAAACAATTGCCAACAAGGTTTCCCCGCCATATCCCCAAATACTCGTCGCCCAAATTGATTCATATAGAGAATTTCATAAGTTTCCATATCTGCTACGTAAATCAATGCTTCCAAACTATCTAACACTAGAAGCAATTGTTCATGGGCTGCTTGAACAACCACTTCTATCGGTAGTTTATGGTCGGTGGCGGCATGAAACAGTACCAAAATTTCTTGGCAATTACTGTCTGCCGTATTATATTCTACCCACTGGTAATGTGCTTCGAGCCAGATATATTGACCTAATTTGTGATGAAAACGGAATTTAATTGAGCACTGCGTTGCTGGTTGTGATAACACTGAGGCTTGAATTAATTGTAGCGACGGAATGTCTTTAGGGTAGGTCAATTCATAGAGATTGTGGCCAACCAATTCATCAGGGCGATAACCTAATAAACGAAGACAGGCTGGTGATAGGTATAAAAACCGGCCCGTTGTCGATAATCTACACCACACATCAGAAGCATTTTCAAATAAAGTTTCAAAGAAAAGATATGGTGGTTGCAATTTATGATTTTTTGGATTTTCCATCTTAATTATGTTGACGTAAAGTTTTTAATTTTTTTAAATTTTTGTTATACTGTCTTCTAGCAATGGCACTCCTAACACAAATTTACACTAATTTATCTAATGAATTTAATTTAGATTGTGTCAATTTGTAATGATATGCTAAAATATAAAATTATTCACCTAAATTTTTATGGACTGTAGAGACGAGGCGAGGTCTGGTCCCTACGCTCGTGTTTTTGGAAAGTTTTCCCGAAACATCCTTAATCCTTAATTCTTAATTCCATGGAAAATAAAGAAAAACTTTTAACTAATCAGAATTTGATGGGAATTTTCGGCACGGGTCGCTCTGGCTCATCTTGGCTAGGTTCCATCCTCAATACACATCCTCAAATAGCGTATAGATTTGAACCCTTTCACCGGTTAAAAGAATATCCAGCTTTTTGTGAAGCCCGTGAATTATTAGAATCTGAACAATTAACGGAATCCGATCTAAGCACAATTTATAAAATTTTATTACCAGCTCATCCTAAAATTGACCGCCCGCCCTTTTTTCCTAAAGTTCATGAAATAACTTGGGGTAAGGCCTGGCTACGTCCGGCAGGCTTGCAGTTTAAATCTCTGGGTTATTTATTTAAAAAATTATATTCACCGCGAAATAGTCCTCCTTTGGTCTTTAAAGAAGTTACGATGGAGCCAATGATGCAGAATGTATTGGCACGGACTACTATGAAGGTGGTTTATCTAGTACGTCATCCTTGTGGTGTCGTGGCTTCCACGATAAAAGGGCAAAAGGCCGGGGTCATGCCCGTGGGACGGCACACCGTATTAGATAAATTGCTGATTAAACATGACCCGGCGTTGGCCGAGCGTTTAACTACGCAGTGGGATAAGTTGGGGGCCTTAGATAAAGAAACTTTATTATGGCGATTGGATGTCGAAAAGGGTATAGCTGTGGCTAAGAGTCATCCTAATGCGCTGATAGTCATTTATGAAGACCTTTGTCAAAGACCAGAGGAATTGACGCGGCAGGTGTTTGGACATTTTAAACTAGATTTGGCAACACAAACGCTTTCTTTTTTAGAGAATTTAAGTCGCGAAAAGCAACCACGGGGTTGGCGTGAGATCGGGATCAATTCTTATTTTTCCGTAGTACGTAATCCGGCCGCGATGAAAAATAAATGGAAACAACAGATGTCTTTGGCTGATCAACAACGAGTGTTAGGATGGGTGGCAGATAGCGAAGCATTTCAGTATTGTGCTAATTTAGGCCGGTGGGATTAGTGGCCCAAAACCACCCACTATCTTACCTTCTAAGGAGTCCAAGACATGTCTTGGACTCCGTTTTTTAAAGGGGAGTAGTGCAGGAAATAAGTGGGTAATGATCGGCTGATCACTACTAAAATTACTTTTATTCTCAACTGCAAACTAAAACCGATGAAACCGATGACTGAACTCAGAACTATTAAGAAATATCCCAATCGTCGTTTGTACGATACCACTATTAGTAGCTACATTACCATAGAAGATGTCAGAAATTTAGTCAAACAGCATATTCCTTTCACGATTCAGGATGCTAAAACTGGAGAAGACCTTACTCGTATTATTTTGTTACAGATTATTCTGGAACAAGAAGAGCGTGGGAATCCTATTTTTAGTAGTGAAGTGCTCACTCAACTCATACGATTTTATGGCGATACCTTACAGGGAATCGTTGCTAACTATTTTGAACGAAGTTTGGGATTGTTTGCTAAACAGCAAGAAGATTTACGGGAAAAAATGTATAACCCCTTATCACTGATGACAGATATTGCTGAACAAAATATCAAACTTTGGAAGGATATGCAGGAAAGTTTTTTTCGCGCCACTTTTCCTGGATTTCATCCCTCCTCTCAAAACGAGAGCAAGGATAAAAACGAGAATATTCCAGGGGAATAAGTTTAGGATTTGGCTACGCAAAAAAATTATTTTTTAAGGGGGGATGAAAAAATATTTTAAGATATATTAAGATGACTATTTTATAGTTGACAACTGGAATAGCAAGATTTATGATAGCAATGTTGCAATGCAACATAATCTTTAAGGCATGAGGGTAGTGTCTATAATTATTGTTCATAGTGTTATTTTTAGAATAACCAAATACCACAGTATTTAATTAAGGAGAATGATTTAAAATGAAAGGCAAAGTCGCATTAGTCACGGGTGGTACGGGAGGAATCGGCACAGAAATTTGTAAAGCACTCGCCGCGGCAGGGTGCAAAGTTGTCGCCACTTGGTTGAAAGGCGTAGATGATGGTGAAGGGTGGTTGGCCAAACGCAAAGAAGAAGGATATGACTTCATAATCGCTGAAGGAGATGTATCCAAATATGAAGCTGCCGGCGCAATTATCAAGGAAGTCGAAGCTAAACTCGGTCCCGTTGAAATTTTGGTCAATGGTGCCGGCATTACCAAAGATGGTTTCTTCCATAAAATGAAATGGGAACAATGGGAAGCGGTGCTACGAGTTAACCTGGATAGCGTGTTTAACATGACCAGACAGGTGATTGAAGGCATGAGAAACCGTGGTTATGGCCGTATTATCAATATTTCGTCGGTCAATGGTCAAAAAGGTCAAGCGGGTCAAACCAATTATTCTGCGGCTAAAGCCGGTATGCACGGTTTTACTATGGCGTTAGCCCAAGAAGTGGCCAGCAAAGGAGTGACGGTTAATACCATTTCGCCAGGCTACGTGGCTACCAATATGGTGATGGCAATTAAGGAAGAGATTCGCAATGCGCTGGTCAAACAAATTCCAGTGGGACGTTTTGCCAAACCGGAAGAAATCGCCTGGGTGGTCACCGTGTTAGCCGATGACCGCTCGGCCTTTATCACAGGTGCTAACATAGCGGTCAATGGTGGCATGTACATGAGTTAATTCGGTTTAGATTTGACAACTTTCGCAAAGTTGTCAAATCTTGATTCGGTTTAGATTTGACAACTTTCGCAAAGTTGTCAAATCTTGATTCGGTTTAGATTTGACAACTTTCGCAAAGTTGT